>Ga0080004_1089938_pt1 | contig 11305 bp, 13 predicted proteins | sample WasSprMetagenome_FD_69207 | JGI IMG/M metagenome (GOLD analysis project Ga0080004, IMG submission 69207) | Sulfidic aquatic microbial communities from Washburn Spring, Yellowstone National Park, USA - WS (SPADES assembly) (version 2) | ecosystem: Environmental > Aquatic > Thermal springs > Hot...
TGCCCTGCTGAGGTGCCTGGCTCTCTTAAGCGGATGGAGGTCGATCGTCACGCGCCGCCGGCGCTGGTTCTTCCTGGCCGGCCTGCTCATCGGCCTGGCTCACCTCACCCGCGCCGATGCGCCCCTGCTCTTCGCCGCCATCCTGCTGACCGCTCTATTCCCTGGACCGGATTCCTCGTCCTGGCGCAAGCGGCTGGGCGTCCTGCTGGCCGGCTTTTCCCTCATGGCCGCCGGCTACTTACTGCCGCTGGTCCCCTGGCTGTGGCATAACTGGCACGCCGCCGGCGCCCCCTGGAACCCGGCCGGGACGCGAACGCTCTTTCTCCGCAGTTATGACGAGCTGTTCAGCGCCCAGGCCCAGCTCTCCCTCGCGGCCTATCTCGGGTGGGGATGGCGCAGTATCCTGGCCTCTAAGCTCTCCGCCGGCTGGCGCAATGCGCTCACATTGATCGGCGCCATGCTGGCCCTGTACCTCGCCCCGTTTGCCGGCATCGAGCTGTGGAAGCGCCGGCACGCCGCCATGACCCGCCTGGTGCTCAGCTACCTCCTCCTGCTGTATCTGGTCATGACCCTGCTCTTCACCTTTCCAGGGCCGCGCGGCAGTTTCCTGCACTCCGGCGCTGCCCTCCTGCCGTTCCTCATGGCCTACGCCCAGCACGGTCTGGAGCGTGCCATCCGCTGGGCATCCCGCCGGCGCGGCTGGAAGACCGAGCAGGCGCTGAAGGTGCTGAGCGCCGGCAGTCTGCTCATCGCCGCCCTGCTCGCGCTGATGCTCACCGGCCAGGCGCTGGCCGGCGATGGGATAGCCGGCCCCGGCTGGAACGAGGTTGGGCGCATCTATCTGGATGTGGACGCCTGGCTGGACGCGCAGGGCCTGGAGCCGCAGACCCCTGTGCTTGTCGTGGACCCGCCGGCGTTTTATTATTACACGGAGCGGTATTCCCTGGCGGTCCCCAATGACCCGCCAGAGGTGGTGGCAGAGGTGTGCCGGCGCTTCGGCGCGGAGTTCCTGATCCTGGAGAAGGACCATCCCCGCCCGCTCCGGGATATCTATCAGCGAAAAGACGGCCGGCCGTATTTCGAGCTTGTCCATACGCTGGGCGCTTCTGAGGAGGTGCAGATATACCGATGTCGGACCGCACGCCGCTGAAAGACCGAGTGCGCTCTGCCCTGCTGGATGGCATTGCCGTCCTGAACCAGCATCCGGTGATCTTTTTCGGGCTGGTGGCGCTCGCCGGCATGGCCGCCTACCGCATCTACGCGGTGGGCCTCGGCGTGGAAATGGGCTTTCCGCTGGATGACGCCTGGATTCACCAGACCTATGCCCGCAGTCTGGCACGCAGTGGACAGTTCGCCTTTGTCCCAGGCCAGCCCAGCGCCGGCTCCACCGCCCCCCTGTGGACATGGCTGATCACGATCGGGTATTTCCTGCGCCTTCCCTACGCCGGCTGGACGCTGTTCCTCGGCTGGATATCGCTCACCGCGGCCGCTTGGGGCGCATGGCGGCTGTGCACCAGGCTGTTCCCCGGCCGGCCGGCATTGGCCCTGGCGGCCGGCAGTTTCTGCGCCGCCGAATGGCACCTGGTCTGGGCGGCGGTCTCCGGCATGGAAACAGCGCTGTTCTGCGCGCTGGCGGTCATCATCCTTTCGCTGGCGGTGGAGAATCCGCTCCCAGCGAGGAAGGCGCTGGTCGCCGGCCTGCTCGGAGGGGCTTTGACGCTGACCCGGCCGGAGGGCGTAGTGCTGGTGGCCCTGGTCGGCGCGGATCTATGGGCATCCTGGCTCCAACGGCGCGCACGCCGCGGCCTGAAGGGTATGCTGATGGCCAGCCTGATGCTTTTTGCCGGCTGGCTGGCCGGCGCTGTCCCGTTCCTCATGCTCAACATCCTGCTGGCCGGCTCCCCCTTTCCCAACACCTTCTACGCCAAGCAGATAGAGTACAGCAGTATAGCTTCCACATATCCGCTCCTGACTCGCTGGCTGAGGGTGCTGTACCCGACCACTGCCGGCGCGCAGATACTGCTGGTACCCGGCTTCCTCTGGTCGGTTGTGCAGGCCGTGCGGCATTCCCTTTCCCGCTGGCAGGGGAAGGAGCTTCCCGCAGAGGGGCCGGCCAGCGCGCTTCCCATGCTGTACTGGCTCCTGTTCGGCATCATCTACGCGCTGCGCCTGCCGGTGAACTATCAGCACGGCCGCTACCTCATGCCAATCATTCCGCTGTACATCGTGCTGGGCATGGGCGGCACGGCCCTGCTCCTGGAGCGATTACGTTCCGGGTACTTCCGCCGGCTTCTGCAGAACGCCCTGCTGTGGGCCGGCCTCCTGCTCACCATCGGCTTTATCGTGCTGGGAGCGCGTGCCTATACGGATGACCTCCGGTTTATCAATGGGAAGATGGTCGCGGTCGCCCGTTGGATCAACGCCCACACACCGGAAAACGCCCTGATCGCCGCGCATGATATCGGCGCCATCGGCTACTTCACCCAACGCCCCCTGTTGGACCTGGCCGGCCTGATATCCCCAGAGGTTATCCCCATCCTGCGCGACGAAGATGCGCTGTGGGAGTGGCTCACCGCCCATGGCGCGCAGTACCTGGTGACTTTCCCCTCCTGGTACCCGCGCATGACCACCCGGCCGGAGCTGGAGCAGGTGTTCCAGACCGATTCGGCTTTCACGCGCGCCTACGGCGAAGACAATATGGTGGTGTACCGCATCCGCTCCGCCGGCCGGTAATCCCCCCTCCTACGCGCTAAACCGAAAGGCCTGCTAGCAGTTCTGCATCGCTGGCACCCGGCCGTCCGTTCGCGGCCGTCTACAATGTAATCTTGCTAACATTTACAATCTAAATTGTAATCTTGATAACATTCCATTGGCCTACATCCTGCTATAATGTCGTTACATATTCTGGGATTGCGGAGGCGAGCCATGAAAGCGATCTGGAACGGCGCCGTGATTGCAGAAAGCGATACAACCATCGTGGTAGAGGGAAACCATTATTTCCCGCCCGAATCCGTGCGGAGGGAATATCTCCAGCCGAGCGACACGCACACGACCTGCCCCTGGAAGGGAGTCGCCAGTTATTACCACGTTGTCGTGGGTGGTCAGGTGAATCGGGATGCGGCCTGGTACTATCCGGAGCCGAAGCCGGCTGCCAGTCATATCAAAGATTATGTCGCGTTTTGGCGCGGGGTGCAGGTGGTCGAATAAACTGCCCAATATGTGAGAGCGCACAGTTTCGCGCCGGCCCCATACGAAGGGCCGGCGCTCGCTTTTCCCAAAATTGGCATAGCGCCGGGATTCCGCTATAATGACCCCACATCCTGCACCGGGAGGCGCCGCACATTGGAACTGGCAAGCGAGGGCATGCTCATCCTGCTGGTCAGCCGCGAGCGCAAACAGCGGCTCATCCAGCTCAAGGCCGGCAAGGAGATCCACACTTCCCACGGCATCATCCGCCACGATGACCTGATCGGACAGCCGCTGGGGCGCGAGGTGCGCACCCACCTCGGCTATCCGTTCCTGGTGGTAGAACCCTCCACCGCCGAGCTGGTGCGGCTGATCAAACGCAACACCCAGATCATGTTCCCCAAAGACGTGAGCTACGTCCTCACCCGCTTGAACCTGTTCGCCGGCAAGCGCGTCATCGAGGCTGGCACGGGAAGCGGCGGCCTGACCCTGGCTCTCGCCCGCCAGGTGATGCCCACCGGTCGCGTCTACTCCTACGAGACCAATCCCCAGGCGCAGAAGCTGGCCGCCGCCAACCTGGAACAGGCTGGCCTGCTCCCTTATGTCGAGCTGAAACTGCGCGATATCGCCGCCGGCTTCGACGAATCCGAGGTGGATGCCCTCTTCCTGGACCTCCGCCACCCCTGGGAGTACCTCACCCAGGTCCAGCAGGCCCTCAAACCGGGGGGATTTTTCGGCGCCATCGTCCCCACCACGAATCAGGTCTCCGCGCTGGTAGATGCGCTTCAGCGCCAGGGATGCTTCGCCTTCATCGAGGTCGAGGAACTGCTCCTGCGGCCCTACAAAGCGGTGCCGGCGCGCCTCCGCCCCATGGACCGCATGGTCGCTCATACCGGCTATCTGGTCTTCGCCCGCCATATCGCCGGCGGCCTGGACCCAAGCTGGGCATGGATGGATCAACGCAAGAAAGGCCCGTTCGTTGAGGAAGAGGACGAGGACATATCCCCAGACCTCGAACAGGAAGCAGATGACGAATGACCGAGGCCGGCGCATACATCGAAGCAGTGGGCAATCTGCACATCCACACCCGCTATTCCGATGGGAGCGGCACCCATGAGGAAATCGCCGCGGCCGCGGAGCGCGCCGGCCTGGATTTCATCATCACCACCGACCACAACGTCTTCGTCCCGGACAAAGAGGGTCGGTACGGCCGGGTGTTGGTGCTGGTCGGCGAGGAGATCAACGAGCCACAACCTCCCCAGGCTAATCATTTGCTCTGCTTCCGCATCCGCAAAGAGGTGCGAGATTTTGCCGGCGACGCCCAGGCCTTGATCGATGAGGTCCGCCAGCAGGACGGCTTCTGCTTCCCCGCCCACCCGCTGGAGCGCCCTTCCCCGCTGATCGGGGAGCCGGCCTTCAACTGGAACCACTGGGACGCCGATGGGTATGCCGGCATCTGCCTCTGGAACTATATGTCCGAGTTTAAATCGTACCTGACTAGCGTGCCGCGCGCCCTGCTGAGCGTCTTCTTCCCGGAAGCCGTGATACGCGGTCCCTTCCCCGAGGCACTGCAAAAGTACGATACACTGCTGTCGAACGGCCGCCGGCTCCGCATCATCGGCGGGTCCGACGCCCACGCCAACCGCTACTCCCTGGGTCCCATCCCGCTGGTGGTTTTTCCCTACAAGCGCCTGTTCCGCACCGTAAATCTGCACGTGCTCCTGCGCCGGCCGTTGAGCGGCAACCTTCTTGACGACCGGGACACTATTTACGAAGCCATCGAGGCCGGCCGCTCCTTCATCGGCTATCACCGCCTTGGAGACCCGAGGGGCTTTAAGTTCCATGCATCCGATGGCACGATGCAGGCCACGTATGGCGAAACCATCGAGACGGCAGGGACGGTGATGCTGGAAGCGCGCTCGCCCCTGCCGGCGCGCCTGCGCCTGATCCGCCACGGCGAGATCGTCGCGGAAAGATGGGGGAAATACCTGAGCTATCGGACGGAACAACCCGGTGCCTACCGGCTGGAGGCCTGGCGTTGGGGATGGGGACGCTGGCGGGGATGGGTGTTCACGAACCCGATTTTCGTGACGGAGATTGGGCGACAGGCGCCGGCCGGCGCACTGCCTGCCGCAATATCATAGAGTGAGTAGGATAATGTACCTCATGACCGACGCAACGCCATCCAAAGAGGACTCGAATTCCTTCTGGGAGCGGTTCCCCTGGAGAAAGTGGGGGCTGGCCGCCGGCATCCTGATTGGGTTGGCACTTGCGGCCAGCGCCTGGCTGGTCCCCCTGCCGGCCCAGGTGCGGGTCGTCCAGTTCATGATCCCGCCCTATTCGTATGTCTGCCTGGGGCTGGCGGTCATCGCCCTGACGGAACTTCCCGAGCCGCTTGTCCCGCGCATCCTCATGGCCCTGGCCCTGCTCGGCATGACCGTTCTGCACGTCTTCGCCTACGCGGCGGCCGGCCTCCCTCCCCTGCTCATCCTGGGCGTGCAGATGGCCTTTCTCGTCATATGGATCACGCTGAAGCGGCGCTTCCTCTGGACCCTGCTCTGGCTGTTGGAGACCCTGGCCTGGATCGGCACCGCCTTGGCGCAGGGGCGTCTGCCGTAACGCTGTGCCCCGGTCAGCGTCGTTCCTTGACGTAGCGCTCCTGGTAGAGTTTCATGGAGTAGACGATGCGCTCTTTGGCCACCTCCGCCGGCTCCCAGCCGATGGGCTTGGTCCGCACCCCCTCCAGGTCCTTGTACACCTCGAAGAAGTGCGCAACCTCCGACAGGAAGTGTTGAGGAATATCGGAGATGTCATAATATTCGGCGAAAATGGGGTCGTTGAGCGGGACCGATAGAATTTTATCATCCGGCAGTTCGCGATCCAGCATGCGGAACATGCCGATGGGCCGCGCCTGAATCACACAACCGGGGAAGGTCGGCTCGTTGATCATGACCAGCACGTCCAGCGGGTCGTTGTCGTCATAGAAGGTCTGCGGGATCAGGCCGTAATCCCCCGGATAGTGCAGGGACGAATACAAGACGCGGTCGAGCCGGATGTATCCCAGGTCCTTGTTGTACTCGTATTTGTTGCGGTGACCCTTCGGGATTTCCACAATGACATTGATGATATCCGGGGCATTGGGCCCCGCCGGCAGTGCATGCCACAGGTTCGTCGGGCTGATCGGCATATCTCACTCCTTTCACGGGCATCATACGGTCAATATGCGGTTGACGCCGGCGGCTGGTCGGCAGAATCCTTCTGTGCGCCCTGGATGATCTGCACGCCGGCGCTGGTGCCCAGGCGGTTGGCCCCCGCCTGGATCATGCGCAGGGCATCGGCATAGGTGCGGATGCCGCCGGCCGCCTTCACCCCCATCGCATCCCCCACCACCTGCCGCATCAGCGCCACATCTTCCACGGTAGCGCCTCCGCCGGCGAAGCCAGTGGAGGTCTTGACGAAATCCGCGCCGGCCGCCTGGCTGAGCCGGCAGGCCAGCACCTTCTCCTCCTGCGTCAGCAGGACGGTCTCGATAATTACCTTCACGAGCGCGCCAAGGGCGTGTGTCCGCTCCACCACAGCGCGGATATCATCCTCCACATACTGCCGATCCCCTGACTTGAGCGCGCCGATGTTGATGACCATATCCACCTCGCCGGCGCCCTGGCGGATGCTTTCCTCCGCTTCAAAGGCTTTGACCGAGGAGAGTGTCGCGCCGAGAGGGAACCCGATGACCGTGCAAACCTTGACCTCGGAACCCCGGAGCGCTTCCGCGCACAGCCGTACCCAGCATGGGTTCACGCACACGCTGGCGAAATGATGCTCCACCGCCTCGCGGCACAGCTTGAGGATCTGGTCGCGGGACGCCTCCGGCTTCAGCAGAGTGTGATCAATATATCGGGCGAGCTGTTCAGCAGACAGTGCGGTCATTGTCCTCTCCTTGCCGCGCCGGCCTCACTGCCCGTAGCGCGGGTAAATGGTCCAGGCCGAAGGCGGCCAGTAACACAGCAGTGCTCTGCCGATGATCCGATCCCGGGGCAGCATGCCGAAATAGCGGGAGTCCAGGCTCCCCGGCCGGTTGTCTCCGAGCACAAAGACCTCGTTCTTCCCCACCTGTGCCGGCCCCCAGCGGGCCGCCGGCGCCGGGATGGTCTGCCACTCCTCCGCCAGCGGCTCTCCGTTGATGAACACCCGCCCATCGCGCAGTTCCACCACCTCCCCCGGCAGGCCGATCACCCGCTTGATATAAATCTGTCCGACTATGTTAGGAGGATTGAAGACGATGATGTCCCCTCGCTGCGGGCGCTCGAACAGCGTATAGCCTATTTTGTCGATCAGCAGGAACTGCCCTTCCTGGATGGTGGGCACCATACTATGCCCCACCACCCGGTAATTCATCACGAAGGTGCGCACGATAAGGAAGATCACCAGCGCCAGGCCGATGGTCTCCAGGACCTCGCGGAGGAGGCTTTTCGCCGGCTGAGCGGCCTGCGCATCCGATGAAACGGCCTGCTGTGGTGGAAGGTCCTCCGGTTGGTTCGGCGTGGTCAAGGATGAGCCTCCTGTGACTGTGGGGATCATGCCCCGCCGTGATGGCGCCCATTATATGCCGGCGGGTCAGGGTTGTCAACGTGCCGGCGCGTCGCTGTCTTGCGGCAGTTCCCCCGCTTGACCGCCAAATTCCATCAATTCGACAAACGCCTGCCGCACCCGATGGGCCAGCTCCGCATCCACCGGGATGATGAACTCGTAGGAATGCAGGCCGGCCACCCGAATGCGCCGGCTCCACAGCTCCGCCAGCACCTCCCGCAGTTGGCTTTCAGCGCGGTGCGCGCCACCGGCGCCGCCCATTTGCTCGGTCATCTCATCCTCTCCTGACCTTGTCCTCGCCCGGCCATCTTGCCCTATACACCATTATAGCCGGAATGCACGCACTGCTCAAGCATCCCTTGCCGGGTTTGGACTCATTCGACCGCAAGCATATTTGACAAAAAACTCGTGAAGGTATATATTCGCTCCGGTGCATGCAATTGTCATATAGTTCGGCATGTCACAATCTGTATGTCCAATCTATTCATCAGGAGAGAACCAACATGAAGATCGCGCTGGTTTCCGATGACGGCATCACGATCAGCCAACATTTTGGCAGGGCCCCCTTTTATGTGGTAGTGACTATCGAGAACGGCCAGATAGTGGGACGGGAGGTGCGCGATAAGCTCGGCCATGCGCAGTTCGCCGGCCAGCACGGCCATGAGGAGCACAGCCACGCCGCCGGCCAGGGACACGGTTTCGACCGCGCTTCCCAGGACCGGCACAGCCGCATGGCCGCCGCCATCGCCGACTGCCAAATGCTCGTCGCCCGCGGCATGGGCGCCGGCGCGTATGAAAGCATGCGCCAGGCCGGCATCCGCCCCATCATCACCGATATCCCCACGATTGATGAGGCGGTGCGCGCCTTCGTCGAAGGCCGGCTCACCGACCATCCCGAATGGCTGCACTAACACGCTCCTTCTATCTTTAAGCCGGAGAATCACCCATGCACCCAACCATCCTTTTGCTCGCCAAAGTCCTTTTGGCCAGTCTCATTGTCGGCTTCGTCACCGCTTCCATCCAATCCTGGGTGGACCGCTTCTTCCTGGTGATCTTGTTGACCGGGCTGGTGGGCCTGCCCATTGCGCGTTCCATCATCGTGAACCTGATGGTGGTTGCGTTGGCGTCCCTGATGATGACCCTGCGCCAAAGCAGTGTGTTGACCTCTGTGCGGGAAGATTGGGCCATGCTCATCATCCCCGCAGTCCTGGGAGGGGCGCTGGGCCGGCTCATCGGGCTTCAGGCACCAGCCCCAGTCCTCCTGCTCATTCTCGGCATCTATGCCATCCTGGCCGGCGCGCGCATGGCCTTTATCAAACCTCTCCCGGAACGCGATGATCATCCGCATCCTGCATGGACGGCCGCGGTAGCCCTGGGATTCGGGGGCATCACTGGCCTGCTCTCCGCCGGCGGGAAGCCCTTCACCGTCCCCATCTACAACTGGATCATGGGACATCACCCCCGACGCGCCTATGCCATGGCCTCGGTGGGCGTCACGGCGGCCGCCTGGTCAGCCATTGGCACGCAGGTGGCGACCGGCGCTGTCATCTCGCCGGCCGACCTTGGCCTGGCAATCTATGCCTTCGTCCTGATCACGCTGACCGCCTTGGCGGTCCAGCGCTTTTGGACGCCTCGTCTGAATCAGGTGGTGACGTGGATCATTTCCCCGTTGCTGGTCCTGGTGGGCATCCGCTTTCTGTTGGTAGCCATACCCCATTTGTAACCCCGATTGGGGGAAGGAGGAAAAATGGCTGGTCAGCAGTCGAGCAGTTGGTGGAAGAGCCAGATCCCGACGCTGGTGTTGCTGGTCATCATCGTAGCCCTGGCCATCTGGTCCATTGTCAGCGGCATCGGCGTCGCCCCGCAGGTGGGGCGTATGACCGCTGCGCGGGGCATCGTGCTGGCCATCGTCGGCCTGGGCGCCGGCCTCCTCGGCGGCCTCATCGGCACCGGCGGATGCAGTGTCATGCTCCCTGTCATCCACTTCTGGATGGGCTATGCCGCGCCGATCGCGGTGGGTACCACCCTCTTCGCCGTCATCTTCACCGCAGTCTCGGGTGCCTATGGACACCTTCTGCGCCGAAACGTCGACCTGCGCGCCTTCCTTTGGCTGGGCGGAGGGGGTATCCTGGGTGTCCTGCTTGGCTCCTGGTTGTTCACCCTGCTCTCGGCTCATGCCAAGCTGCTGGGCCTGGTCCTGGGCGTCATCTTTCTATGGCCGGCGATCCGCATGGTCTATGAGGGCATTGTCCAGCGCGCTCTGCCCGCGCGCGAGGGGAACGTGATCCCGGGGGCCGGCTGGGGAATGGGACTCTTCGGCTTTATCGTGGGCATCGCCACGGGAGTCGCCGGCCTCGGAGGAGGCTATGCCCTGGTGCCCGGCATCATTTACCTCTTCCAGGCGCCCGTGTACATCACCATGGGCACGTCGTTGGCGACCATGATCCCGCTGGCTGTCGTGGGCGGCGCCATTAAGCTGGCCCAGGGATTCGTGGATTTGCCCACGGGATTGGTGCTGGCCGCCGGCACCATCATCGGCGCCCAGATCGGTGCGGCCATCATCAAGCGCTTCAAGCCGGCTACCCTGAAGCTGATCTTCGGCCTCTATTTCCTCTACGTCGCCGTCAAATTCATTACCGGCTACTTCGGCATTGCCATCTGGTAAGTGAACCCCCGGCATATCCCTCGGACAGGCCGTGAGAGAACCACTTGCGGTTCCTTCACGGCCTGTCTGCTGTAGCTGAGCATCCCACGCCAGGACATTGATTTGTGGCAAATTTGACAATCCCTTTCTCTGGCGCTATAATATATTCAGATTTCTATATATGCAAACCCTGCAATGAGAATGAGATCGCCCGTCCGGTGAACGGACTGCGCAGGCAAGCGAACAACGTGGAACGCGGAGATACACCATGCGGCTCATCGCACGACAACGGGAGAGAAGGCTTCGAGGATTGTGCCTGTGCGGGACGCCCGCCGGCCGAAAGCGTCCGCCGCCGGCCTCCCCACCGTCCCGCCCGCATGACTGCTTTCACCGTATGGCAAAATATCACATGGGAGGATAAGACCATGGCAAAAAATTGGTACCCTATCATCAACACGGAGCTGTGCACCAACTGCGGGACGTGTGTGCAGTTCTGCCCTCACAACGTGTTCGAGTCAGACCACCAGCACCCGCTGGTGGTACGGCCCGAAAACTGCGTGGAATTCTGTCGGGGCTGTGCCAAAGCCTGCCCGATGGAAGCCATCACCTATTTCGGTGATCAATAATCATCCTATCTCACCAGGAGGCAACAATGGGTAAAAAAGGATTACTGCTGTGCGTATGTCAAGGGACCTGTCCCTCGTTCCAACAAATGAATATCTTTGAGGTGGGCAACGCTATCCGCCGGGAAAAGCTGGTGGACTACATTGCCATCCATCCTCAGCTTTGCGCCACCGACGGCGATGCCTTCCTCTCGACGCTTCTGCAGGGGAACACCACCGACGAGCTGTATGTCGCCGCGTGCGAACCCACCATGCAGGTCAAGAT
>Ga0080004_1122431_pt1 | contig 11303 bp, 15 predicted proteins | sample WasSprMetagenome_FD_69207 | JGI IMG/M metagenome (GOLD analysis project Ga0080004, IMG submission 69207) | Sulfidic aquatic microbial communities from Washburn Spring, Yellowstone National Park, USA - WS (SPADES assembly) (version 2) | ecosystem: Environmental > Aquatic > Thermal springs > Hot...
ACCCATTCAAATCCTCTATCTTCACTACCTGCACAAATTTCACTCCATATCCATTTACCCAAAAACAATTCATATTCTCCAAATCCACTACCACACCACCACCATCCACTCCATCTCCAAAACTCCTCTGAAACGGGATACCTGGATACAATACATTCTCCACTTTCTTCCTCAGATGCAAATGCCCTGACACCACTATCTTTATCCCTTCAAAATCATCTAAACCTACTTGCTCTTCTCCTCCCCAATTCACCGCCTCCCTCAACTCAAAATGCCCAAACAACACATCACCTTCCAACTTTTCTCCTCTCACTAAACACCACTTCCACGGCACATACATTACATCCCTCCCACTTACCCTTTCCCTATACACCTCATTGTCAACTACCCAAATACCACTCATACCCCTAAACACTACCAAACTGCTTTCTTCACAAGACTTATCATAATAGTCGTGATTCCCCGCTATCACAACAACATCCACTTCCTTTGCAATCTCCTTAAACAGCATCCATACCCTGTCTTTTTCTTTACCGCTATGCCACCTCTCCCTAAAACAATCACCAAGAAAAACTACTCTCCGGCACTTCCATTCCTTCACCGAACTTAAAGCCCATTCACAAAGCTTTTCCTCTTGATCTCTTATAAAAGAATACCTGCTTGACCCAAAATGAATATCCCCAAAACAAAAAACTTTCATCACATCACCTAACTACACCATCTTGTACAAAACAAAAATCCCTCTCTCCACCCCACCTTCCTTTTCTACTTTCTTAATCTCAACCTCAGCCCCAAACAAACCTCCAATTATATCCTCCATCAATCCTTGCTCAAATTCTACTGTCTTAGTCTCTGTCCCTACTTTGACAAACAATTTAAACTTATCCCCTACCTCCTGCAACATATACACCCCTGCTCCACAAAGCGCCTTTCTACCAGCAACTTCTCCTTCCTCCCTTACTACCTCTTCCGCTACCTTCTCCCGTTCCCCTTCTTTCTTTGCTTCTCTTTTCTCTTTCTTTTTCTCCGGTCTCTCCACTACCTTATAAAAAACATCATCACCTTCCCTTCTCTCCTCAATCTTCCAGCCTTGACTCCTCCTATACCTTACATGAGCCCCTAAACTCATACTCACACCAGGAAACTTCTCTTTTACCATCTTCTTAAACTGAGAAAAATATACCCCCTCTTCAAGCAAACCATCCATCCAAGCTGCATACTTACTCATTTTATCACCTCCTTCTATAACTCTCTACCCATCTTTACTAACTCCTTCCTCCAAGCCAAATACGTAATCAAAATGTCTTTCTTTGACTCCAACGCCTGCACCATTGCAGATAGCAAATCCACTTCCTGCTTCGCTTCTATTACTTTCATCTTTGCTTCCTGCCACTCTGGTGTTCTTACAATTGACTCCTCTACTGCTTTCTCAGTCACCTTCGGCAGTGACTCTCTAAACTTTTTCGCCAAATTTGCTTCAAGCACTTGAAACTGCAGTCTCCTTGACTCATACTCCGCTCTTGCCTTAGCTAACAATACACCTAATTCAGCATACTTGTAACTGTGCTCCTTCATATCTTCCTCTAACTCATTTTCATCAATCAAAAATACATCTTTCAAAAACCTTCTCAACTCCTCTTCTGGTAAATCTCTAAACATCACCTTCCTCCTTTCTTTTGTTATACTATCTTCTCCTACCACTTACTCTCTTCTTACATTCCCTTCCCTCAAAATACTCCGTACATAATCTACATATCTCATTTGCACTCTCAAATCCCTTGCCAAACAGAGGGCATCCCTTATTCTCTTCTACTACAAAATAACTTGAACATAACTCTACAAACTGACAATCAAAGCAATCCCCCTCTCCAAACCTCCCAAAGCATTCCCTCACCATCTCCATTACCTCCTCCTCAATATCAACTCAACAAACCTATCAATCCTCATCACTATAATAGGCTTCTGTCTTCCAACCCCCAACACCAACATATCTACACCCTTACTCTCTGCCTCATCAAGCCACTTAAACATTTCCTTATACCCTCCTGTTCTCCTTTTACATTCTACTACCAACTCCATCTCTTCTCCAATCTTAACTACCACATCCCCCTTCATAGCTGGAGAAACACCAGACACCGGCACCCTATTTGCCTCAAATCCCGCACGCCTAAACCAATCTCTTACCCTATACTCAAACCCTCTGCCAACTGTAATCGCTTTCTTCCCCATACTACCTCCTACTTAACCCTAATCTACTTAACACCTCCATCTTCACTGCCTCTTCTTCAAATGCTCCTCTGACACCAAGTGTCTGAGCTACACTCTCCTTCTCTCTTACCCCCCTCATCCTCATACAAAAATGCACTCCTTCAACCACTATCATAGCACCCTCAGGTTTCACTACTTCTATAAACATATCCAACGCCACTCCTGTATAATCCTCCTGTAACAACAAACACTTGCCTAACTCCTTCAAAAATCTCGGTATCTTACTTAACCCTACTACCTTCCCCGACGGTATATAAGCAAATGCAACTTCCATCTCCACTGGCAACAAATGATGCGGACATAAACTATACACCTTTACATTGTCAACAAGCACTATCCCGCTATAACTTGACGGAAACAAAGCTTTCTTCAATATCTCTGCCACCTCCTTAAAAACTTTCTCCTTCGGCTGAATAAATTCATTAAACACACTCCATACACGCTTTGGAGTATCTCTAAAATTCTCATCACTATTTTTATATTCTCTCTCCTCCAACAACTTACTAATAACCTCTTTAAACACCTTCTCCATAGCTAACCCTCCTTGCATTCTCCCCAAGATCTACCAACTTCAATATCTATATCAAACTCCACAAACTTCTCATCTGGTAGCTCAATATTTCTCACCTCTTCCTTTATTATACGACAAATCTCCTCTACCTCTTCAGCAGGACAGTCTACAATCACTGAATCGTGAACAAAATTCACTACCTTACCTTGAAAACCTCCCCTATACAACCTTTCCACTATCTTCCAAGCTGCCAGCGCAGCAATATCGCTCGCCGCACTTTGCACAGGAGTATTTACCGCCTTCTGCCCCCAACCCTCCAAGTCTCCAACAGGATCTACCCACCTAAACCTACCAAACATTGTTCTCACATAACCAACCTTCCTAACAAACTCCCTCACATCATCAAGCCACACCTTCAACTTCGGAAACATCTGGAAATACTTCTCTACTGTCTCCTTTGCTTCCTTATCAGAAATTCCCAACTCCTCCCCGACACTTTTCCACCCCCTTCCATAAATAACACCGAAATTGAACCCCTTTGCTCTTCTTCTAAACTCCTTCTTCACTTCCTCCTGTGCATCAGCAGACATACCATATAACTCAATCGCTACCTTCGTATGAATGTCCACTCCAGACTCAAAAAACTCCTTCATCTTCTTATCCTTAGAATACTGACATGCTACTCTTAGCTCATGCTGACTAAAGTCTGCCTTTATCATTCTTCCATTCTCTCCAAATCTACTGACAAATGCCTTCTCCAGCATCGGTCCAAGCCTCGTCGGAATATTCATCAGATTAGGCTCTGACGACGCAAGTCTACCTGTATCCGTTGACACAACTGAAAACTTAGAATGAACACAGCCATCACTACTTATCCACTTCTCCAAAAATGGTTCTACATACGTCCCCAACATCTTCTCTATCACTCTATACTCCAATAACTTTTCTATCCTTGCCTTAGCCTCCGCCGACAACTCCCCTCCTTGTTTCTTTAATACTTCCTCCAACACTTCTTTCCTTGTAGAATCTACCTCCACTCCTACCTGTCTCAACCACTCCAGCACTTGCTTAGGTGAATTCAAATTTACACCAACAACCTCTCTCAAAAACTCCATCCTCTTACCTTCCAACTCTTTCTTTAACTCCACCAAATAATCCACATCTACATACATTCCATTTACCTGTAACTCAAGACATAAACATAAAATCTTCTTCGCTACCTTCTCATAAGCATCATAAAGACTTTGAGACACTACACCAAAAATCTTACTCCACTGGAGAGGAGCTCTTATTAGCTTCTCCTTGAATAACCTACATAACTTCAAAGTCACATACGCATCTATCGCATTATACTCATACAACCTATCCCGCGGAACATTCCTTATATTTACCTTCTTCCAATCTATTCCATACTGCCCTATGTCAAGATAATCCAATACTAACCTTTTCAACGACACACCTGGAACTGCCCTTCCGTTCAACAAATAATACATCACTTGAACATCTTCTATATCCCTACCATATATCTTCCATCCATACTCTTTCATCCCTATTACTACGTCAAATCCAGCATTATATACCACTACCTTCTCCACCCTGTCAAACACTTCTTTCATAAATAACTTTGATCTCTCTTCTCCTAACTTCTCCAAATCTATAACATAACATTCATCATCAACTGCCAACCCTACAGTCAAAACCTTAAACTCTCCACTCCACACATCACTACCCATAGTTTCAAAATCTAATCCCACTGCCTTACCTGCCATCTTAGACAACACTTCATTTAGCTCATCTCCTTCCACCACCTTATAATCCACCTTCTTGTACATCCTACCTTGCTCAACAAAAATACACCCTCTTGCCAAATCTTTCACAAACTGCTCATAAGCACTTACCCCAAGGACAGGATCCTGATAGAACAATAACCTGTACGCAGGATGCCAAGTCACAAGCACTTTCCCATACTTAGTATCTACTATATTACCCCTAACATCATTCACAGCACCATGTACTCCAAAAAACTCTTTCGCAGTTGACCCAAGCGCCACTATCAACCTCTTCTTCCTCAGTCTCATTAACTCCTGCTCTAATCCCACCTTACAACATTTCACTACCTCTTTACTTAACTGATTGTTCGGCGGTCTACACTTGACAACATTAGTAATATACACTTTCGACCCATTAATACCTAAAACATCCAACACTGCCCGTAAAATCTTTCCTGAATATCCAACAAAAGGACGCCCCTGCCTCTCCTCCTCTTCACCAGGGGCTTCCCCAACAATGACCACTTCTGCATCTAATTCTCCTTCCGGCTCTACCTTTCTTCTACCTCTCAAAGGACAAGAAAGACACATAATATCCAACATCACCACCCCCACCAGACAACACTCTAACCAAATGCCTTACTTCAACTGCTCAGCAATCTTCTTGGCAACCTTCATCATCTCCTCAATATCTAACTGACCACCCTGTATCTTAGACTTCAAAACATCAACTTCTTCTGTTTTCTCCACTTTCTCTACTTTCCCCTGCTCTTCAAACACCGAACCTGAATATCTCTCCACCAAACCCTCAACCCCTAACTCCTCCTCACCACCATAAAGAACAGCCTTCAACTCTTCATACCCTTTCAATCTCACACTAACAAACTCATTCAAATCAGGAATCTCTTCCATCCTCAGCTCCCTACCTAAAATCTCCTTCACAGGAACTTCTCTCGGCTTAGCTCTCACAGAATAATTTACAAATCCACCACTTGCCTGAACTTTCTCTATTACAACGTTTCTACCTTTCACCAAATCCGTAATATCACCATAGTCAGGATCTAAAACAATTTTCAACAATGCCAATCTCACAGTTTTCGGTGCAAGATACTGTCTTACCATCTTCTCCTCACCTTCCTTCAGCGGAATGACATTCATAAGATACCTCTCCACCACTGCAAGCCTATTCACAATTTGCACTGCCACAGGTGTCTTCATCTTTCTCAACTGTTCTACTACTTCACAAACAGGACAAGACAACCCACCAGTCAACTTAGGACAGTATTCCATCCCAGACCCTACCAGCCTATAATGCACTCCGACTTTCTTATAGAACAACGTCCCATCAACAGGCGGTAATATCCTCACAATGTTCTCCCCAAAATCGGGAACCCAATACTCCTCAGTTGCTTGCTGTGCCATAGCTTCTTGATACTCCTTCCTTAACAATTCAAAATCTAACGCCATAACTGCTTCACCTCCTATTTAGATTTTTTACCACTTCTCCTTAAACATGTTACACTTTCAAACTTCTCCACCTTTTACCCTCCAACTCTATTCTCAACTTTCTAATCAACTCTATCACCTTCCCTACCCCATCCTCCATACCCACAAACACCGTATTTTCCAATACTTCTCCTTTACTCTCCCCCTCACCTGGATCTTTCAATCCTATCAGGAAACCTTCTTCCACATTACCATAACCTAAAACCCTTCCTATCTTCATACCAACTACCACACCTTCATTCCAAGCATCCCTATCCAATAGCACCCTCACTTTACTGTTCTTAGATAGCTCTGAAATAAGTCTCACCTGACTATCACTCACTTCCTTACCTAACAAAGCTATACCTTTCATCCTATACGCATCCTTCCACCCTTCACATACATATAAATACCCATCATCATTTACATCATACCAATCAATACCCCACACCACTCCACTTTTCGGCGCAGCACAATTAATATACTTTGGCTCAATATCTTTTACTGCCCTTGCTACCCAATACCACAACTCCCTCCTACCCCTATCCTTCCAACACGGTATCACAAGCCTACCTTTCCACCACCTACACTTCATACTCACCAAATCCTCATACTTCACATTACTTTCCTTACACCATTCCAACAGCAATTTCTCTACTCCTTTACCTACTTTTGGCAACTCCACACTGCCTTCAGGGAAACAAACTTCTACCTTCTCTCTTGAACCTACTACTTTACTATCTAACTTTCTAAAAGACTTTAACAACTCACGAACTTCATCAAAAGATACCCCAAAACCATCAACTAAAACTTCTTCTACCTTACCTGAATACCCACATCTGAAACAATGCGCCACGCCTAACTCTGGATTAACATACAAATGTTTCTTCGTATCACCACACTTTGGGCAATTGACACAATACTCCTGCCCTCCTTTTCTTACCTTTGCCCCTTGACTTTGAAGCCACTCTACTAAATCCATTATCTACCCTACTTCTTTACTTCTACCAGCTCTAATTGCCTTGCTTTACCTTTCTTCATAAACTCCGAAACAGCTTCCCTTATAACATCTCCTTTCTTCCTCTTACTAACTTTTACAAAAGCTTCAAGAGCATTAAAAACTCCTTCAGCCACTCTGCAAGCCACTGTCTTTCTCTTTTCATTACCTCCATTTACCTTAATCTTAACCCCCTGCCTCCTAAGATACTCTACAACAGCACTTCTAACCACCTCCGACTTCGTCTTACCTAACTCTTTGCAAAACTTCTCAAACTCTTCCAATAACCCACCTTTCAATACAACATCAACCCTTTTTGTCTTCACCTTACTCCTCATCCCTACCACCTCCTACTTCCTTTTTTACATATATATTATACTGCACTTCCTTTACACCTAACCCCTCTGAATACACACCAGCGGCACTCACTTACATCAACATCCAACCCACTTACATCACTCACACTAAATACCTTATTTGCCTTCCTCAACACCTCTTCAAAAATCTCTGGATCAGGATCTCTCACTACCTCTACTGTCCTTCCGCTCTCTTTATGCACACCATATATACCTACCTTCCTTATACTATCTACCAGTTCCTTAATGTCATCTCTGCAACTTGCAATCTTTAACCCAAAAAAGTACACATTTACCTGCACTAACCATTCCCCTGGAACCTCCCCCTCAAGAAGCTTAGCAAAAGAATACGAACTACAAGTCTTTATATCCACTAATATCTCCCTATCAAAAATTGCATCAAACCTTCCAACTATACTCCCTTCCCCAATTTGCAAAACAAAATCAGGTTCATCCGTATGATCTTTCATATTATAGAACACCTCTCTACCTTTACTCCTTTCCCACTCCACTGCCAAGGGCTCAAGCGCCTTCCCAATATCAAAAATCCGCTTAGTCCCTTCATCCAAACTCGCTCCTTCAACTCCATTCGCTATATACCATAACTTCTTCAAACACTTTGCCCCTAACACACTTGCAGATAACACCAATCCACCCAATTCACAACACCTCTTCTCTAAAATATCCACACTCCCTAAATATCCTCACCGGTATAACATCACCACGCCTTCCAAACTTATTCTTCAATACAACTAGTCTAATCAAACCTTGCTGTTCCTCATCCTTCGTCTGAGACAACGCTATCACGTAATCTGCTACCTGTACCTTCCTATAACTCCTACCAACATTCCCCAACGATAACACCTTCCTATCCACTGCCTCCCTATTCGCCTGAGAAGCTGTCACTATCCACTTGTCATATCTATCAGCCAACTTCATCATTCTTTCAAACACTTCTCCTTGCTCAACCCAGTCTGCTTCTCTATAACCTTTTTCTACCCTTAACAAATCTCCATAATCTACAACAAAAACATCAATATCCTCTGCCAATCCTTCCACTAACCCTTCAAACTCCTCCATTGACAACCGCGGCACATACATAACTTCTATCTTACCCAAAGACTTTAACACTTCCACCCTCTTCTTTAACCCTTCCACATCATTTTTCACATTAAAAAACAATAATCTATCAAACCTTTCCAACACTACATCTTTACTATCTTCCAAAGATATAAACAACACATTCTTCTCCTGCAACATAAACACTACCGACTGGAACACAAGCATCATTGTCTTTCCTACGCTCGTTGCACCAATCCATACTGCCATCGTTCCCCGCCTATATCCACCACCAAGAACTACATCTAACTGAATAAACCCAGTCAACAGCCTCCTCTCTGCCTTCTCCTCCACTACATAATTTACCATTCTATCCAATGCTCCACTTAACACCTCTTCCCTTAACCCATTACCCACAAAAGACTTTACCACTACTTTTTTATAAACATCTCCTAAATCCTTCACTACCTTCTCTATGTCAATTCCTTTCAATAACTTTTCTTCTACTCTTTTTACCCCTTCCACAACAACCTTTTCCTTCCACAACTTTTCAACTGTATCTAAAACAAGCTCCTTTGATAAACTGACATCACTTTCCTTAAACCAAATTATTCTCTGCAAAACCTCATCACTTGCTTCCTCCCTTAAAGCAAAAACATACAAGTCATCCCAACTCCTTACTAACCTACCCCTTTCAAACGCACGCTTCAATAAATTCCAAACCTTTCTGTCTAACTCCTCCGTAAAAAACGAACTGTCAACTTCTGACAAAACAGACTGACTTATATCACCATCCACCACTGCCTTTATCAAAAACCACTCCATTTACTCCCCCCTAAACGAAAAACCTACCAACTCAACCTCCACATTCATTTCTCTTAACCTGTCTCTTACTCTTTCATCTATATCCCACTTTTCATAACTCCAATTCGCAGTATAACATAACACCTTCTTACTATCATAACATCTAAACACTACCTCTCTAACTATATTTTTCTCTTCAACTGAAGCCCCTACACTCCATATGTCATCAACAAATACTAAATCATAAGTATCAAGCAACTCTTTCAAAATCTTCTTATTTTCCCTATACTCCACTACCAAATCTAAAAAACTTACCCAAACAGGAACCCCACCACCTAAAAACACCGATACCCACACTCTGTTCTTATATAACGCTGACAACAAATGGGTCTTACCTACTCCTACATCACCTACCAACCCAACTCCCTTCTCCCAAGCCTCTCTACTAACTAAATCATAAAAGAAATCCTTCAAATGACTATTCCCCGTATCCCAGACAAAATTTTCCAGCGTCTTATCAGCAAACCTATGCCCTGCAAGCTGTCCTAAAAGATACCTCACCGTCTCCTACTCCAACAACTTCTTCGGACAACCCTCTGCCTTCCAACGCTGAATTATCCGCTCAACTGAATACTGGATCTTTAACTCATTCCTCGCAACCCTATCAGCATTACTCAACTTATCCCAATACTCTCTTGCTATGTCCGCAAGCCAACCTTTCTTTTTTATATAAAACATCACTCCCACAGATAAAATATCTCTCCAATACTTAGCAACTAACCTCTCTAAATCCTCACCACTACCCTTGACTGACTTTACCACTACTCCTTGCTTCCTATCCTCCTCCATCTTCACTTTAATCCTTCTCTTTACTAATGACTCATCCGACATCCTTTCAAAAACCAGCGGTTCAGTTATCGCCTCCCAACACTCATGCTGTAGCCTTATCACTTCATACTCAGGCAGATCCATTTCCTTTGACACTTTCTGAATCACTTTCGCCGCTTTTATCACTTCTCTGTTTGACAAATCTACATAAACATCTTTTCCAAATCTCTCCCTTACATACCTTCTATACTCTTCCACCACCCTCCTTACTCCATCCTCTACCTTCATATCCATTACATACTTCGTTACATACCTCCAAGCATCACTTAACTTCTTCCCTTCCATCCATAACCACTTCAAAAACCCATACAACCATTCTGCCTTTTCCCTTAAAACCTTACCTTGCCAACCTTTTACCTCCACCTCAACACACTTAACAAGCTTACAAGCCCCTCTATAATCCAACACATCTACCCCAGAAACATCTTGCCATACTGCAAGCACTAAATATACATCACTACTGCTTAAATACCTAAAATTCTTCACTGTACTACCACCTCCTCTAAACCACACCCACTTTTAACCCTTTCTAAAAACCATTCAAGCATCTTAAGCACACAAACACTAAAACTACTAAAATCCTTCTCCTCATACATCTTCTCAAGCCCTCTCTCCGCTATCTCTACCAACTGAGATAACTTCTCTACCCCTAACATCTTAATTACCATAAAAAACAGCACATCCCTTATATCATATTTCTTATTACTTAACCTTACCTCAAACTCAGTCACCATTTCAAAAAGAATTAACCTTATTAACCCAGCCACCATTCCTTCAACACTATTCAACGACACTTTCCAGTTCTTAAAACAAGCCTCAAAAACTTTCTCCGCCTCATGATTATACTCTGCTTCCTCTAACACTTTAAATACCTTACCGAAATCAATTAACTCCATCTCCTTATTCACCTTTCTACACCTCCTAACTTACACTCATCTCAACTAATTCCTCTCCAGTCCACACTAAAAACTTCTTTTCTAACCCTTCTTTCTCATAATAAGTTATACGCCTCTTCAAATGCTCTTTCATATACTTATTATCTACTACAAACTCCCATACATCCACCTCCCTTTTACCTTCCTCTACCCTTACCCCTCTTCCTATCCTCTGCATTATCCTCACGACACTCTTTGTACTACACCAAAAAACAACACCTCCTATACCTG
>Ga0080004_1115202_pt1 | contig 11301 bp, 15 predicted proteins | sample WasSprMetagenome_FD_69207 | JGI IMG/M metagenome (GOLD analysis project Ga0080004, IMG submission 69207) | Sulfidic aquatic microbial communities from Washburn Spring, Yellowstone National Park, USA - WS (SPADES assembly) (version 2) | ecosystem: Environmental > Aquatic > Thermal springs > Hot...
CTGCATGTATTCCTTTACAAGCGACTCAACGCGCCAAGCTGGCGCGTTCAGTAGCTTCTTGTAGTATTTACACGCAACGTCGACTTGATCTCTGCAACGTCTCAACATATCGATTGCCATATGCTTGAGCCGCACCAGCTCCGAACCAGCTGCCACCTCTCTTAATTTGTTACATATTTCCGCGCCGTCGAACCCAGCATCCTTGAACAAATCCTCGCACTTTATGTATTCTTTTGTTTCGGTTTCCGTTCGGAAGTTTCTGTTTTGCATAAGTGAAAGAATTTTGGAGGTTTATAAATGTTTCGCCCCTTAGAAAGGGGCGGGGAAAAAGGGGGTTATTGTTGTTGGGGTGGTGGTCGGGTGTACACAACGAAGCGCCTGTTGAGACTCCTGTCTATGTAGTATATGTCGCCGTCGTCGTACTTAATCACAAGTTGCGTAGACGTAGCCCTGACCTCCGCCACCCGCCTCAGCTTTCTTCTGAAACCGCCGTAGAGCAAGCCGCGCTTCGCCAGAACGTCAAGAGCTCTGGCGACCTCATGCAGTTCCGTCTCCTGCATGGCTGTGTAGAATATGTAGCTTTATAAATATGTCGCCCCTTTCCAAGGGGCGCAACTGTTATAACTTCTATATTTCAGAAAAAGACATGAACAAGGAAAGAAGGGAGGCCGCCCCTGTGGCGGCTGGCGGGGAGGCGGGGGGCTCCGCCCCCCTAAAAGAAAGAATTTTTTCATTAATTAAAAAAGCGTCTGAAGAAGGCATTACCGATGGGCGGCGGTGGCTGTGGATAGACTTCACGCCGCATATCGTAGCAGAGCAGAGAGAGGATGGATACGTAATACGGCTGTGGCGCGAGGGCGTTGTGGTGAAGATACTTCTAGATTATGAATTCAACGTCGTTGGGTTCGACGTGGAGCCATGATCAGAGTTGAACTGGATGGGTGCGTGACTGTGAAGGAGGTTGCGGCGCGTCTCGGTGTTTCTGAGAAGACTGCGTGGAAGAGACTGCATCGCCTGGCGCGTCGCGGCGTAGTTGAGAAGAAGAAGATAGTGGGGAGGGCTGTGGTGTACTGCCCCAAGGAGGCGTTGCATCTGTCGGCGCCTAAGTCGACTAAGCTGAGGACGCGGCGTCGCTCTGCCCGTGGCGACCGGATTGATGCCGTGCTTGGTCTTGTTGAGCTGGGTGGGTGCGTTGCGACGTCGGCCTTGCGCGCCGCGCTTAACGTCAGCGATACGCAGGTGAGGTATGCGCTGAAGCTTCTCGTCGCCGAGGGACGCATTGTTAAGATCAGCATTGGCAAAACAGCTATTTGGTGCCGAAACCGCGCCGTAGCGGATGCTTTCGTGGAACGTCTGCGAAACGCGGTGCGCCGTCTCGTAGCTGTGAACAACTTCAGATACGCCACTCCGTCGAAGATTCTGCAGGCAGTGCGGGCAGATAAGGAGGCTTTTGCGCTCTTCAGCAGGTTCATACCGCTGAGTCGCCTTGACAGCGACGGCTTCAGCCCCACGGCACTGGCGTTCATGAGCCACATACTCCGGTCGCTCTACGGCGAGCCGCTGACGTATTCAAACAATAAACCCGTCTACATAGTCCAGCCCAGGCCATGAACCGCTGGGAACAGATAGCGGATACTTGTTGCAGAGACCTCCGCCGCTACCTCGAAACTGCGTTGAAAACTACGCGTGGCGGCGTCGTTACGGTGAAGATGCGCCGGTTGCTGAGGGTGGAGCTGTCTATGCCTGACCGCATCCGCTACTCCATATGCCTCAGCCGCATCTTGGGCCAGTGGCGCTGGGGGAGTGCATACGTCATCCCGCGTCAAGACGTAGAGAAGATACTTGAAAGTTTTGACTCACTCTGTGAGTCGGTGAGACAGGTAAAGGCCGTGGAGAAGCGTCCCCAGCCGAAGCGACGCCAGCGCCTAATGGAAGAGGTGGTTTTCATCTCCGTCACCCTGCCGAATGATTTATTACGCGCCGTGGATGAATATGCACGTCGGCACGGCACGTCGCGCTCTGAGGTCATCAGACGTGCAATTCAAGACATGCTAGAGGCGAGAGACACGCTGGAGGAGCTGGACAGGGCCAAAAACGGAGACCTTGAAATCGTGGCGCTCCGCCTGCCTCTTAGCTTGTTAAACACGCTTAACGAATACTCAGCGGCGCTCAAGGCGACGCGCTCAGCAATCATCAGATACGCGATATACCAATTCATACAGAAAATCTCCGAAGAAACACAAACAGCGGCGCCATGATAGTCTGTGCCCCCGACATGACTGTGGAAACCGCGACGCGGTTCGGAGTGGAAGCGTGTCTGATAGTGTCGCTGTCGCGGAGCAATTTGGACAACCGCGACGCGTATAAGATGTGGCGATTTGCTGACGTCGGCCTGGCTGTAGCTAGGTCTGGCGTCTTCCCCCTGGCCCGCTACTTGACGCTCATCAAGCGCGCCAAGGCGCACTGGGCTGTCGTGCCAGACGTTTTTGCCGACTTCCGCGCCACGCTGTCGAACTGGCACCGCTACTCTCTTGTCATTGCCAAATTCGCCACGCCAGTCTTCGTAGCGCAGGAGTTCCACCGCCCCCAAGTCTTAGATACGCTGATAAATCAGTCAGTGAAGCACATCGCGCTACCAATGCGCATCCACCCCGACACGCCATGCGCCCTGCAACCCCGCCTATGTGCCGAGCGCGCCGAGAGGGCTTTGCGGTGGCTGTGTGGCAACGCGGCGCATGTACATTTGCTAGGCCCGCCGCTGAGGGCTGTGAAGATGCTGAGAGACGTGTTGAGGCAGTGCGAGGGGCAGGGCACCGTCGTAAGCCTCGACACGGCGGCGTACCGTCGCGCGCCGAATGTTGCGATAAAGAAGCAACTGGGAGGCAGGTGGCAACCAAATACGTCGGAGGAGGCCGTCGCAATGCTGGAAGCGTGGCTCAGGCAGGCGCTGACGTGATGTCGGCTATGAGACGTAACGAGACGCTCCTGGCGTCTTACGGTCTACTCGACGGGGAGCTTCCGCCGACGCTAATAGAGGCGTTGTGGCGCGGCGGTTTCTCCGCGTCGCGGAACCCGTTCGCGATGTGTTACCGCTTCTACTATCCCTCCCTAGGGGTCTCGGAGGAGAGACGCCGGAAGGCGTGCGAGTACCTCCAGCGGTTTGGGCGCACCAGGGAGGAGCAGGCGCGCTCGTTTTACTTATGGGCTCAGACTGTGCCTAAGCCCTTGTGGAGGTACTTCGCGCACCTACCGCTCTCGCACCTCACGGAGTTTGTGGCGGACATGGTACCGCCTCTAGCCATTGCGCAACTCCTAATTAGGCTGGACCTGTACCACCACTTCCGCGGCGCCGACGTGGTTGATCTGTTCTCCGGAGTATGCGGGTGGCTCATGGCGTTTATGTACATCCCCAGCCACTACGCGCCAAAGAGGTGGGTTGCGGTGGACGTGGATCCGCGCAGGTTACAGATCTGTAAATTGATCTCGCGCGACGTTGGGGTTGATGTAGAGATAGTCAGGCGCGACCTCTCTTCCCCATATGTGCGCCGCGCCGACGTCGTGGTCGGAAGCCCACCGTGTCACGAGTTCTCCACCGCCATGGTGACGCGGGAGCGACGCGTAGAGGAGGGGCTCGCCCTTGTGCGTAACTACCTCGAGTCTGTCAGGATGATTAATCCACGTCTCGCGACTATGGAGGAGTCGGCAACGGCGGGCGAGACGCCCAAGATACTGGCCGACATGGTGGCGCGGTACGGCTTCTCATACGGCTTCTTCGACCTCCGCGACTTCGGCGCAATCCAATACAGGCGCCGCAGGCTGGTGGCGTGGAAAACCGAGCCATGAAGTTGAATTTAAAGCGGAGTAACGCCGTAAAGACACGGCGACAAAAATTTGAAAGAAAAACAAGATTTGGGCTATCTTATTTGAGTTGAGCAAAAAGAAATTTTGACTGAAACCCCCGCCCTTCAGGGCGGGGAGGGGGAGGTCTGGAGACATTGGGCGCGCTCAGCAAAGAACCGTATCATTGCGCGCAACGCTTCACTGTCGCTGACGAAGCCGCACCTCTCAACCGCTAGCTTGATTATTTCTAAGTCTCTTTCCGTTAATGTGAATGACTTCCTTATAACAGCGGTCCTCATATCACTCCCAATCGTCTACTTGCGCGTCGTCGTCTCCTTTGTCGCAACCCAGCACGCCGCAGTCGTCGTATTCGTCGGGGTTCTCGGGCTCCGCCAGGACAGACCTGTACCTCGCCGCCATGTCGGCAACCTTCTCCACAAGCTCGTAGTAGTTCCACGTCTCCCACAGCCACAACACCTCCGCACTCCGGGTCCTCACTATTTTAACAGTGGTGTCGTACCTCAAGCACTCCTTTACGTCGTCCGTCACAGCCCCTACGTACTTGTTTAGCCACCTAACGAATTCATCCAACCGTACCGCCAGGTATCCATCGCTTCTCATGTCCCTTATCAGCTCGTTTATCTTTGCACACACGGCGGGGTTCTGTTGCCAGGCCCCCGCCGATGCCCCGGCCCCATGCAGGGCCACTTTTTGGCCCGACTGGGCCATGACCGTAGTAACACCCAAGTATTTAACAGTTATGTTCGCCATACGTCGATAATACGCGTTGAATAACACCGAAGTGTCTTAGCCATCTGCCGAAAGTCGCACCCCAGTAATATTTCAAATTATTATTAATGGGGGCGCGTTGTTCTATCAGATATGTAGAGAGTTACGGGGAAACAGAGGGGGACATGGATGTTTGTGCTTGTAAGTGGCTGAATATGTGCTCCGCCTTCTCCACGGCATCTACGGCGTCCATATGCGCAGCAACCTTAACGGCGGCGGCGTAAGCCCCCATCTTCAAGTCGTTGCCCCTATAGGCAGTAACCATCTGCTCGAGCGCCTTCTCCACCTCGGCCTCGAGGGAGTTGGGGGCCGGAGACTGCTGCGTCTTGGGTCTCATGATGAATACGTATGCCACGGTTATGGCGTCTTTGCCTCGGGCATGCACGTCTGTCTCCATCCACATGCGCAACGGATACACATCTTCGACTGTGAAGCCCGCGCCGGTGACGGCTTCGGCTAGGGCTACCCACGCTTCACGCTTCGGATGAGCATAAAACACGACAAAAACTCCATCGTCTGCCAAAACCCTCCTGATCTCCCTAAACGCACGTTTCAGGAATGTCCTGAAGTGCTCAGCCGTCCTTCCCCCGCCGACGCTTATGTCTTCGGCGGAGCGGTCGCGCCAAAGCGTCCAGTAGCTAAACGCCTCCGGGTACAGGTCCCCAACCACCCGCTTAAGCCACACGTAATAGAAGTCGTAGCTCTCAGAATACGGAATACTGTCGAAATACGGCGGGTCGGTGACGACGTACCTAATGCTCGAGTCTGGAAACGGCAACCTTAAGGCGGAGCCGAACACGGGTTCAAAGGGGCCGGCCTCTTCCATCGCATGGACGAGAAACGCGAAGCCGTTTATGGCGTCGTACAGCGCGTTCCAGAGAGAGGATGCGCCCCTCGCGAATGGGTTAACCTCGACGTAGTCATACGACACTCTGACCGACTTGAAAGACGTTGTGTGCATTACTCCGAGCTTATTGGCATCCCACGACGTCATGCGCGAGTTGTAATCCGCCTGCCTAGCCACCAGCCAGGCGAGGACTGTGCGGATGTCCGGCTCTAACTGTTTGAGCCTCTCCACGAGCCTGTTCAGATAGACATGCTGACGCTTATTGAACAAGTCGCCGTAACGCGTCCAACCATACACCGGGGGCCTCACGGTGCGGGGGTCAAGAGGCGACAATTGCTCCGTCAGCCTCTCCGGCTCGGGGACCTCCTCATATGCCTTCCTGTCGGCCTCATCGGCTGGATGAAATTTCTTATCTTCAGTTACCACCACCACCATCTTGTCGTTGTGGCCGACGGATTCCCTAACCTCTTTCTTCTTTATCTTGTAACCGCAGACGAGGCACGTCGCCGTCCCCCTGCTGACGGTCCTCACACCCTCACCGCCCCTCTCCACCACCACGTCGTAGTCGTCGCCGTTGTATACAGGCTTCCAAGAGATCCCCCTTTTCCTATCTAGGACGGAGCTCATCACAAGTGGGACCCAGGCGCCGCATTTGGGGCACCTCACTTGCTTAACCCATATGTAGTGAGTAACCCTCCGGCCGCCTTTAGGTGGATAGTGGCGCGAGAGCTCCGCCTCGAGCTCCAGCGCAATGCGACAACCCTCGCGCGCCAGGGGGCCCGCCTTCTCGGCCTCTCCGCTTCTACACATCGCCTCCATGTCCGCCCCAAAGCCCCTCCTATACCACCTCTTAAGCGCCTCCCAGGCCTTAGGGTCTATCAACTCCCTCCCGCGCTCCCTCGCCAGCTGTATTGTCTTAAGCGCCAACCACTGCACCGGGTTGTACTCAAGCGCGACAGCATGTGCCCCCATCCTCGCCGCCTCAAGCGGAATGGAGCCGCCTCCTGCAAACGGGTCCAGAACGACGACCCCCCTCAGCCTCTCCCTCACCTCAGCCGGTGGGTTATGCCAGTACGGCAACCTATTTCCCTCGAGCCGAATCGCGCTCTCCACCAGGTGGGGGTCGCCCAGCAGGGTTGTGAGAAGGACGTAACGGGCCGCGGTGAGGGACATACGTGCAAACGATGGATAAAGCCTTGCATGGGGAGGCGCCCCAGCGCCACGCTCGCGCGGCGCGATCTTATCGACGAGCTGTTTCAAGCTACTCATTGTGCAACGCTACGTCTACTTTTTAAGATTTTATCCAGTTTTAGCAACAGTAGTAGATCATAGCCACCGCGTCGGCGCGTTATGTGAGACCACCTAACACATGTTAATACGTAAAGCCGGAACTTGCATAACTGCATATACGAAAAATCGTACGAAAACATATTCGTAAAGCATACGAACGTCGTACGAAAACGTCGTACGAGTTTCAGGGCAAACAAAGGGGGGGGGGTGTTTTTTTCTCTCGTCGTCAAAGACGGCGGGAGAAAAAAGCGTCTATAGACTATATATGTCTATTTAGAACAAGCTCGCCGAGTATCCGATATATCGAATTAATCAATTAGCTTAAATAGCCAAGATGTCTATGTGGTCTATGACAGAAATACAGCCCCAACAAAACGGCGGTCTCGAGCCAAGTCTCGAGACCGCCATAAAACGGAAAAACTGTAAAAAACCTTGCGCCGCCGTGTTCGTATATCCCGAGACGCGGCGGAAGCTGGCGGTGGCTAGGGCCAAGTACGGTTTCAAGTCCTATGACGAACTAATAAGCTACCTCCTCGAGAAGGTGGGTTATGCCTAAAGATTTGTGGATGGCAGTGGTTAAAAAGTGGGGAGGTGGGGTGGCAGTCAAGTACCTCAACGGCACGGAGGTCGTCATCAAATGGATGTCGAGGAAAGGCGACCCAGTGAATTGGATGTATACAGTGGAGATCCGCGAAAGCGAAAAGACAACCAAGAAGTTGTTAATTCCTCATTACGCGTTTATGCTCCTTGCCGAGGAGGGCCATGCGGATCAATAAGCTCGGAAGTAACAAGATCGAGGTTGTCGATGGTGATAGGAGGGTCGTCGTCGAGGTGGCAAAGCTGTCTAGGAACTACGTCGTGACTATATCCGACGGGGAGAACACGTCGGTTCTGACGGTCAAGAGCATAGAGACGGCAAGGGTCGTCAACACACTAACCAAATTCGGCGTGTCCGACATACGCCGCGTCCTCAGCTACCTGTCATCCATGACAGCCACCGACGAAAAACTGATAGAGGCCGACAAGGCCATATTCATGAAGATCGACGACGTCATTGTGCAACCAGACGGCGGCCAGCCTCAGAAGGTCGGCGAGGTGGTGAAGACGTACTACCACACATTAGACGGCTGGAGGGTCTTTGGCAACGACTGGGACATAGTGCAGGGGCAACTACCCTTCCAACTAAAGGAGGTGGACAGCTTGGCCGAACCACACATCGACGTCCAGAAGGTCTTCCTGCACTACAACACGGCGGACGTAGATACAGATATAGTACACGACTTGTGTCGCATCGCGACTGAGACTAAGGAGGTTTTGAGACAGTACGTAGTCTTGGAAGATAAATACTACGACGTAGTTGCAACGTGGGTGGTGTCAACATATATGAGGTGGGCGTCGTCATACAGCGAGATGTTGGTTATACGTAAGACAGGCTTCGGCGCTGGCGGCTCCACGCTTCTCAAGACTGCGGCGGCTCTGTCTGCCAGGCCACTACCGCTGTCTATCTTCATGTCGCCCGCCGCGTTCTACCGCGTCGTGGACTTTGCAATGCCCACGGTTCCGGTGGACGAGATACGTGAAGATGAACTGCCGAGTGAATATCTGAGGATCTTTAAGCTCCTTGCAGAAAGTTCCTACGACAGGAGCAACAGGGTGCCACGTGTCGTTGACGGCGAGGTGAGGTCGTTTTCGACGTACGCCAACGTGGTGCTGGTGGACACGACGGATAAATTCATTACGTACTCGGCGGAGAGACGTGCGTGGACTGCCGTCGTTAGGCCTGCCTCGCCTCCGCGCTTCTTCGACCTCGAAGACATCCTTAAGTCTACCGTGGACCTTAGGGAGAGGCTCTACGCGTTGGGAGTTGCCGTGCCTACGATTTATTATAGGCAGTGGAAGACGTTGACGGCGGAGCAGGGTCTCGGAGTTTTGAAGTTCCTAGAGCGTGCCGCGAGACATCTATGTGGCGACGTGGATATATTCGAGTCTGCGTTTAAGGCCGTGGTGGCTCAGCTGGAGTATGCTAAGCAGACCTCTATCTTGTCCGACCCGAAGCGTATGGTGCTTGAGGCTATAGAGAGGATAATTGTGGAGGCTAAGAGGGAGCTGGAGCTGGCGGCTACGTCGCCACACAATGCGTCGGACATCATAAAAATCGTTACGCCAGAAGATTATGAATATAGGTGTGGATCTATCTACCTGCAGAAGTTGGTGCGTCTGCTTCGGCAGAGGTTTATGGAGGTGTGGCAGGCAGATACTAGGAAGGTGGACAGCATATACTACGCATCAAGCGAGATGCGGCTGTGGTACAGGGTAAGTGAAGATGTAGAGATGTACCTAAGGCCTGCCAAGATTAAGGCGTTGCTGATGGAGCTTGGGATTAAGCTTGAGGTCGACAGCTCGCGGAACTACTACGTCAAGGTATGCAGGTAGAGAAGCTCCTGGACAGGGTGGCAGACTACATCAACGGCCTAGCTAGGCTCGGCATGGTTTACGACAGCTCGCCGCCTATGAGACGCGTTGTCGAGACCGAGACAGTCGGAGACAAGCTGAGGGTGGTGTATGAAGGCGGCGGGGTCAGATCGGTGGGCTGTGGAGACTACCTCATAGTTGAGCTTAGGAGACTGAGGAGGGCCGAAAAGAGGGAGGTAGAACATGCGCTAAATGCGTTAGCGGATCTGCGCATGCTTTACATAGGCGCTGGGTTCAAGAGGGAGGTGTACCTCGTTGAGCTAGCTAGCAACGTTGCGTATGTAATTTCTAGAGATGAAAACGGCGCATATCAACAGAAGATACCGCTAGATTGTCTCAACTACTTATTCATTCAGGTGTGTAGGTGAGAGACGGTGTAGTTTTTGAAGGCGATAGGTGCTGGCGCGTGGCAAAACTGTTTGACGTCTGCACGCCACGGCGGGAAAAAATCGCACAGGAAACCGCGCGGCTATACCGCAACGGCAGATACCTTGGCGACTGCGTCATTAAGTACGAGCTTGATCCCGAGCTGTGCAAACTATTGAGACTTATATAGTCTATAGACGCTTTCGAAACTCGGCGCACTCCACGGCGGAGGGTGAAAAATACCCCCCCTTCTTGTTTGCCCTGAAGTTCGTACGACGTTTTCGTACGCTTTTCGTACGATTAAAATTTGTTTTTCGTACGATTTCTTCGTATGACTTAGACGGCGCGGTTTGCCTTGACAAACTTTTCACGCTGTCTAGGTACGTAAAGAGGAGGATAAATATAAGTACGCCAGATATATGGCGTGGCTATCCCCCTTTATTAATCAATTTATTATTTGTACCACTTAACTACACCATCGTGGTTTCACCACAAGACGTGGCTTGCAGTTCACCTTTGCTCAATTAATTGGGTGTGCGCTTCCTGGGCGGCGCCAAGGTTTTTACAAGTTCGAGGAGGTCTTCCTGCGTAATCTCGACACGGAACCCCCTCTTGTCTCTGGTGACCTTAACACCCTCCCTGCCGAGGATCTCGTTGACCATACGTGTGAAGTCGTGAAACGTAACCCCACCCACGTCACGTATAAGACCACCATACAACCTAAACGAGCCAGACAGCACAGACAGCCGCCCCTCATACGGCGCATCGCCAAACCTAGCCACAGCCTTAGCCACCGCGTCGGCCGGGTCGCCCCCCGCCTCGCCAACCCCCCTCAGCGCCTCATAAGACCTCTCTACGATCCAGCGCACCACCCTCTCCACAGGTCCCTCGGGCTTGGTCGTCTCTTCTTCCTCACCTCCTTTCAGCTCGTTTAGCCACCTGCGCAGGAGGTCTCCGCGTTTCGCTTGCACCCTTTCGTACTCGGAGCGCCACTCGGTGTCGCCGTACCACTTGAACTCGCCCCACTTGATGCAGTACTTCCTGCCGCGGAGGGGCCAGACGTAGGTGTGCATGCTGAACTCAGCGTCGAAAAGCGTCACGTGTTTAACATACACTGCCACCACGTCGCAGTTCGTCTCGACGCCGTACTCATGCCTCAGCTCGCTCCGAGACACCAGGAGTAGCTGCTTAGCCTTCTCTCTAAAATTCTTAAGCACGTCGGCGGCGCGCGGCGCGCCGACGGCGTAGCCCCAACGCCCCACGTTGCGGATAAGGATCTCCACCTTCTTGAGTAGGCGCCCCGCCTTGGTCTGCCACTCCCACGCAGTGATCAACGCACCCAGGTCGTCCAGCACAATGTAGTCGTAGGTGCCGTTGGGCAGTTCAAGGTCGTACCAAACGCTGAACCCCGCCCGCCTAAGCTCCACCGCCAGCGCCGCCAAGAGGCGGCTCTTGCCGACGCCTTGGTCGCCCGTCACCAGCAGGGGGTAGATGGGGCCGCCCGTCTCGGCGGCCTCCCTGACCCTCATCGTCAAGTACCTTATCAGGTCTGTGGAGTTGGGCGTGGGTGGGGGTTCGCCTGGGTCGGGCGGGTTGAAGTACCTCATACGCAGTTTGTCTTCACCCCTTTTTCAATCACCTCTACTGCCCAAGCCGCGGCGTGTCTGCCGGCGGCGCATCTCCACCCACCCGTCCCC
>Ga0080004_1105675_pt1 | contig 11300 bp, 17 predicted proteins | sample WasSprMetagenome_FD_69207 | JGI IMG/M metagenome (GOLD analysis project Ga0080004, IMG submission 69207) | Sulfidic aquatic microbial communities from Washburn Spring, Yellowstone National Park, USA - WS (SPADES assembly) (version 2) | ecosystem: Environmental > Aquatic > Thermal springs > Hot...
AGAGTTTGGTATAAAACTTAAGCTTTCTCCAAAAGATTTTGGAATAAAGAAAGCTAAGCCAATTCCAATTGTTTTTAAAAAGGGAGAAAAGGTTAAGGTTGAAATAGCAACATATGGCTGGATGGAAAAGGAGATGATAGGAGTTGCTAAAGGAAGATGCATAACTGTTGTTAATTGCAATGCTCCAATCAAAAAAATTTTGAAAGTAAGAATTTTAAGAAATAAAGATAATATCTACATTGCAAGATGAAGAAAGAATTGGAATTAATTTTGCAAAAGCTTAAACCAATAGAAAAGCCAAAATTGAAGCTTGAGCAATATACAATTCCTGCTTATCTTGCTGCAGAAATTCTTAACATTGCTTATCTTTCTGGAGATATAAAAAATAAGGTTGTTGCTGATTTTGGTTGCGGAAGCGGAAGGCTTGCAATAGGAGCTTCTTTGCTTGGAGCAAAAAGAGTTTTTGGTATTGATTTGGATAAAGATGCCTTAAAGCAAGCTAAGGAAAATTTGAAATTTGCAGAAGCATTAGTAAAAAGAAAGTTAAAAGTAAAGTTTTTGAATTGCGATATACGCGATTGGAACGAAAAATGCGATACAGTTCTTCAAAACCCACCTTTTGGAACAAAAGGATTTACAAGCGATACACTTTTTCTTAAAAAAGCAGTTAGCATATCAAAAAAAGTTTATTCTCTTCATAAAAACGGAAGAAGAAAAAATAGAGAGTTCTTAAAAAAATTCATATCAAGCTTAGGCTGCAAAATAGAATACATAAAGAAATTTAGTTTCTATTTGCCTCACACTTTCAAATTCCACAAAAAGCCAAAAGTTAGGTATGATGTAGATCTTTATGTTATAACTAGCGACTAAAAAATTTAAAAATTATTGAGAAAATTTAATACATGGAATTTAAGGTTGTAAGAATTGAAGTTCCAAAAGATTGTAACGTAATAATTGGGCAAGCAGGATTCATAAAAACAGTTGAAGATTTGTATGAATGCTTAGTTAATTGCGTTCCAAACATAAAATTTGGATTGGCTTTTTGCGAATCCTCAGGCCCTTGCTTAGTTAGGCATGAAGGAAATGATGAAGAATTAAGAAAGCTTGCAAAAGAAAAAGCTTTTGAATTAGCAGCTGGCCATGTTTTTATTATTTTCATAAAAAATGCTTATCCTATAAACGTTTTGCCAAGGTTGAAAGAAGTTCCAGAAGTTTGTAACATTTTCTGCGCAACTGGAAATCCTGTTGAATTGATTGTTGCTGAAACTGAGCAAGGAAGAGGAATAGTTGGAGTTATAGATGGCTTAAAATCGAAAGGAATAGAAGGAGAAAGAGAAATTGAAGAAAGGAAAAAGTTTTTGCGAAAAATTGGATATAAGCTTTAAAAATTTTTTAATTTTTTTAAATCAGGCGTAAGACTTTAAATTTTGCTTTTTATTTATTTTCTATGACTAAGGAAAAAACAGCTATGGAAGGATATGAGAGAGTAATCGAATACTTTAGAAAAGAGGGGTTTAATCCAAAATTAGAAGTAATTTTTGTGACGGAAAAAAGCCCTTCCGAGCAAAAATTGATCTTTTTTGATTGGACATTTTCGGAAGGTAAAATATACGCTCCGCTTTTTCGTTTACCTTCCAATTTACCGCTGGAGTATTATGAAGGTAAATTTGGACATGAAGTTTCTCATTCCATATTTAAAGAGCAAATTTTGAGATTAAACGAAAATTATCGAAAAGTTTTTGAAGTTCCACTTTTTACTATAAATGAAATTTTTTGTTCGGAAAAAATGTGCGATTTAAAATACAGAGAAGAGTTGCAGCTACAAAATAAATTGATAAAAATGTTTGGAAGTGAGGATATTTTAATTAAGGAAATCAAATCAAAGGAAGGTCGCTATTGGACAGATTTAGTACCGCGAGAACAATTTTTGGAATGGAGAGAAAATCTTATCCGACAAATGTTTTCACTCCTGCCTACTGCGTTGCGCGAATTTTTCTTCCAGTACTCTGAAATTCGCGGTTTAGATGAGGATTTGGTTCATGCAGTAGAAAGTTATTTTTCAAAAGAAGATGCTGAATATAATCCTAGTTTCCTCCTTTACTATCTTTACAATTACATGAGAGTTTTGAAACCAGAAAGATATTCGAGATTAAGAGGATTGCTACAAGAGCATGGATACAAGTTTCTCTATGAAAGTGGAATAATAAAAAAAGAAATAGAAAACTGTTTGAGGTAAAATTCTATTAAATTCGGGAATTTGTTGATTTGAAATTCGAACAGCAGTAAGCACTTATAAAGCTTTAAATCTTGAATTGCATGGACCGGCCGGGATTTGAACCCGGAGCCTTCTCCTTGCGAAGGAGACGATCTACCATTGATCTACCGGCCCATAAATTTTATTTCTCGTATAGATAAAAAACCTTTTAAATCTTTTCTTCTCAAATTAAAATTTATGTTTATACCACTTGAATTTGGAAAAATTAATTCCTTTCCACTTAATACATATGCATTTTCTAAAAGTGCTCTTAACGTTTATGCAGAAAATAAAAATTTAGAATATCGCAAAAAAATTGTTAAAAATTTGAAAGAAGGAAAAATTAATGCTGTTGTTACGCCAAATGAGCTTTCAGGTCTTAAAGATTATTTAGGAGAAAAGAAGTATGAAAAAATTTATAAACCAATTTGGGAATCTGAAAAATCAAAAATTTTTTGTGTAACAAATGTAAACTTCAATTCTCCATCTTACTCTCAACTTTATAACTTGTATATTAATAGAAACATTCATGCTGGAGATTTATCCATTGCTATAGTTGCTATTGAATATAGCTTGCCTTTAATTACAGATGATTATCATCACTGGAGTCTTCAGCAAAACTTTTTTAAAGTTTATAATGAGAGGCATTCAAAAGAGATAGCTGAATGTTTAGCTAAGAAGGAAAAAAGAAAATATTTTGAAATTTATACTTCTCAAGATTTCTGCAAGCTTTTTCTTAGCTCGCTGAAATGAAATTTTTAAGCTACCAGCTTAATTCTCTAACTTTTTTATTTATTTCATAACCTAGCTGCGTTGGCTTTATTTCGAATGTTTTTAGGCACATCTCTTTTAAACAATAAAGCAAACATGCAATACTGCAAAAATACATTTCTTCGGTTATTGGAGTCTTTAATGTTATCTTTTTTTCTTTTATGTAGTTTCCGCAACTTTTTGCATTTAACAACTTCTTTCAGCGGATATTCAATATGCTTATCATTCCTTTAAAACTTAAAAAATTTTGTACCCTTTTTTCTCTAACCATAAAATAGTAGCTTCTTTCCACATTTGTTTGCGCCAATCATTTTTGCTTACATATTTTGATAAATCATTTATCTCATCGTAACTTAATTTTTCCGCAATTTTTCTAGCTCTTTTTGCTGCCTCGTTATAAGGTAAGTCTAAATCTTCTAAATGAATCGAAATTATTTGTTCAACTATGGCTTGTGCTGCTAATTCCATGGTATAGGGTTGCTGAACTGAATTCTTCTCCCGAGTTCATCGGCGAGAGAAAAAGTATAAGGGAGATAAGGGAACTCCTGTTTTACAGCAATTCCTCTTTTTTCAAGCTCATAATGAACAAGATGTCCTGCTCCTATCTCAAGCAAAATTTTTTTATTCTCATTTTTTCTCTGAAGTTTAATTAATTGCTCTGCTAAGGCAACATCTCTTTTTCTTGTAATTTCTCCCATATGCTCCCAATATAAACTAAAAAATTTACATGCATCTTCTAATTCTCCCATCAAAAATGCGTCGATACTAGCTACAACTAAACCTCCTATTTCATATATTCTTCTGAGCTAATTGGCGATTCTTCAACTTCTATTTGTTTTTTGCTATTTCTTACAAACTCATGAAGTTTTTCGAGAAATTCGTCATGTAAACTTTGAAAAACATCAAAGGTATCCTATTTGGGATAGTTGATTCAAATATTTTTTGTAGTCGTTGCAATCCTCCTTGTGAGCACATTCCACTACAACAATATCACTTTCTTCGAATAGTTCTTTAAATTTTTGGTTTAGTTCTTCAGGCCTCCCATGATTATGCCGAAAAACTGTTATTGGCATAATAAAAATAAAGATGATAGAAATTTAAGGTTATCGCAGGCTTTAATATAATAGAAGGTGGTGAAAATTACGTTTGTAGCAGTAATTTTACCAATTGGAGAGAATGCTGAAAAAGAAAGCAAAATTCTTGAAAAAATAATTCGTGAATACTTTGTGAAAAAATATTCGGCATGGGATGATGTTTTCATACTTTACGAAGGAAGTGCAACAGAAAGATTTAGAGAGTTATTTGGCTCGCCTGATAAATACTATATACGTCCACCATATTCTTCTGTAATTTTCGACTTTTTGCTAGTTTATAAAGGCGAAAAAATTGCAAGAGAGCTGAGATTTAATAAAGAAATAAGGGAGGATTTGGAAAGTAAAATAAGAGGGGAGCTTAAGTTAGATGCGCAGACAAAAATTTCGCAAATTTATTTGTTTGATGCAAGAATAGAAGAGGGTCCTTCGCTTGCAGAACCATATTTCAGCATAGAGCATGGAAAAATTGTTGAAATGACGCATTATGGATATGAATTGGCTTCATTAGCTTGGATAAGCGATTTGGATAGAGAATCTAAAGAGGACTTTATTCAATACATTTTTGGTATTCATGAACCGGGGCATATCCATATAGGAAGGGCTTCTCATTTTGTTGATACACCATATGGCAAGCATTGCCAAGATGAAAATTGCATAATGTCAAAGCCCGAAAGAATAATGAGAGATTCTGTTGAGAAAGTTCGTAGAATTAAATTGCAAAATCCTGAACTTTTTTGCAAAAAATGCTTAGAGAAAATTTCAGAATTTTTATAAAACATAAAAATTTATTAACTCAACTTTTATCTTAAATTATGTGCTGCAGTTTTTGCGAATTTTATAAAGGGTGTTGGAATAAAGGTTTAACAAGAAAAGAATGTTGCACAGCATGCTTATATTTAGAGAAGGGCGGACCTGGCGATATTTATGCAGCTTATTGTAGTAAATTTAACCAATTTAAAGGAAATTATTACGAAAAAATTAATGTCCCATTTTTGCATGGTCTTTTAGAGGATTTAGGTTATTAAGATTTTCATCGAATTGTTTTCTTTTTCGCAAATAATTTAAAAATTTTTGCACTATTTATTTTTTTAAAATTTCAAATTGTAATAATGGGCGAGTAGCTTAGCCTGGTTGGAGCAACCGATGAAAGTTGAAGCTGATAACACTAGGCTGAAACCGGTAAGTTAAACTCGGTAAAGGTCGAGGGTTCAAATCCCTCCTCGCCCATTTTCAAATATCAGCGGATCTAGCTCACCTAAAAGAATCAGTTTTCTTTGGCTTAATGTAGTGTGGGGTGGACAAAATCCAAATTTTTTCCATACTTGGAATTTGGTGATATTATTAGGATTGTTAGAACCAATTATAGTAAACCACCTTTTAAGTTGATTTTTACCCGAAATAAATATATCATAACTAAACTTTATTTTGCCTGTGCGTTTATCAATCGAGGAATAGCTGCCACTTGAAAAATTAAATTTTAACTTTGATAAAATACCGATTATAGAATTTGATAAGTTCTTACTTGCAAAATTTGCTCTTATTACCGGATAATAATGCACCTCTTTATATTTTTTCTTAAAAGTTAAAGAAAAATCGGCATCGAAAATTCCTCTTAAGCAAGCTATTTTAAACTCAAGCGGTGAGTTTTTTATAACTAATGGTATGTCTACAGTTTTAACTTTATAACCTAGTGGTATTCCTATGACTTTGTTATAAAATGTAACTATCGCTTTTGATCTAAATTGTATTCCATAGGTATTATCGGAGAAATATTTTGCCCTTATTTTTAGATTAAAAAGATTGCGCTTTAATGGCACGATAAAATTATCATACCACTCTTTTTCGTTCTCCGGATGTCCAGAACATTTATAATAGTAATCTGTTCCATGGGGATTCGGAAATATATTCATTGCTCCATCACCAATATGAATTCCTATATCCTCTGCAAGTTGTGGAGAAAGAGAATGAGGTAGAACTATTCCTTTCTTTAAATCTTTTTTACTAAATGGAATTTGTGAAATATCAAAGGTTATTTCTGCCATATATTACTGTCAATATTACTTTAGTTCTTAAACTATAAATATTTTACTGTCATAACTACAGTATAGAGAATATGTCGGTAGAAGGGGTGTCACGAATTTTTAAACATACTAAGGCAAAAACTTACTATATCACTATTCCATCGTCGTTAGCAGATGATTCTTCATTTCCATTCAAACCTGGAGACTTAGTGAAAATTAAAATCAAAGAAGATAAACTTACTATAGAAAAAGCGAAGTAAACTCTGCAACAGGGCTTGAACAACACAAGAGATATGTTGAAGCTATTCTAAATATGAAAATATTTCGGTAAAGTTTAAGGAAAGTACGAGTTCAAATCCCAGCTCGCCCACTCAGAAGTTAAAAAAGTTTAAAAATTAGCAAAAATACAAAGTGTTATAGAATAAAAAATCATTTTCTTTTAATGAACTTAAACCTGAGAATTGTTAAAACTACTGCTATTATAATTAAGGTTATTATTCCTGCATAAAGAGGATTAGTTACTGTTGCTGCAATTGCTCCTGTTATTGCTCCTAAGCCAGTTGGTGCAGCTGGAGCAGGACAATCTTCAGGGCAATTTGCATTATTTTCTCCTCTTTCACAAACTCCATTTCCACAAACTGCTTTAGGCAAACAAATTCCTTCTACGCATTCATAACCATTTGCACATTTACAATCTTGAGGACAAATTGAACAGCTTTCTCCAACTTCACAAATGTTATTTCCACAAACTGCTTTTTCAACATATTTTTCAACTTTTTCAACTGGTTTAGTAATGTTCTGAGTTACATTAGTAACGTTTGTAATATAAACTGTGCTTGGATAGCTAACATAAGTTACTGCAGGAGAAGGAGGATAATAGAAAGAAGTAAAAACTCCATAAAGGCTAAAGTGAGTTAAATTAACCCATACGTAATTATCTTTTACACCTGAATTCATTAAAATCCAATTGTTTGTTGAAGGATCAAAACGATAGAATCTTATGTTATTTTTATCCCATCCTTTACTTGTTATTAGCTCTGGGTCAAAATAGTATCTTACTTCAACACTTCCATTAAATGAAGTTGAATTTCTAAAATCAAAGAAGATTAAGCTAAAAGGTCTTTCAGCTGGAACTTTTTTATAGAAAATTGAATCATAAACTAAAGTTTTTACTGTTAAATTTTGAGCTTCACTAAAGTAAAACTCTAATTTTTCATAAGGTGGATTAATTGAAAAATTTCCAAAGCTGTTTATTATACCAATATTCGGCTCTAAAATTGGGACTCCTATATCTGTCATTAATTCAATTGCAAAATTGAAAGTTGAAGGAATTAAAGCAACATTTGGAATTAAAGTTATGGAAACATTATTTAAGCTCTCAGGCATCACAACATAAAAATCTGGATTATAACAGTAAAGGGTAAAAATGTTTGGAATTGGTGATTCAAAAGTTTCACCTGTTTCTTCAAATGTGATATTTGGCAATTCGCAATTTAAATCAATCTCATATTCTACAGGACCTATCAAAGCTTTTGTTAATAAAGTTCCGTAACCTGAGAAATCATTTTCTGTAAAAGTATAACCCTCAGAAGAAACATTTATTCTAACAACTAAAGGAGCCCAATCATTGCCAATGTACTTAAAGCTAACTTTTCCTGTTGTTGGATTCCCAGCAGTTACGTCTGTAAACTCTTGAATAACTTGGCATAGCCTGAAAGGATAAGAGGTTTCGTCGCAAAGAAGCTGAGCTTTAGCTAAAGCCGGAATTACTACCAAGCTAACCAATGCAAATAAAATTAATTTTTTCATGATTAGCTCACCTTATTTAGTTGGAGCTTTGTTTCACCTTCAGGGTTTGTTTCAACGGTATAAGAGCCACTAAAACCTATGTCTCCTTTTATTTCATAGACGATGTATTTGACTGAGGATAGTGTAGAAGTTCCTGAGCATGAGGCTGTTTTTGTTCCAGCAATAGTACTGGTGCTAATAGAAGTTTGACAGATAGTGTGAGTACTACCGCTCATATCATAATACTCGCAAATTAAATAAACACGTGAGTTCTCAGTTGACCTAACCTTAATAGAAAATTCGCATTTCGGAATATAATTGAAATCAATTCCACCTAAGTTATCAGAACGGAACAGAACACCAGCTCCATCCTTGAAAGTTGTTGTATAAGTAGCTGAAGGTTTTGTGTTCAGCAAAAGCTTTCCTACGGTTTCTCCATTTGCTGTTAAATCAGCATAAAATATTGGACCTTGAACATTAGCAGTTCCGATAATTTTACCATAATAATTCAAAACTCCAGCAGAAGCTATACTAATAACTAACAAAAATGCAATTCCAAACATTACCAAACTTCTTTTCATTCTTCAACCTTTTTTCTTATTTTCCTTAATCTGTTTAAAAGAAAATAAAAAAGTTAAGAAAGTAAAAGCTAAGTTTTGCTGAATTAATTTTATACTGTATTTACCTGTATTGTTATTGCATTTTGATATGTACCTGGCTTAGTATTTAACTTAAAGGTTCCAACTACGCAGAATTGTACAGTTCCTTTTCCCTTTGCTGGTACAATCACATCATATGTTCCATCGGTAATCTCACTATCTAAGGAGGTAGTTGTACAGGCCCCGTTCTCGTAGGTTACCAGATCCACATTTAAGAGCTCCTCTTTCCCATCACCATCAATATCCTTGCTTATTATTGGAATTTTTACGTTGGCGCTAGCACTTGCATCGTTAGATAACTCAAAGTAAGTTATTTGATCGTCTTTGTCTCCATCATTATCTAAATCTGCCAGTCCATTTTTAAAAGGGTCTCCTGCAAATACATTTATATCGAAGGGAATCGCTGCTCCATCTCCCTCAGCTGTTACTGTATTGATACCATCTGTTGCGGATAGCTTTACAGATTGACTTACTGTTGCTGTTCCAACTGCTTTTCCATAATAGCTTAACAATCCTGCACTTGCTAATGCTGTCATTGCAACTAAAGCCAAAAGAACTGCTGGAATTTGCTTACCAAATATTTTTACTTTTTTATTCAATTCCATTTTACTCGCTCAAATACACTCATCTTGGCATTCATCGTGCCCGTTTTGCGGGATAATTTGGAATGTCGTCCTGTTCCCATCTTTTTCAGAAATTTTGCAAAAAAATTTCTTAAAGAATTTCGACTCATCGAAAAATAATCATGTACTAAACTATTTAAACTTAAGCAAATTTTTGTACCAGAATTGTACCAACTTTGTACCAAAGTTGTACCAAAATTATCTTACTGCTTTATTTTTGCTAGAAGCTCTTTCTAACTCAGCCTGAGTAAAATAGTTTTTTAAACAGTAAAAATAAATTTCCTTAATTAAATCGCTTTTCTCTTTAACAATTCCCCATATCTTTCTTCTTCCATTTTTTGAAGTTTTTATCACAGTTACTATTCCATATTCTTTTAATTTTTCTAAATGATGCAAAATTACCCTATGATTTTTCCCCAAGCAATAAGAAATTCTTTCAACATTTAAACAATGATCTGTTTCTTTAGATTTCATTAGCAAATGAAGAATTGCCATTCTTGTTAAATTTGAAGATAAAAAATCTAAATCAGCATAAATTGCTCTTTCTTCACTTTTTAAAACTTTTGGATCAACTAACATCCTCATTATATATTTGATTTAGTTTAAAAAGATATCTTTTCAAAAAATTGCAAAGAAAGTTTAAATTTCAGCTTTACCACTTTTTAAGTATGAGAGGTTTGCTTATAGTTTTTGAGGGTGTTACAGGAGCTGGCAAAAAAACACATATTAAATTGCTTGCAGAGAAGCTTAAAGCTTTAGGAAAAGAAGTAACAATTTTAAGTTTTCCTGACTATGAAAATCCAATTGCAAAATTAACAAGGAGAGCAGATTTAGATCCTTATACCCAATCTTTACTTTTTGCTGCTGATAGGCAATTAAATCAACAAAGAATAAAAGCATTGCTTGAGAAAGGGAATATAATTCTTTGCGATCGCTATTGCTATAGCAATTACGCATATCAATCTGCTTTAGGAGTTGATTTGAAATGGCTAATGCAAATTGAGAAAAATGTAATTAAGCCCGATTTAGCTTTTTTAATTGATGTTCCAGTTGAAATTAGCATAAAAAGGGTACAGCAAGCGAGCATAGAAGATTTTACAAAAAAGGAAATTCTTTCCCGTTTGCAAAAACAAAGGGAGATTTTGGAAAAAATAAGGGAGAATTTTTTGGAAATAGCAAAAAGAAATAAAGAAACTGAATGGCACATTTTGGATGGAAGGAAGGATATAGCAGAAGTTGATAGAGAAATTTGGGAAATAGTTAAAAGAAAAATTTTTGGAGCTGAATAGCTACTTTAAATATTTTTTTATTGAGCGACCAAGTAGAAAATCTTTGTGAGAATCGTAAAGATGCAAAATTAGCTCACTCTTTTGATTAAAATGCTTACCACAAATTTTGCATTTGTACATAATCTAATTTTAAAAAGCATTTATAATTTTCTTTTCATTTTAAATTTATGTCAGAAGTTGTGAAGGAAGCTTATAAATTGGGAAAAAGAATAGAGAAAGATGGAATTTTTGTAGACCCAAATGAAAGGGAGATAAGAATTCATTTATCCTCAAATTTAGAAGAGCCAATGTTTGCATATTTGCCACCTATTGCAATTACTACACCAGCAGTCTCATTTCTTTTTTATTTGGAAAATAAAAAGAACGAAGATTTTGATGATTTGCTTGATAGTCTTGCAATTTATTTGATTCAAAAAGGATTTGAAACTACTTTGGAAGATAAAATTACTTCTTATGTTTTTAAAATAAAGAAAGATAAAAAAGACTTATTTGAAATTTTCCGTGAAAAGGGAAAATGGCAAGTTAGGGAATATTTTAGAATATTTTTCATTTCTCCATACGATGAATTGCACATCAAAAACTTCAATTATTGCGACGAATCTTTGCAAGCTTTGGATTTAATTCTTTCGCACAAAAGAGTTAATCATTACCATCAACTTTACAAAAAACAAAGAATTATTATCGGAAGATAAAAAAATTATTTAAATATCAAAATTTATTCCAAAATTAAGCCCCCTTCGTCTACACCGGTCAAGGATCTAGCCCTTTGGTTCAGCGAAGGGTTTGAAGAAAGATGACAAG
>Ga0080004_1120620_pt1 | contig 11299 bp, 9 predicted proteins | sample WasSprMetagenome_FD_69207 | JGI IMG/M metagenome (GOLD analysis project Ga0080004, IMG submission 69207) | Sulfidic aquatic microbial communities from Washburn Spring, Yellowstone National Park, USA - WS (SPADES assembly) (version 2) | ecosystem: Environmental > Aquatic > Thermal springs > Hot...
ATCTTGAACACCGTTCCAGGGAGGAACAAGAACACCAAGAAAAGGGGGACTGCTGCCACCCGGGCCACGGTGAGGCTATTGGGAATGTTCCAGCGCACAGGCCAAAGTAGCCGAAAACCCCGGGGATTTCAATCCTGCGCCTTCGCCCCCATAAAGGGGTAGACGTACTGCGTTCCCAAAGATGCGGTTCGGCCCGCCTCTTAGGCTAGTTCTTGCGCGTTCCCATCGTTTGGGCCTCTTCCCCAATCAAGGCAAAGGAGTAAAACCTGGAGGAGCCTTCGCAAATCCCCGACCAGGAACGTAACCTTAGCCATCTTTGGCTTTAGCCAGTTCTGGCTAATCCGTGGAAAGCCAGCGGGCGAAGACGACGTCAGTGAGCGCGTAGCCGGCCTCGGTGCGGCGGAGCACCATCTCCGCCCGGAGCCGCGCTAACGAGGAGGAAATATCCTGGGGCTCCATTCCCAGGGCCTGGGCGAGGGCGGTCGGCCCAGCTGGGCCTTTCGCCAAAACCCGGAGGATCCGGCGCTGAAGCGGGCTGAACTCCGAAAGCCAGCGCACCTCGAATTCGCTATCGAGCTCCGCAAGCATCTCCTCAAACGCCTCGTCCACTTCCCTTTTCCCCACGGTTTTCTTCCCCGAAAGCCAAAGCTTTTGCACTAAAACAAGCCCAAGTTTCTGGAGATAGAAGGGAATCCCGCCGGTGAGCTCATAGATCCGCTCGGCCGCACCCTTTTCCACCGCGTAGCCGGCCAACGCCAAGCGCTTTTGCACAAATGGCACGGCCTCCTCCGCGGAAAGAGGCCCGAGTTCGTAGCGGGAAACCATGAGGAAAAGGGGCGAATCCTCGCGCAGGAAAACCTCGCGCAAAAGGCCCAAAGACGAGCCGGAAAAGACGAACCGCACATCACCCGGTTGGTCGAGCTCCTTTTTCAGGGCGTCGAAAACGTAGCGATCAAAGGCGGCCACCTCCTGGAACTCGTCGAGGAGAAAGACCACCCGCACCCGGTATTCCGCGGCGATCCTTTTGGGGTAAGAAAAAGCGGCGCGAACGAGGGCTTTTTCGTCCACTTCAGCCTCGCGGAAGCGCAGATAAACTTGGCCCCATTCGCCAATGGATCCGCCGATTTCCTCCAGGGCCCGCACGGCCCGCAGCACCCCAGAGCTAAATACCAGCCGGAACTTCTCCCAAAGTCCCGAAAGCTTCCGCTTTTCCGAAAGCTCCTCGAGGAGGGATTGAACGAGGCCGCGGAAGAGATCCTGGGGCGAAGCCATGTCCCGGCAATTCACATAGGGCAAAAGGAGATCAGGAGTCTCCGCAAGCGAGCGCCGCAAATTCCAAAGGAGCGAGGACTTACCGAATCGGCGGGGAGCAAGAAGGAGGACGTTTTGGGAAAGATTTCGCAGGCTCTCGCCCAGTACCCGGAGGTCATCCTCCCGCCCAACAAAGTAGGGCGGCTCCACGATCCCGCCCACCCTAAACGGCGCCTCCCTCTTCGCCATTTTTGGCTCTCGCCAATTTTAGCTATTTTTTCGGCTTCGTCCCCTCAGCGGAAGAAGGGGCTAGGAACGGGGGAGAAAAAATTGGGGGCCGGAGGACCGGCCCCCAAAAAGCGGTTAAGTGTGCGGCCTCCTACCGAAGCGTCCGTCGGTTTTTTCGGAGCCGATTCAGGTCCTACTTCGACAAACTCCCATCACCCCCTGAAGAATCCGGCCTCAAAAGCTCGCTTGCAGGGCGACGAGGTGGCTATCGCCCAAAGTCCCAGGGATAAAGGCGTAGTCAACCTCCATCCACTCCATGGGCCGGACCCCAAGCCCAGCCCGCCACCGACCCGTGGGCTCCGTCAAAAGCCAGTCGTAACCTAAACGCAGGGAAACCCAGTCCAGGGAGATTTCCACGCCCAGCCGCACCCGCTCAAACCGCGGCCGCCGAAGCCCCCATTCGTAGCTCCCGCCGAGGAGAACTTTCCCCTCCCAAACGCGGGCCGCGGCACCCACCCGCAACAGCCAGGGGACATAGTTCTCCGGTTCACCCTCCGTGCCATACCAGCGGATCGTGGTGTCGCCCACATCCGTGGCCACAACCCCAAGGCTCACCGGAAAACCCGCGATCTCCCCGCGCCACAAAAGGCCAAAATCCCAGCCAAGACCAAGGCTCACGCCCTCCAGGATCCGGTCGTGGTAAACCTTGAAGTTGGCCCCAAGATGCAGATTGGGAAACTTTGGGGAGGCCAAACTCACCGAGGCCAAGAAAAGGTTTGACCAAGCGGTGAAAGTCCCGTACTGGTCGTTCTCTACCCAAGGGATATTGGGGACGACCACGGAGACCCAGCCCAGGCCAAAAACCACGGGCTGGCCCTGGAAGCGCAAGGCCGGCCTTTCCTCGCCGATTGGGGGCCATCCAGCCAAGAGCAAATACTGGTAGTGCACATCGGCGCTCATCCAGTTCGTGTACATCCCTTCCGCGGCGAATTTTTCCAGATTTGCCAAGCCCGCGGGGTTCCAATACATCGTCGCCGGCCCCTCGGCCACAGCCGTGAAAGCTCCAGCCATTCCCAAAGCGCGCACACCCACGCCAATGCGCGCGAAACTCGCAGCATCAAACCCCGGCGGTACACCTTGGGCTAAAACCACTCCACTTACGATTACAAGACAAAAGGCAAGAAGAATTCCACGCAAGGCTCAGCCCTCCTTGAGGTTTCCAAGTTTTTCAGGGCCCTCATGTTATCCAAGAGGTCCGGGCCTTTCACCTGCCTCACCGAAAGATCACAAGCTTCTGCACCGAGGATAGGAGCCACTCCCCGGCCACCCATGCCTCCACCTGGTACAAGTACACCCCGTTCGCTAAAGGCTGCCCGGAGAGATCCTCGGTGTGCCAGGCAAGCTCGGCTCCTTTCGCACTTCCCGCCCACACGAGCCTTCCCGAAAGATCGTAAACCCGCACGCGGATTTCCGTGACCTCCGCCGCAAGCGGCCCCAGGACCCGGAAGACCGCGCTCTGGACGTCCGCTACTGGGTTGGGAACCACAGTAACCCGCAACCCAGCCGGCGGCTCCTCGCCAGGCGGAGGCGGCGGAGCATCAAGGGGGAAGGGCCCTGAGGCCTCGGTGGGCGGCGAGGGTGGGGTACCCGCCCGCAACCGAAGCGAAAGCCCCTCCATCCGCGCATACAACCAGTACCCGGACCACGGATCCAGGCTGCTCACGGAGGTGTAGACACCGTCATAGCCCCAAATCGCCTCGCGCACCCAGCCCAGGGCCACAGCCTCTGCCCAGCTCTTTTGCTCGGCACCTTTGATCACCAGGATCTCCGCCTTCGGATAAGGCCAAGGCACGGAGATCAAGTTCCAGCCCTTCACCAGGAGCACGGTCTGATCGGTGGTGGGAACGGTGCCGGAGGCGGTCACGGTAGCATTGGCCGGAAGCTTCGCCCAATAGCCTTTCGTGGGCTCAAGGGGCGCAGCGCCGGTGAGAACGGTGTAACTAACACCATTCCAGCCGTAGAGGGTGACCCCAAAAATGCCGGCGGTGTCGCCGCTTGTGGGCACGGAAACGAGGTACCAGCCGGCCCGGGCACCATAGGTATGGGACTTCCCCGGCGAGGGTACCGCCGGCGGAGGAAGCCGGAGGAGACCGGCACCATAGACGTTATCCTTTCCCTTTTCCCCGAGGTCCAAGGCGGCGTATTCCAACCAAACGCGCACCTGTTCCGCGTTCCAAGCGGGATGGGCCGACCATACCAAGGCCGCAGCCCCGGCCACATGGGGCGCGGAGGCCGAAGTTCCCGAAAATCCCTCCGCACCGTAGGTCCAGGTATCCACGCGATCCGGCCCCATGAGGTCCGGTTTCGTAAGGGATAAGGGATTAAGGCGGCTTTTGTTTGTGGGACCGCGGGAGCTATAGGGCTCCTGGGGACCTGAAGGCCATTGGCTTGCGGCCACCGCGCCCACGCTCAAGGAGAATGGGCTATCCGCCGGCGCCACAATGGAGCTTTCCGCCACCGCGTAGCTCAGCCGCACGTTCGTGGTGCAAAAAATCTCCAAACGCAACGGCTGCGTAATCGACGCCGCCTTTACCACAATTCCATAGGTTCCAGGAAAAGGCGGAACAAAAAAGACGGATTCCGTAGGAGGTTGCCGGCCATCCTGGGTGTTCGTGGAACTGGCCACGGTCATTCCGCTGGGCATATGCACCACGTAGAGGTCGAAATCCTCGGACGTCACCGGCCAACCGTCCCAGGTGAGCCAAATGCCCACCGGATTGAGAGCCGAGACATTGAATGTATTCACATTCACCCCAGCCGCGAAGTCCAAAAGCCCATCCCCATCGTAATCGCGCCATTCGCCCTCCCAATGGGGACCATCCGCATGGTTTCCCGCGGAGTTCACCCAAAGAACCCCTTGTTCGGAAGCGTAGCGCACCGCATCGCAGACGATACCGGTTCCATCGTAAAAATTCGTGTTGAACCAGCCCATGGAGTGGGAGATGATGCGGGCCCCCATGGCCACAGCATCCCGCATGGCCTGGTAAAGCTGGACTTCCGTATCGATCTTAAGAAGGATCAACTCCGCATCGGGCGCCATATCCTGGACGATCTCGGCACAAGCTACGCCGTGGCCTCCGCCGCTCTCCAGGCCCTTCCCGGTGTAATCCCGGGTGGCGACCACTCGCTTTAGGCGGCCTGCGGCAATGGCTTGGCTCAATCCGCCGAATTCCAAATCGATCACGGCCACACGGATCCCTTTCCCGGTGATCCCCGAGGCGTGCCATTGGCTTGCGCCCGTGAGGTTCACGCCCTGGGAGAGGCTGGCGGGGAAGGGTCTTGCCGGCCGGCGCACGTAACGCACCCCCGGAAGCGCGGAAAGTTTGGGCAAATTCTTCGGCGGAATAAGAACTTCCCAAAGGTTCCCCACGGAAAAGCGGATCACTCCACCAAATTTAGAGAGGGCTTCTTCCTCCAGGGAATCGCCCTCCACCACCACTTGAACGAGCCCATCCCGGAAAAGATCGAGGCTTTCCGGGAAAAGCCTGGGCTCTTCGGCCTCAGCGAGGATCTGGAGGGCCTCCTCGAGGGAGGGGATAGCCCGTTCCGGCGGGATGGTCTTCTCAAACGCCATCCCCAAAAAGCTCAAAAGGCCCAGCAAAAGAAAAAGCATCCTTCCTCCCTTTTACAGCCAGGGCGCGAGGTCCGCGGCCTTGGGGAAAGCGGGATACGTGCCGCGGAAGCGGATGACTCCCCGCCGATCGAGAAAAACGATATGGGGAACATAGGGCACCTGGAAGAGGTCCACGACCTTCATGGCCGCCTCATACGAGCCCCGGAGGATGGGAAAATCCACGTCGCCGAGGCGGTCCAAGTAATTTCGGAGATCCTCCTCATAGTAGTCGAGGTTCACGGTGAGGAGGACGAGGCCCTTAGTTTTGAGCTCTTCGCGAAGGGAGAGAACTTCGGGCAAGGCTTTGCGGCAATCGGGGCAAGTGGACTGCCAAAAATAAAGGAGGACGGGTTTTCCGCGGAATTGGGAGAGGCGGATTTCCCGGCCGGAGAGGTCCGGGAGGGAGAAATCCGGGGCGGTGAAGCCGGGCTCAACCCCCTCCGGTGGCTGCCGAAAGCGGAGACCGAGGAATGCACCCGCTCCGGCGAGGATGAGGAGGAGAAGGGCCATTCCCCCAAAAAGGGGCCACTTCCTCCGGAATCGGCGGAACATCGGGGGAAGTTTACGGGAAAGGCGCCGAGGATGAACCCCGGCGTCGGGGATGAACCCCGACGCTACGGATTTCCGTTTAATTTGATTGGATTCGTAGCGTCGGGCTTTACGCCCGACGAAAAAGGCGTCGGGTATAAAACCCGACGCTACGGATTTTCGTTTCCATTCATTTGTAGCGTCGGGCTTCATGCCCGACGAGAACGTCGCGGATCAACCGCGACGCTACGAATTGAAAACAAAACGTCGGGGATAAACCCCGACGCTACGGATTTCCGTTCCCTTGGATTCGTAGCGTCGGGCTTTACGCCCGACGAAAAGAAAAAAGCGTCGGGGATAAACCCCGACGCTACGGATCGGAAAAAGAGGGCGCGATAACTTATCCCTGGGGCGGTGGAGGCGGAACTTCCTCCTCACCCGGCGTTCCCGAGTCCGCAGCAGAAAGGGGACTGCAACCCTGAGCATTGCACGCCCGCACCTTGTACCAATAGGTCTTCCCCTGTTCCACCGCTCGGTCCTCGTAGCGGGTCTCCGTGACCGTGGCCAAAAGGGAATAGTCGCCCGCCTCCTCCAAGGCCCGATACACCAGGTAGTGCGTCGCACCGGAGACCCCATCCCAGGTCACCACCACTTTGCCCGGCTCCGTGCCATCGGAGGCCTTCACATTTTGCGGCGCCGGCAAGGTCGGAAGGCCCGCATAGCCAGAAACTGGATCGGAAAGGGGACTGCAACCCTGAGCATTACACGCCCGCACCCGATACCAGTAAACCTTTCCCGACTCCACCTGCAGGTCCTCGTAGCTGGTAGCGGTTACCGTAGCCAGCAGGGTATAGGGGCCAGTGTCCTGGCCTGCCCGATAGAGCTCGTAATTTTGGGCACCGGAGGAGGCTTGCCAAGAGAGGCGGATTCGATCGGTGAAATCGCCCTGGGAAGCGGTGAGGCCACGCGGGGTCGGGGGAACCCCGGGCGGCGAAGCCCGGCCCGATTTGGGCGCAGTGAAGGCACTACAGCCCGCACGATTGCAGGCCCGCACCTTGTACCAATAAACCGTGCCGGGAACCACGCTCAGGTCGTCGTAGGAGGTGTACGCCGTCTGAGCGAGGAGACTGTACTCGCCCTCAGCAGAAGAGGCCCGCCAAACCTCGTATCCGCCGGCATTGGCAACAGGGCTCCAGGTGAGGCGGACCTTATCGGGAAAGACGCCGTCCGTAACGGAGAAATCGCCGGGTGTGGCTGGAGCGAACCCGCCAAGAAGATATTGGCACCCGGAAAGCCCGGCCAAAAGGAGCAAGCCCCCAAAGAAAAATGCGTAACGAAAACGGCCTTTCATCATCGCGCCCTCCTTCCTTGCCCATTTTAGCGCCACGGAAAGGGTAAGACCGGCACCCCGCCCCAGGGAGGGCGGACAAAGGGCTCGTTTTGGGGGTGCAGGGGCCATTCCGGGCATGGCCGCCTGGCCGAAAATGGAAAACGGAGGGAACCATGCGCAAATTTTTTGTCCTTCTTGGGGTTTTGGGATGGACGACCCTTTGGGCCGCGGCCAGCACGATCGGGTTAGGGTTGGGGGTCACTGAGCCCCTGGGTTTTGGGGGCGGCGAAGTTTTTGGCGAGTTCGGTGCCGCAGCGGCGTGGGGATGGCGGATCTCCTTCGTGTACTTGGCGCCGGTTTTGCCGGCGGAGCAGCCGGCGGCGGGGTTTCTGGCGGGCGTCAAGTGGAGCCTGGGCGAGACGTGGCGGCCGTTCTTGGTGGCGAGCGGCGGCGCGATCCTCGAGCCAAATCCCATCCAGGGGCCCCTTCCGGGCTGGGTTTTGGCTGGGACAGCCGGGGTGGAGTGGCGGGGCACGGGCTTCGGCGCCTATTTTGCGGGCTCCGTTTATTTCGTATGGCGGCCGCTTTCCGGGGGCACCGTCCTTTACCCCTACCCCCTTTGGACCCTGGGAATCCTTTTCGGTAGCTAGCATCTTTTTTGGAAGGGTAGCGTCGGGCTTTACGCCCGACGAAAAAAGGCGTCGGGGATCAACCCCGACGCTACGGGTTTACGTTCAATTTTTCGTTCGTAGCGTCGGGCTTTACGCCCGACGAGGAAGGCGTTTTTTTCGTTCAATTTGTAGCCCGACGAAAAACGAAACAGCGGCGATAGTCTGGCGTCGGGAATAAATCCCGACGCTACGGCTTTCTATTCGTTTGGATTTGTAGCGGCGGGCTTCATGCCCGACGCAGAATTGACGAGAATCACAAATCCTCGAGGCGGAAAACGAAGGAACCCGAGCCAAAGTAGCTCCGGAAATCCTGAGCCAGACCAGCCCGAACGGGATTGGCCAAAATGTAGCGGGCCACCTCCGGAAGCCCTTCCTCAGCCCGCAGGATGTGGTCGTAAAAACCGCGCTGCCAAAGTTTCCCTTTCCCGCCGTGTTGCCAAAACACCCGGGTGGAGCGGCCCTTGAATCGCCGCACGAACTCCACCAGGTCCATCGTTCCGGAGAGGACCAAGAGTATGTGGAGATGGTCGGGCATGAAGCAGTACGCGTAGATTTGGGCGCCGGCGCTCGCGGCCACGGAGGCGAGTTCCTCCCGCAAGGCGGCCACGAGCTCCGGCGAGGTGAAAAAGGGCTGGCGTTCGTAGGTGCCGAGGGTCACGTGATACGGGCCAGGGTGGTGGTAGTCAAAACCGGGAAGCCTCAAGGAACGCCGTTTCCCGAAAGTTTTGGGTTTTTCCTCCACGTTTCCATTGTACGGCGAAGGGGTCGGGTATAAAACCCGACGCTACGGATTTTCGTTTCCATTTCATTCGTAGCGTCGGGCTTTATGCCCGACGAAAGAAAGGAAGGCGTCGGGGATAAACCCCGACGCTACGGGTTTACGTTCAATTTTTCGTTCGTAGCGGCGGGCTTTATGCCCGACGAAAAAGGCGTCGGGGATAGTCTGGCGTCGGGGATCAACCCCGACGCCACGGTTTTTTCGTTTCCCTTTCATTCGTAGCGTCGGGCTTTACGCCCGACGAAAAAAGACGTCGGGTATAAAACCCGACGCTACGGAAAAACGAAACGCAAAAAAGGGGAGGGGGTGACCCCTCCCCTTCGTTGCCCAACGTCGGGGAACCCCAACGTCGGGGATAAACCCCGGCGTCTACGTTAGCGTTGGATGACGAGCTTAAGCACGCCGGAGCTGATCCAGGCGTCGCCCACCTTCACGTAGACCTTGTACAGGTACACGCCGTTAGCGAGGTACGCACCCGTCAGGTCGTTCGTGTGCCAGGTGAGCTCCGCACCGGAGGCCGTGCCCTCCCACACGAGCTTGCCCGTGAGGTCGAACACCTGGACCTTGATCTCCGTGACCATGGAGCTCAGCGGGCCAAGGACCTTGAACGTGGTGGTGTGCACGTCCCGGATGGGGTTGGGCACGTTCACGAACGTGAACTCCGCCGCGGAGGCCGCAGGCGGCGCAGGCGGCAGCTCCTCGCCCTCCGGCACCACGGCCTTGGCCTCAAGGCAGCTCACGCACAGCGTGGTGAGCCGGGAGGCGTAGGCGAACTTGAGGCTGAGCCCGTCCACCAGCGCCCGCACCCAGTAGCCGTACCAAGGATCCAGGGTGGTGACGGACTGGTAGTCCTTCGAACTGGTAACCGGCGTCGTAGACCCCCAGATCGTGTCGAGCACCCAGCCGGCAGCCACAGCGTCGGCCCAGCTCTTCGTCTCGGTGCCCTTCTGCACCTGGATCGCGGCCTTCGGGTAGGCCCACGGCACGGAGATCATGTTCCAGCCCTTCATGAGGGCGACGGTCTGGTCCGTGGTGGGGATGGTGCCGGAGGCGGTCACGGTCTTGTTCGCCGGCAGGTTCGCCCAGTAGCCCTTCACGGGCTCGATCGGATCGGTGCCAGTGAACTTGTCCCAGTTGGTGCCGTTCCCCCGGTAGCGGTGGAGGGTGACGCCGAAGATGCCGGCGGTGTCACCGGTGGTGGGGACGGAGACCATGTACCAGCCGGCCCGCGGCCCGTAGTTCTTGGAGAGGGTGGGAGCCACCGGAGCGCCGGGGCAGGAAGCCAACGGATCCGAGGTATCCACGTCGCCAATGACGTTCACGCCCGGCTGCGGGGTAGCGCCCCAGTAGTTCTTCTTCGCTGTGAGCTTGCCGGTTCCGTCGTTGCGGGCGAGGGTCGGAGCGGTGAAGCAGTTCCCCTCCACCTTGTACCACGGCGCGGTGCCGTAGTAGTCCACCATGATCGCGGTCTGGCCGCCGGTGACGATGTTCCCGGTGAGGTCCGCCGCGCCCGCGGAGAGGAGCAAACCAGTGCGGTTATCCGTGAGTTTGTTCCCGTCCACCGTGATGCGGTTCAGGACCGTGCCGCCGCGGATGTAGATCCCGGCCCAGATCACGCCCTTGACCTCGTTGTCCTTCACCGTGGCCCGGTTGGGAACGCGCATGTCGATACCGACCTGGAGGTTCCCGGTGTTCTCGATCTTGTTCCCCAGAACGGCGTTCCCCATGCCGGCATTCTCGTCGATGAGGATACCTACAGCGTAGAGTCCGACATCGCCCACGTTGATAAGGCGGCGGATGGTGTTCCCGCTGATCGTGTTGTTCTCCGCTTCAGCGCTCGTTCCGGTGAGGGCGATGCCCACAGCGTAGGTGGTGCTGCCGAAGTCCTCGAGGGTGTTATCGGCGATCACGGAGTTATCCACGTTCCCGTTGAACTCGATGGCCGCCCAAGGCCGCTCCGTAGTGGCGCGGGTGGCCACGTGGCGGAGGGTGTTCCCCCGGATCTCGTTGTTCATGGCAGCCAGCGTGGTATTTCCATAGACCAAGATTCCCTGGGCCTCCACCTGGTCCATGGTGTTGCCCTGGACCTTCACGTTCTGCTGGGCATCCACGTACACGCCGCGGCCAAAGACCAACGAGGGCGTCTGGAAGCACTCCACCTGGGTGATGGTGTTGAGGGTGACCACGACGTTGTCAGCGTCCACGCGGATCGCATCGGCACCCCGCACCTTCTCAATCGTGTTGTTGCGGATCGTCGCGTTTGTGGCACCGACATAAACAGCAGAAGCAGTCTGGGAGTATTCGGTATAAACCACGTTCTGAATGCGGTTCCCCTCCACCAGGGCGTTCGTGGCCCCCACGTAGACGGCGGGGTTGTCCCGCGTGCCCACGATGTTGTTGGCCCGAACGATGGCGTTCACACCCCCAATGTACACGGCGCAACCGCCGCCGAGGCTCATGTCGATGGTGTTCTCTTCCACGGTCCAGTTCGTCCCACCGATGTTAATGGCGCGGCCGACGCCGGAAGCCGCGGCGGTGATCCGGTTCCCGCGGAGGACGATGTTCGTGCCGGTTCCAGTGACGCCGTAACCATTGTTGGACGTGGAGACGTACGTGGAGACGTATTTGAAGGTGTTGTTGATGAAGTTGATGTTCGTGGCGCTCCCGAGGTCAACCACGTCGTCTCCGGAGCTCGCCGTGGACTCAAAGGTGTTCCCGATGATGTCCACATTCGTGGAGCCCTTGAGGTCAATCGCCGGGGCAACGCTCAGCACACCCGCATCGTTGTCCCGGATGACGCTATTCGTGAGGGTCGCATCGTCTCCGAGATCTAGGAGCGC
>Ga0080004_1120433_pt1 | contig 11297 bp, 10 predicted proteins | sample WasSprMetagenome_FD_69207 | JGI IMG/M metagenome (GOLD analysis project Ga0080004, IMG submission 69207) | Sulfidic aquatic microbial communities from Washburn Spring, Yellowstone National Park, USA - WS (SPADES assembly) (version 2) | ecosystem: Environmental > Aquatic > Thermal springs > Hot...
ATTGCTTTTTTCTCAAAAACTTCCTGTTTTTCTGAAGGGACAGCTATTAAAAAACCTCCTGAAGTTTGGGCATCACAAAGCAGAATAAGATCATTTTCTGAAACCTCAGGATGGATTTCTATATTTTTTTTACAATAATTTAAATTGTTATAATCTCCCTCTGGAATAATTCCCATTTCAATAAAATCTTTTGCTTCTTTAAAATAGGGAACCCTATGAGCATAAATAATTAAGTCTTTTTTACTTGCAATTGCCATTTCCAAGGCATGCCCTAAAAGTCCAAATCCTGTAATATCTGTTGCTGCTTCTATATCAAGTTCAAGTAAAATTTCAGCTATTTTATCATTAAGTTCTGTCATTGTTTTTATCATATCTTTATAAATGTTACTATTTTTATTTAAAAGATTCCCTTTGTAAGCAGTGATAAGTATTCCTAAACCAATAGGTTTAGAAAGATAAAGTAAATCTCCTTCCTTAGCATTTTTGTTGCTAATAATTTTTTCTGGATGAGCTGTTCCAACAACAGCTAAACCATATTTAGGTTCTGGATCATCAATACTATGTCCACCAACAAGAAGTGCTCCAGCTTCTTTTATTTTAGAAAGTCCACCCTCTAAAATTTTTTTAAGTATTTCTTTTGGTATATCTTTTTTAGGAAAGCAGATAAGATTTAAGGCTAAAAGTGGTTTGCCTCCGCATACATAAATATCAGAAAGGGCATTAGCAGCAGCTATCTGCCCAAAGATAAAAGGATCATCAATTACTGGAGTGAAAAAATCTGCTGAGAAGATAAGAGCAGTACCTTCATTAATTTTAAAAATAGCAGCATCAGCACCATATTCAAAACTTTGGATTAAATAGGGATGAGAGGGTATTTCAAGATCTTTTAATATTTCCACAAGAAACTCTTGCGGTAGCTTTGCTGCTCAACCTGAAGCTTTAGTCATCTGAGTAAGTTTAATTTCTTGCACATTCACTGGGATCCCCTTTTATTTTCTCTATAGCATGTTTAATAATAGGAACTAACTTAGGAAAAATTTCTTTGATAGCTTTTGGGCTTCCCGGAAGATTTATAATTAAAGTAGTCTTTCTTACTCCTGCTAAACCTCTTGTTAATGCAGCCATAGGAGTTATAGGATAACTTATATATCTTATATATTCAGGAATTCCTGGAATTTCTTTTTCTATAACCTCTTTAGTTGCTTCAGGAGTTACATCTCTTGGATATACTCCTGTTCCACCTGTAGTAATGATTAAATCAAGATTCTCTTTATCAGTCCAAATTTTTAAAATTTCTACAATTTGATCTTTTTCATCAGGAATGATCTCATATTTTGTAACATTCCAATTTTCAGCTTCTGAGAGTTCTATCAGAGTTTTACCAGAAAGATCTTCTCTTTCTCCTTTACTTCCTTTATCACTAAGGGTTAAAATACCAACTTTTATCACTTAGCTTCCTTTTCTTGAGCTTCTTTGCTTTCAGCAATTACTTTTTCAGCTATAAAGGGAGGAGCTTCTTCATAGTGAGAAAATTTAGCTGTGAAATAACCTCTTCCAGCAGTAATGCCTTGAAGAGTAATCACATAACCCTGAAGTTCTGCCATAGGAGCAAGAGCCTTTATTTTAGTACGTTTCCCTTCTTTCTCCAGATTTAAGACCCTTCCCCTTCTTGCATTTAAATCTCCTACTACATCTCCAACAGTTTCATCAGGCACTATTATTTCTAATTCAAGATAGGGTTCTAAAAGAACAGGATTTGCCTGTTCTATTCCTTTTTTAAAACAATGAAAGGCAGCAATTTTAAAGGCAAGATCTGAAGAATCTACTTCATGAGATTTTCCATCATAAAACTGAACTTTTACATCAACTACAGGATAACCTGCCAAAGGACCTTTTTCCATAGCTTCTCTAACTCCCTTTTCTACAGCAGGGACATAATTTCTGGGAACATTCATTCCAGTTAAGGTTTCTAAAAATTCAAACCCTTTTCCTCTTTCTAAGGGGAAGATATGGAAATGTACCTCTGCAAACTGTCCTCTTCCACCCGTTTGTTTTTTATGCCTATAAATTACACTTTGCACAGATTTTTTAATGGTTTCTCTGTAAGGTATTTTAGGAGTAGTTAATCTAACTTTAACTCCATATTTTTCTTTAAGCTTTTCTACAGTTTTTTCAATATGAGGTAGTCCCACACCTGAGATTAAAAGCTCTCTTGTTTCTTCATTCCTTCTAAACACAATAGATGGGTCTTCCTCTTTTGCTTTGGAAATAGCACCACTTATTTTATCTTCATCAGCTCTTGTTTCAGGATGAAGAGCCATGGTAATCATTGGAAATGGCATTTCAGGTACACTAAAACTTACAGAAATGGGTGCATTGGAAAAAGTGCTTCCTGTAGTAAGACTTTCAACTTTTGAAAATACAATAATTTCTCCTTCATTAACTTCTTTAACTTGTTCTAAATAATCTCCTTTTGGAATAAATATTTGAGTATACTTTTCTTCTTTTCCTTCAGAAGTATATACTACTTCATCTGATGTAAAATTGCCTGCAAAGATTCTTCCATAAGAAAGTTTCCCTGCATAAGGATCTATATAATTTTTAAAAATAAGTCCAATAGCACCAGAGGGGGTTATATTTTCTTTTTCTAATTTTAATTTATAAGAAGGCGCAAAATGTAACATATATTCAAGAAATAATAATAATCCAGCACCAGTTTTAGCAGAACCTGTAAAAACAAAATTTATATTTCCCTTTTTAACAGTCTCTTTAAGTCCATTTAAAATTTCTTCTTTTTCAAGCTTTCCTTCTTCTAAATATTTTTCAATAAGTGTATCAGAGCTTTCAGCTGCAGATTCCATAAGCTTTTCTTTCATTTCTACCACTTTATCTTTTAAGTTTTCAGGTATTTCTTGGTATTTAATTTTTAATCCCTCCTCTATAAATGCTTTTTCTTCAATAAGATCTATAAGAGAAAAGGTGTTAGATTGTTTAAAAGCGTAGGTAATAGGAATATGCGAAATCTCTAAAGTGTTATTTAAATTAGATAAGATTTCTTCAACATTAGATTTTTCAAGGTCATCAATTTTATTTAAAAATACAAATAAAGGAACTCCTTCTTCTTTTGCAAATTCAAATACACGAATGTTATGGTATTTTAAAACAGAGGTAGTATCAACTAAAAGTATAGCAGCATCAGCAACTTTTAATGCCCATTTAATTTCTCCTATAAAGTTTTCATCTCCTGGTGTATTAAGAAAATAAAAAGGATTGTTTTTATATTTAAGCCCATAGATCTTTAAATAATAAAATGGCTCTTTTTTAGGTGTTTTAATAGTTTCTCCGCATAATTTACAAAGGGTTTCACAAAAGGTAGCTTTTCCAGATTCAGTTTGACCTAAGATAGCCAATACTTTTGGTTCCATAATATTAACCTCCTTTTGATTTAAAATACATTATTTAAAATATAGGAATTGATAGATAAGTCAAGAGTTTGTAAATTTGAATTTAACAAAGCTTGACAAAACTAAAACTTCTTATTAAATTTAGGAATACTCAATATTAAAAAGGAGGAAAAGGGTGCCACATCACAAGTCAGCTAAAAAAGCTTTAAGACAAAGTGAAAAAAGAAGACTTAGAAATAGGGCTTTCAAAAGTAGAGTGAAAACTGAAATTAAAAAATTTTTGAATTATTTACAAGCTGGGGATTTAGAAAAAGCTGAAGCACAATTGAGATTAACTCAAAGTTTACTTAATAAATGTGTAAGTAAAGGCGTTTTTCATTGGAAAAAGGCAGCTAATAAAATATCCAAACTTTTCCAGAAATTTAATCAAGCTAAGCTTCAAGCTACTACCCAATAATAAAGGGGATGTAGCTCAGCCTGGGAGAGCGCCGGAATCGCACTCCGGAGGTCGGGGGTTCGAATCCCCTCATCTCCAAATTTTACTCCTTCCACAAACTTTTAAGTTTACCTTGAATTTATTGAGACAAAATGCCAATCTAAAAAAGCAAAAGATTTCGTTGTTAAAAGGCAAATTTAATGGTATTATATTGCTAAAACTAAGATCTTTTAAAAATAAAAAGAGGAAAGGGTATGAAAATAGAAGAACTTGAAAAAGAACTAACTTATAAAGCTAAACACGTTTATGAAGAAATAGATAAAGAGGAAAAAAATCTTTTAGAAAAAATAGCTAAGGATTATATAGAGTTTCTTTCAGTAGTTAAAACCGAAAGAGAAACTATAGAATTTGGAAAGGAACTTCTTGAAAAAGAAGGCTTTAAAGAAAATGATTCTAAAAAGGGATATTTTATTTACAAAAATAAATTTTTAGCCTGTTGGAAACTTGGTAAAAAACCAATTACAGAAGGCTTAAGGATTATTGTTAGTCATATTGATACCCCAAGACTCGATCTAAAACTTCATCCCCTTTTTGAGGATACAGATTTAGCTTTTTTAAAGACTCATTATTATGGAGGAATTAAAAAATATCATTGGGTAGCTCAGCCTCTTGCCTTGCATGGGGTTGTGGCTAAAAAGGATGGAAGAGTAATTAAAATAGTCATAGGTGAGAACAAAAAAGATCCTGTTTTTACTATCTGTGATTTACTTCCCCATCTTGCAAAAAAAATTCAAGCAGAAAAAAAGCTCTCAGAAGCTATTGTTGGAGAAAAATTGAATGTTTTAGTAGCAGGTATTCCTATTGAAGACAAAAATGAAAAAATAAAAGAGAAAATTAAACTTAAATTTTTAGAACTTATTTACAAAAAATATGGAATAAAAGAGGAAGATTTTGTATCTGCAGAGTTATATATAGTGCCAGCTGGTTCAGCTCGAGAAGTTGGACTTGATAAATCTTTTGTAGGGGGATATGGACAGGATGATAGAATTTGTGCTTTTACATCTTTAAAAGCCTTTTTAGAAGTAGAAGACCCAGAATATACTAATTTAATCTTATTTATGGATAAAGAAGAAATAGGTTCAGAAGGTAATACTTCTGCAAAAAGTAGAATTTTTGAAGGAATTATATATAATCTAATTAAAAATTTTAGATTTTCTCCTACTGCAGATACTTTTTTTAATATAATGACTAAAACAAAGGCTATATCTGCTGATGTGACAGCAGGAATTGATCCCAACTATATAGAAGTTCATGATAAACTTAATGATGCAAAGCTTGGATTTGGGATAGCAGTAAGCAGATATACAGGCCATGGTGGTAAATATATGGCAAATGAAGCTCATGCTGAATTTTTAGCCTGGCTTCTTAAAAATTGGGATGAAAATAAGGTTATCTATCAGGTATGTTCTATGGGAAAGGTAGATGAAGGTGGTGGAGGAACAGTTTCTAAATATTTAGCTTCCTATGGTATGGATATAGTTGATGCTGGTCCGCCTTTACTTTCTATGCATTCTCCGTTTGAAATTGCTCACAAAGGCGATTTATACATGGCATATAAGGCCTTTAAAACCTTTTTGAAAGTTTAATTATAAATGTCTTTAAAAGAAGGAGATTATGTTTTACTTCTAACCTCTGATGAAAAATCCTATCTTGTAGAAATAAAAGATCTGGATTTTCACACTCACAGGGATTATTTAAATTTAAGGGATTTAATAGGAAAAATCTATGGTGATACTATTTATGGAAAAAAAGGAGAAAAATTTTACATTTTAAAGCCCACAATCTATGACTTCTTAAAAAAAATAGAAAGGATAACCCAAATAGTTTATCCTAAGGACATAGGCTACATTTTATTGAAACTCAACATAGGTCCTGGAAAAATAGTTCTTGAATGTGGAGGAGGCTCAGGTGCCCTTACTTCAGCATTTGCTTATATAGTGGGGGAAGAGGGAAAGGTAATTTCCTATGAAAGGGAAGTAAAATTTCAGGAGGTTGCAAAGAAGAATTTAAAAAAACTTGGACTTTTACATAGGGTTATTTTTAAAAATGTAGAAATTTTAGAAAATTTTGAAGAAAGAGAAGTTGATGCAGTTTTTTTAGATGTAAAAACTCCGTGGATGCTTATTAAAGGCTCTTGGGAAGCTTTAAAAGGTGGTCACCCCCTTGGTATTTTAGTTCCTACAACTAACCAGGTTTCTCAGTGCCTTTTAGAACTTGAAAAATATCCTTTTGTAGAAATAGAAGTTGTAGAGATATTTTTGAGACACTATAAAACTAATCCAGAAAGACTTCGTCCACAAGACAGAATGGTTGCCCACACAGGATATTTGATATTTGCTAAAAAAGTCTTTGAAAAATAATGCCTCTCTTAATACACCTAACCTCAAAAAAACTTATTTCCCAAAAAGAAATTAAGGAATTAAAAAAAAGAATAGAAAGAGCCTTAAAATATTTAAAACTTTTCCATAAAGAAGTATCCTTAGTTTTTACAGATAATAGACATATTAAAAAACTTAATATTCAATACTTAGGAAGACCATATCCTACTAATGTTTTAGCCTTTCCATTTATTAAAGAAAAATCCTTTATTTCTAATATTTTGGGAGAAATAATTATATCTATTGAGAAAGCAAAGAAAGAAGCAGAAATCTATGAGCTTGATTTTAAAAATTATCTTCTCGCCTTAGTTATTCATGGGCTTTTTCATCTTTTAGATTATGACCACGAAAAGGGATGGTTTTCACCTTTTCTTATGCTAAAAAATGAGTTAAACTTACTTGATAAAATTGCCTTTAAAAAGGATAAGAAAAAACTTATAAATTTTGTTAAAAGGAGGGAATATATGCCTGCAAAATTGGCAGTAAATGTAGATCATGTAGCAACAGTAAGAGAAGCAAGAAAAACCTATTATCCTGATCCTGTTCATGCTGCAGTACTTGCAGAACTTGGAGGAGCTGATGGAATTGTTGTTCATTTAAGGCTTGATAGAAGGCATATTAAAGAAAGGGATGTAAGAATTATAAGAGAAATTATAAAGACTAAACTTATTTTGGAGATGGCTATAGATGATTACCTAATTAAATTTGCAAAAGAAATAAAACCTTATCAGGTTACTTTAGTTCCAGAAAGGGTAGAAGAGGTTACCACAGAAGGGGGAATGAATTTAGAGGGAAGGGTGGAAGAGGTTAAAAGAGCAGTTAAAGAACTTAATAAAGCAGGGATAAAAGTAAGTTTATTTTTAAATCCAGATGAAAAAACTATAAAACTTGCTAAAAAAACAGGTGCTCAAATTATAGAAATTCATACAGGAATGTATGCAGAAGCTGAAACAGATGAAAAAAGAGAAGAGGAGCTTAATAAAATTGAAGTTTCTGCAAGAATAGCTAAGGATCTCGGTTTTGTAGTTCATGCTGGACATGGCTTAAATTATGAAAATATAGGACCTGTTTCAGCTATACCTCAAATAGAAGAATTTAGCATCGGGCATAGTATTGTTTCAAGAGCTCTTTTTGTAGGAATGAAAGATGCTGTAAGAGAAATGAAAGAATTAATTCTAAGAGCAAGAGGCTAAACAAAATTTTTGAATGGGGAATTTTTTTATTAGATCTATCATTTCTTCTAAGGTTAAAGTTTCAGAGCTAAAAATAATTACTAATCCCATATTTTCACTTTCTAATAAAGGGAAAATAACTGCTTTATAATTTTCTTTTTCATAAAGTTTTGCTTTAAAATTTTCTATTTCTAAATCTTTTAAGCTTTCCTCAGAAAAACCACTTAAAGAGAAAAGTAGAAATTTCCAATTATTAATAAGATCTTTTCCTCTATACAAACTAACTTTAAATTTACTATTTGAATTCTTGTAGGTTCTTTTTTCTATTACTATATTTCCCAGAAAGGTGATAGATTCTTTTTTTACAGGTTTTGCGGAAAATCCCTCAAGATCAATAAAAAATTCCTGGCTTTCTAAATCAAAATTTATGGTCTTACAATTATCAGTAGAATTTTCTAAATTATGAGAATAGGCTTTATTAAAAATTAATAAGAACAAAATTAGATAAAAAATTTTTTTCATTAAAATTACTCTTTTAAAGGTTTTACTTTCAAGATAAATCCTTGCTTTTCGATTACTATTACCTTTGTTCCTTTAGAAATATGTTCATCAGCTATAGCTTTCCATATTTCACCTTCTACAAATATTTTCCCTTCTTTAGGTCCTACATCTTCTATTACTTTTCCAACTTTATTAATAAGTGCTTCTCTACCTGAAACAGGTCTTTTTCTAAGGGTTTTTATAGCTAAATAAGTAATACCTCCCAAAGCTGCAGAAATGGTTAAAATCACTGTATATAAAAAGGGTTGATAAACTCTCAGAGAGGGAGGATTTTTTCCAAAAAGCATAAGAGAGCCTAAAAGAAGACAAATACTTCCTCCAAGAGCAAGAAGTCCATGTGATGCTATTTGTAATTCTAAAAAGAAAAGGATTCCACCTAAAATAATTAAAGCTAAACCTGCATAATTAACAGGCAAAATACTTAAGCCTACCAAGGCAAGAATTAAACAAATTGCTCCTATTACCCCAGGAAAAATTGTTCCTGGATGGGAAAATTCAAAATAAAGTCCAGCAAGTCCAAGCATTAAAAGTAAATATACTAAATTGGGATTGGTCAAAATTTTCAATATTTTTGTTTTTAAATCCTCCTTTATTTCTTTTATTTCACAATTTCTTAAATTTAAAGAAATTTTTTGCTCATTTATTATAACACTTTTTCCATGAGCTTTTTGAATAAGGTCATTCAAATCTTTGGCTATTATTTCTATAACTCCTAAATTAAGAGCTTCTGTTTCTGTAATACTTTTACTTTTTTTCACAGCTTCTTCAGCAAATTTTTCATTTCTCTTTCTCATCTGAGCAAGATTTTTAGCCCAGGTAACTAAATCGTTAGTTATTTTTTCCATTACCTTTTCATCAGCTTTTCCTGTAAGTTCTATAGGATGAGCAGCTCCTACACGCGTTCCAGGAGCCATAGCTGCTAAATGAGAAGCAAGTAAAATAAAGGTTCCTGCTGAAGCTGCTCTTGCTCCTGAGGGACTTACATATACAATAACAGGAACTTTACTTTGTAAAAACTCTTTTACAATTTCTCTTGTTGATTCAACCAATCCTCCAGGTGTGTCTAATTCTATAATTAAAGCTTGAGAAGCTTCTTTGTTAGCTAAATCAATACTATATATCAAGAAATTAGCAATAACTGGAGTTATGGGAGCATCAATCTTAACTAAAAAAATCCTACTTTCTTTACAAAAACCTGAAGAACAAAGAAAATAGCCAATTAAAAGAAAAATTTTAAGAAATTTCAAAAATTTGCTCATAAAGTTTCCTAAATTTTTGTAAATCTTCCCATAATAAACGTTTTACAGCTGGGTTTTTAAGCATATAGTTAGGATGATAGGTAAAGAGAATAATAAAATCTTTTATTTTTATGGGCTGCCCTCTTATAGAGGAGAGAGTAGGGTTATTGTCAAAAAAGATCTTTGGAGGTGTAAACCCGAAAGCTAAAATAAGTTTAGGATTTAAAAGTTTAATCTGTTTAAGAAGATAGGGTTTACAAGCTGAAATTTCCTCTAATTCAGGAGGTCTTCCTCCGGGAGTTTTACATTTGACAGCATGAGTAATAAAAAAATCTTTCCGTGTTAAATTTATGCTTTTTAATATTTTTTCTAAAAGTTCCTCTATAGCACCTACAAATGGTTTTCCATAAAAATCTTCATCTTTGTCCGGAAACTCAGTTATAAGCATAATTTTGGCTTCTAAATCCCCTTCACCCCATATAGGTTGCTTTCTTATTCTGCAAAGAGGACATTTTTCACAATTTGCTATGGCATTTTTAATCTTTTCTAAGGTATTTTCTGAGAAATAAGCATTGTTTTGTAATAATTTTTTAAAATTTTTATCAGCAGGGATATAATTAAATCCTAATTCATTTAAGTAGACAAAGTATTTTTTAACTTCCTTTACAATATCCATAATTTTTTAAAATATTATATAGGGAGTTTTTTATCTTGTCAAAATTCTTACTTGGATTAAGATTTTTAGGATAATTTTTTGGAGAGGTTTTAAAATATGGGGAAAATAAAACTTAAAAAGGATTTTTCCCTTGAAGTTCCAGATGAGCCTGAAATTCCTTATATAGAAGGAGATGGAATCGGTCCGGATATAATGAAGGCAACTTTAAAGGTTTTAAATGCAGCAATTGAAAAAGCTTATAACGGTAAAAGAAAAATTCTCTGGAAAGAAGCTTTAGCAGGTGAAAAAGCTTATAAAGAGACAGGTAATTATCTACCAGAAGAAACATTACAGACTATAAAGGAATGTGTAGTTGCTATTAAAGGTCCTCTTACCACACCAGTTGGAGGTGGGTTTAGAAGTCTTAATGTTACTTTAAGACAGGTATTAGATCTTTATGCTTGCGTAAGACCAATAAAATGGATTCCCGGAACTCCTTCTCCGGTTAAGCATCCAGAAAAGGTAAATATGGTAGTTTTTAGAGAAAATACAGAGGATGTTTACGCAGGAATTGAATATTCCGCAGGGTCAAGGGAAGCTAAAAAACTTATAGAGTTTATAAGAGAAAATTTTGGAAAAGAAATAAGAGAAGATTCTGGAATAGGAATTAAGCCTATAAGTAAATTTGGAACTTATAGACTTGTTCGTAAAGCAATAAAATACGCCTTAGAAAATGGTTGCCCAAGTGTGACCCTTGTGCATAAAGGAAACATAATGAAGTATACAGAAGGAGCTTTTAGAAATTGGGGATATGAACTGGCTGAGGAAGAATTTCCAGATAAAACTGTTTTTGAAAGTGAAATTCCTGAAAAATATCCTAAGGGAGTTCCAGAGGGGATTGTAGTTATAAAAGATAGAATTGCAGATGCTATGTTTCAGTGGGCGCTTTTGAGACCTGAAGATTATAGTATTCTTGCAACCCCTAATTTAAATGGAGATTACCTCTCAGATGCTCTCGCTGCTCAAGTAGGTGGGTTGGGCATGGCACCAGGTGCTAATATAGGAGATGGATATGCCATTTTTGAAGCTACTCACGGTTCTGCCCCAAAATATGCAGGACTTGATAAGGTAAATCCCTCCTCCCTCATTCTTTCTGGAAAAATGATGCTTGAATACCTTGGTTGGAAAGAGGCAGCAGAACTTATCTGGAAAGCGCTTTCTAAAACTATTCAGCAGAAAATAGTTACCTATGATCTTGCAAGACAGCTTGAGGGAGCAAAAGAGGTTAAATGTTCTGAATTTGCAGATGCTATAGTAGAAAATATTTATAAGGAAAATAATTAATGTTTATTTTTAAAAATCTCCCTTTAAAAGCTATTGTCAGTGAGGAGGA
>Ga0080004_1088392_pt1 | contig 11291 bp, 17 predicted proteins | sample WasSprMetagenome_FD_69207 | JGI IMG/M metagenome (GOLD analysis project Ga0080004, IMG submission 69207) | Sulfidic aquatic microbial communities from Washburn Spring, Yellowstone National Park, USA - WS (SPADES assembly) (version 2) | ecosystem: Environmental > Aquatic > Thermal springs > Hot...
CCGCCGGGGGAGCCGCCGGTTAGCCGCGGGGAGGGAACCTCCCCTGACGTGCTCCAGGTAGGGGTAGATACCGCTGGCGACCCTCCTGAGCACGCTCCCTCCGTCGCCCACGCGGCGCCCGCCCAGAGCCGGTCTTAAACGCTCCGGTCGGGAGGGGAGCCTCAGCGCGGCGGGTCTTACTGCCGGTCGCTGGGCTGGGCGCCGCCGACCTCCCGCGCCAGCCTCCCCGCCTCCTTGGCGAGCGCCTCCAGCGCGGCGGCGACGAGGATCCCCGCCTGGGGGGTGAGGACGTCGGCGACCGCGCGCCCGACCGCCTCCCCCTCCGGCGCGCCGGCCAGCTTGAAGGCGCCGGCGGTCTCGTGCAGGAGGCTCGCGGCGAGCATCGCGGCGAGGGCGACGAGCCGCCTCCCCTCCTCGGAGAGGGGCAGGACCAAGTCGTGCCCCTGCAGCTCCGCCATCCACTCCTCCACCGCCCTCACCGCCCTCCTCGTGGCCTCCGCCAGCCTCCCCGCCGCCTCAGGCGGCAGCGCCCCCTCCGCGCGGCGCAGGCGCAGGATCAGCCCCGCCACCGCGCCGACCAGCTCGCCGACCTCGGTCACCTCTCCCCCCTCTTCCGGATGTAGTCCGCGAGGTCCCTCGGCAGCGCCCTCGCCCTGCCCTCCCGCAGCTGCCGGATCAGCCCCTCGAGGACTTGGGCGCGCTCCCTGAGGCGGCGCGCGTCCTCCCTCAGCATCTTCGCGAGCCAGGGCTTCCCGGCCGCCTCGGCGTCCCGCTCCAGCTCCTCCGCGCTCCCCAGCAGCCACCGCCACCTCTCCTCCAGCCAGGCGGCGACCGCCGCCTCCGGCGTCGGCCCCACCGCCACCTCGATCGCCGCGTAGCCCCACAGGTCGAGGTCGCCCACGCGCATCACCGCCGCCCCCTCCGGCGACATCGCCAGGTAGAGGCCGAGCAGCTCCGGCTCCAGGTCGCCCGCGTCCACCCCCCCATCCAGCTCCACCTTCGCCCACCGCCAGCCCCAGAACACGCCCTCCACCATCGCGCAGCCGGTGGGGGGAGGGGAGATAAAGCCGGCGCCGACCCAGCAGCTATCGGCTCCCCCAGTTGTTCCCAGTTGTTCGCCGCCGTTAAATACCTCCGGCGCCCTAGGGGGGCGTGCTCCCCGAGATCCTAGGAGCCGCGCTGGCGCTGGCTCACGCCGCGGCCTTCGCGGCGCTCGCCTGGCAGCTGGTCTCCGCCTCCGCCGCCTTCGCCCTGCTGCTGGCGGGGAGGAACGCGGTCGAGTGGAACGCTAGGGTCTCGAGGGCGGCGCGCCTAGCGTTCCGCCTGTTCGCCGCCGCGGGAGCCGCCGCGCTCCTGACTGTCCTCGCCTCGCTCGCCGCCGGCTGGGAGCCGCTCGCCTCCGCGGCCTTCCGCCTGCTGCTCGTGGACGCCGCCGCGGTCGCCCTCCTGCCCGAGCCGGCGTGGGAGCGCAGGCGCCGCCCGAGGGGGCGTCAGCCTCCTAGCGCCCCCGCTCGATCCTGAGGAGACCCCCCTCTTTCGCGAAGACGGGGAGCAGCCCGGCGAGCGACGCCTCCCCCCTCCGCTCAGCCTCCCCCTCTAGGAGCGAGAGGAGGTTCCGGAAGTGGCGGCGGCACAGCCGCAGCTTGGCGCCGCCCGCCTCCACCTCGAGCTCGGCGAGCTCGCCGCAGCCTCTGTAGCTGCAGACCCCCTTGACCGCGCCCTTTGCCACGCAGCCCCAGCGCCGCTCCGCCGGAAAAAGCCGGCGCCCAGCAGGCGGCTTTTTCTTCCGGTTCCGCGCACCCCGCCGCGTGGAGGAGACGTACGGCATCCTCGTGGTGAACGTGAACCCGCGTGGGCGGAGGAAGTGGCTGGTGAAGGTGTACGACCCGAGGCGCCCCACGCTGGACGATATGCCGGACGTGTACCCGAGCGAGTACGCGCGGGCTCTGCTGCTCGCGCTCGCGGAGAAGCTGCGCTCGCTGCCCGCCAAGCTGCGGCTCCCTAGGAGCGCCCGCATCTACCTCCCCAGCTTCCTGCTCGTCGCCTACCGCGCCCGCTCTGACGCCGACGGGAGCGCGCCGAGCGGGGTGGAGGTGCTCGACGTCGCCGCCGTCAAGCCGGACAAGGCGCCCTCCCCCTGGTCCTACCACTACTCCTACTGGCACCCCAGTCTGCAGCGGCGCGCCGCCGAGACCCTCGAGGCTGTCGCGGGGCGGCTCGCCGCCCAGAGGCGGGGCTAGCCCCCCTGCCGCCGGCTGCGCCCCAGCGCGCCGAGGAAGAGGAGCGCGCCCCCAGCCGCGGTCAGCGCCAGCCCAGCGGCGGTCAGCGCCTCCAGCAGCCAAGCCGGCGGCTCCCAGAGGTAGAGGAGGAGCCCCCTGAAAGCTTCCAGCGCGAGAGCCGCGGCTAGGCACCAGGCGCCGGCGGTCAGCGCCCTCGACCCGCCCCCCCTCTCCACGCGCGGGGGAGGCGGCGGGGGCGGATAAGGGCGCCGGCAGCTGCCGGCTCGCGCGGGGGATCGGGCTCGTTGCCCTCATATATACCATACCCTATGGTATACCCTAGGGGCTATGCCTAGGGGGGTAGGCGAAGGGGGGGCTGGGGTCGAGGCGGGGCGCGAGATCGAGGCAGCGACCCCCTCCGCGCCCCAGGAGGGGGTGCCCGCGCAACCCCCCGCGGGCGGGAAGGTGGTCGTCAGGAGGGTGAAGCACGAGCGGCTCGGCTTGGTCTACTACGTCCGCGTCCACGACCTCCCAGACAACCTCTCGCCGTTCCTCGTCTTCGTCTGGAGGTGCCCGCATTGCGGCGCTGAGGTGCACGCCTGGACGCCCAAGCAGCTGCACGCGGCCGTCCGCGCGCACGCCGCCAAGCACGTGGATATGAGCTTCGAGGAGGTGGTGGGCGGGTGAGGGTCTGGAAGTGGGTCGTCGTCCGCGACCGGCGCGTGTGCGCGCTGCTCGAGAGGGTGGAGGGGGCGCTCGCGCTCCACGCCTACTGCCTCGCCGAGGACGACCCGCGGCAGTGCGACCCCGAGACCCTAGAGGGGGAGCTGGTGGACGCCCTGCTCGACGCCGCGCGAGAGCTGAGGAGGTGGATGGAGCCGTGAGGCGCCGGCGCAGGGACGAAGAGGGGCGCCGCCGCGAGGAGGAGCAGGACTGGGACATCGACGAGGAGGAGGACGACTGGTGGGAGAGGTGGGAGGACGGAGAGGAGGACGAGTGGTGGGAGGAATGAGGCACGCGCGCGAGGCGAGGGTGGTGGGGGAGGGCGGGCGGTACTACATCGTCTCGGAGGGGAGGGTGCGGTGCGGCAGCTGCGGGCACGCGGAGTTCCGCGCCGTCAGAACCGCCTCGCGCCTCCACCTGTTCTGCGCGAAGTGCGGCTCGGAGCACGTGGACGACCTCCCCCCGCGCTGGCGGGCATTCCTCGAGGAGGGGTGAGAGGGGGGTGGCGCGGGTGGACGACCTGCTCGCGTCGCTCGTCGGGGAGCTGGCGGAGAGGATGCTGAGGGAGAGCGAGAGGAGGATGGCGGCGGCGCCGCCGGAGGAGGCGGAGCGGCTGGCGGAGGCCACGAGGCGGGTTGCGGAGAGCTTGGAGGAGTGGCTGCGAGAGCTCCAGGAGCGCGACCTGCTCCCGCCCCTCTCCGCCGCCGGCCGCCGCTTCGTCGCCGCGACCGCCCTCCTCGCCGCCAAGCTCCTCCACTCGGTCGCCGGCGAGCTGAAGCTCGCTGGGGCGCCGGAGGGCTTCGCCCTCGCGAAGGCCGCGGACCTCACCTTCAGCGGGCCCGCGAAGGTCGTCCTCGCCGCCGCGCTCGTAGCCCTCTTCCGCGCCGTCGGCGAGACCGAGGAGGAGGCCGGCGGCGGCCGCTAGCCCAGACCAGCAGCTGCCGGCTCTTTCCCTCTCTTTCTCCGCGCGCCCCTCAGGGGAGCAGACCCCCCGCGCCGCACTCGGGGCACTCCCACATGTAGCCGTCGGTGACTATCTGCCTGCCGCACTCGGGGCACCTGTACCCCCTCAGCGCCTCCCGCCTCCTCCGCTCCCTCTCGAGCTCCTCCTCCCGCTCCTTTTCCCTCGCTGCCGCCGCCTGCTCCGGCGGAGGCGGGATGTTCACGTAGCCGCCCCTGCTGGGGACGCCCTCCGCCCTGTAGGTCGTGCCGTCGCGGAGCACGACCAGGTTCTTCAGGAGCCTCTCCGCCTGGGGCGGCGGTATGTCGAGCGCCACGAGCGACCGGCTCCACTCCGTGCTGTAGTAGTAGCCCTCGCCCCTCGTGCTCCTCTTCAGCGGCGCCACCCTGACCACGGAGACCGGACCGCCCCTGGTGACCACCGCGCCCTCCCACTTGGCGAGCTCCTCGGCGCCCCTCGCCACCACCTCCGCCCTGCTCGACCTCCGGGTGAGGCCGGGCAGCCTCTCGGCGGCGCGGTAGAACCTGTCTAGGAGGTCGTGGACGTGCGGGCTGCTGCTGCCGCCGAAGGGCACTAGGGCGACGAGGAGCTCGCCCCCGCGCCAGCTGGGAACCTCCCTGTCGAGCTCCCTAGCGAGATCCTCCGGCACGCGGTCCGGCCTCAGCTGGACGTAGGACGCTAGGCGGCCCCCGGAAACCCTGAGCCACGACGCGGCGTCGACCAGCTTCGCCAGCTGCTGCGGCGGCTCCGGCGCGAGGAGGAGCTCGCCGAGCCCCTCGGCGGGCGCCACGGGGAGCAGCGGTCCGCCGCCGGGCGGAGACCTGCTCCGGATCCACCCCGCTAGGATGCGGACCACCTTCTCCCTCACGTCGGGCGGCGCGGGGATCGCCCTGTGCACGCCGCCCCCGACGAAGTGCTCCGGCCCCTCCACGTACGCGCCGTCCGCCCAGCTGGGCACGACCCCGAGCACCGCCCTCTTCACGCCGTCCGGCACCTGCGCGCCCTCCCTCTTCAGCCACTGCTCCACGGCCTCCTCCAGGTCCCGCTTGAGCGCGGCGAGCGAGTCGCGGGCGCGCACGGAGTCCTTCAGCGGGCCCGAGGCGACGAACCAGTAGAGCGGCACCCGCAGGCCGCTTTCCATCACGGCGACCTTGGCGCGCACCTCGTGGTCGAGGTGCGCGCCGGCGGGCTCCTCCTCCTCGCGCGCGACCTTCTCCTCCCGCAGCCCCCCAGGCTGGACGCTGAAGAACCTCTCGACGGGACCGCGCTTCCCCCACGTCACCTCCCTCACCACGCTCCCAGCGGGCAGGTCTCCGGCCTCGATGTCGAGGAAGCCCTCGCCCGATCCCACCCACTCTACCCTCTTCTTCACCGCCTCGCGCAGGGGCACCCACTCAGTTCCGCCGGGCGGCAGCACGTACGCGGCCGTGCCGCCGCCGACCCTCACCCTCACCGCGGCGGACGACCGCTGGGGCGCGGATCGCCCTGCCGAGGACTCCCACCGCTCCCTCGCCCTCCTAGCCACCTCGAGGGGATCCCTGCCCAGCATCCTGATCGCGAGGTAGAGCTCCTCGGCGCGGAGGCCGGCAGGCGCCTTGGGCGGCTCGGCGCGCCGCCCCTCCGCGTACTCGACAAGGGCTCTCGCGTACTCGAGAGCCTGGGGCGGAACCCCAGCCTTGGCCGGAGCAGCCATCGGGCGCGGACCTCCGCCCAGCCTCTTATGCGCTCCGCCCCGTCAGCCGACGTGCGGCGCCACGAGAGCTTCGACGACGAAGCCTCCCAGCTCGTAGTGTAGCGCGAGGAGGGGCGGCTCGCCCTCCCCCGTCTCCGCCAGCGCGACGCGGACGGGTATCCCCCTCATCAGCGGTTGGTTGAGCGGGACGGGGAACCCGCTCTGCCCCGTGACCCGGTACCTGCCCTCGAGCGGCTTGGCTGGCGCCCCGCGCTCCAGCTCGCCCTCGCGCCTCCAGACCACGTTCCCGCCGCGGTCGAGAACCTCGACGACCCCCCTCCCCGAGGGCTCCAGCCTGACCCTGACCAGCGCCGGCTCCCCCCTGTCCACCAGCTTCTTCACGGCCGCCACCAGCGCGCCCCCGTCCACCACCAAGTGCGGCAGCGCGGCGGCGCTCCGCCAGACGCGCGCCTCGAAGAAGCGCCTCAGCTCCTCCACCTCCCGCCTCGCCTCCTCCGCCGCCTCCTTGGCGCGGGAGGGCGGGAGAGCCCTAAAGGGGAGCGGGAGAACCCTGATGCCGCTGACCCAGACGCCCCCCTCCTCGTCCACCGCGATGTACGGCTCCGCGAACCTGGAGAAGGCGGTCGTCGCCTTCGCGAGAGCCCTCCCAGTCTCGCTGTTGAGCTCGAGCGCGGTCTCCAGCTCGCGCTGCGAGGCGAGCACGCGGGGGGAGACGAGCTCGGCGGCGAGGAGGGCGGTGCGCTCGCCGTTCACCGCGCGGATGCGGAACGAGTTCTTGTCCCCCTCTAGGAGCGTCCTCGCCTCCATCTCGCCTAGGAGCTTGAGGAGGGCGGCGAACGCCTCGGCGCCGGCGCCTATGCCTAGGAGGTAATCGAAGCGCGGGCGCTCTGCCCTCACCCGCTCCACCAGCGGCGTCAGGACGACGTCGAGGTAGGCGCCGCTCCCGCCCAGCGAGAGCCACAGCAGCCCCCCTACGCGCCCCCTCTCGGTCTCCTTGTAGCCCGTGCGCACGAGCGCGTAGTCGGCGCCTTCCGGCACGCGGGCGACCCAGCCCAGCGGGTACTGGCCCTCGTAGCTCCTCCAGTTCTCCGTCCACTCGAGCAGGAACTCCCTCGGCAGCTCGGCGTACGCCCTCACGCCCTGCTCGTTCTCCGCGGCGACCGCGAGCCTCGGCTCGCCGCCGTCCCACTTGACGGCGAGGACGGGGTCGCCCACCTCCTCGCGGAGCAGCCTAGCGTACTCGAGGAGCGCGCGGAGGCCTTGGGGGTGAACCTTGATGTGGTGCGGCGTGTACTGCCACCAGCTCTCCCTCAGCCGCTTGAGCATCTCCAGCGCTTCCTCCACCTTCCTCTCCGCATCCTCGAGCTTGTCGTGCGCCGAGGCGACGAGCGCCCGCTCGCCGCCGCCGGAGAGCCAGAGCCCCTCCTCGTCCGCGACCAGCTCGACCTCGTCCGCCCCGCGCGCCCTCCAGAGCGCGCTCCCCAGCTGCCCGAGGAGGGCGTAGGGTCGGGTTCTGCCGCCGACCTCGTAGGAGCCGCCGAAGCCGAAGAAGCTGCGGTCCACGTCGAGCGAGACGAGCCTCCTCCGCCCATCGAGGAGGTCGACGGCGTGCAGCCCCTCCTCGTCGAGGTAGACGAGGACGCCCGTCCCCGCCGCGGCGAGCCAGTCGGCGAGCTCCATCAGCCGCCTCTTGTCCAGCCTCGCGCGCCCGACCGCCCGCCGCGGCTCCCCCTCGCGACCAGCAGCTGCTGGAGCAACAGCTGCTGGAGTCGCCGGCGCCCCCGCGGCAGCGGAAGCCCCGCCCAGCGCCCCCTCCGAGCTCTCCGCCCTCCGCCTCTCCCACCTCTCCCTCGCCCTCTTGGCGACCTCGACCGGATCCCGCCCGAGCATCCTAAGCGCCGAGTAGAGCTCGGCGGCGGAAACCCCCTCCGCCCTCGGCGGCTCGTCCCTAACGCCTTCTGCGTACTCGATCAGCTGTCTCGCGGCGATCTGCGCGGACAGGCTCGGCTTCGCCTTGACCGGAGCCTTCGCGACCACGGGGCGGGGGCGCCGGTCAAACCCTTATGCGCTCCGCCGCCTTGACCGCCACGTAGCCGGGGAGCGGGGCGGGCGCCTCGCCCGTGACTTTAAGCACCCTGCCGCCGCGGAGGACGATCACCGGCGCGCCCACCTTGGCGAGCCACGCCATCCCCTCGGCTCCCGCCCTGTACTTGATCTTCCACCTCCTCTTCCGCAGGAAGACGCCGGCTGCTGCGCCCCGCCCCCTCAGCACCGGCCACCCCTCCCCCCGCCGCGTGATGTAGAGCCCATCCGCCCACTCCGGTATCGCCCGCAGCACCTCCTCCGGAGCCGCCCGCAGAGCCTCCCACCGCTCCCTAGCCCTCCTAGCCACCTCGAGGGGATCCCCGCCCAGCATCCTGATCGCTAGGTAGAGCTCCTCCGCCCCGACGCCGCCTAGGTCTGGGGGCTCCGCCCGCCTCCCCTCCGCGAACTCGACCAAGGCTTCGGCGAGCTCGAGGATCTCGGGAGAGACCCGCTCTGCCTCCGCCGCCATAAGGCAGGCGCGCCCGCTCGGCTCTTATGCGCTCCGCCCCCGCCGGGAACCGGCAGCTGCCGGCGCCGTCCGCGCCCTAGTGCACGTTGAACTTGACGACCTTGGGGTCGGTGCTGCAGTAGTTGCAGATGTCGCCGCAGACCTTCACCTTCCTCCCGCCCTCCGCCGCCGCCTGCTCCAGCAGCCGCCTCCTCTTCTCGGGGTTCGTGGCTGGGCACTCGTAGACCTCGCCGAAGATCCTCTCGAGCTCCTCGAGGTTCCTCCTGTCCTCCTCGGCGCGCGTGTCCACGTAGCTGAAGCCGACGCGCCTGCCGAGCCTCCGCGCCTCCAGCACGCTGGGCAGCGCCTCGCGGAGCTTCTGGAAGTTCGTCTTGTCGAGGCTGAAGATGACGACGAAGTTGTCCGGCAGCTCCTTGAGGCGGGGCAGCACGATGTCCCAAGCCTTCGTGTACGCGTAGAACGTCACGCTGGGGAAGCGGCGCGCCACCTCCAGCCACTCCTCGAAGTACTCGGGGCTGTAGAAGTCGCCGGACTCGTGGATCCGCACCGCGAGGGGTCGCCGGCTCCGGCTCCCGAGCCACTTCCTCAGCTCCGCGGAGACGATGTCGGCGAACCTGTGGAACCGCTCCTCCCCGCCCTCCCTCAGCGCCACCCCCCTCGTGAGCAGGTAGCGCGCGAAGCGGGCGAGCGAGGTGGACTTCGGGTTGGCGCTCTTGACCGGCTTCGCGTAGCAGAAGGCGAGGCAGCCGGGGCTCGGCGTCGGGCACGTGAACGCGTCCGGCAGGTTGAAGATCAGGATCCTCGAGGACAGCTTCCTGTTCCCCGGCTTCAGGATCGTCGTCCTGCTCATCTGGGAACCGAGCGCGCCCCCCGCCAGCTTCTCCGCGTGCCTCGCGGCGGTCTCCAGCAGCTGCCGGTTCTGGATGATGTCGAAGTACGGCTTCATCCGCTCCAGCTTCAGCCTCCTCGCCTCCGGCGAGTCCGGCTCCGCCCGCAAGTCCACGGGCGCGACCTCAGCCAGCCTCTCCCCGACCCTCTTCAGAACCTCCTCCGGATCCCTCCCCAGCCTCCGGATCGCCTCCCTCAGCTCGCTCAGCGAGAACCTGCTGGGCAGCGCCGCTGGGGCGCCCGCCCTCCCCTCCGCGAACTCGACAAGAGTCTTCGCGTACTCGAGGATCCCGCCCTCCCCCGCCGGAGCTGGGCGGCGGAGGAGCGCGCTCGCCGCGACCGCCACGCCCCCCGCGCCCTAGGGAGGGTAATAAGCGCTCCCGCGGGGCGCTTTTCTCCCGCCCGCCGAGGAGCCGCCGGCGGGGGCTAGCCTCGTGAAGCCCGACCCAACGGGGTCGCCGGTTAGCGCGGAGGCGGTGGCGGCGGCGAGCGGCTGGGGGGAGCGGCTGGCTGGAGAGTGGCTGAAGGCTTTCAAGCGGGGGAGGCTGGGGGGTTCTGCCGCGGATCCTCGCCGCGTGCTAACCTTCACGATCCTCATGCTCTCTCGAGCCCCCAGCTTCTGGGATATCGCCTCGATGAGGAGCTGGCTGGCTTCTTTGGTGATGCCTCTCAGCGACTTCCTCTTTGACAGGCAGTAGTGAACCAGCGTCTTGTACGCTTCCTCCGTCACGTAGATCCTCTTCAGCCCCCTCGACTATCCTAGTGGTCTAGAAGGATAAAACCCAATGATCGCCCAGCCGAAATGGGCGGAAAGGATGCCGCGCGCGGGGGATTGGGCGGGGACGCTCGCGAGCGCCAGCCTGTCAGCGTTCCATTCTTTCCTTCAATCCCCTTTATGGGTTGCACGCTTACCCTCTGGGCAGATCCGCGCCGCCGCTCTAGCCGGCAGCTTCGGCTCTGCCCAATCCCGCGAGGAGGGAGAGAAAGACGCTTTTAAAGGCGTCGTTCTACCTGTAGCCCACCACGGGCCGCCCCTGGTAGACCTCCAGCTCCCTGTACTTCAGCACGATCATCGCTATCGCGAACCTCGCCAGCTCCGTCCTCGACGCGAAGTAACCTCTCCGTATCATATCGTCGATCACTTCGAGCAGCGAAAGGGGGACGCGGATCGTCATCGTGTACATCCCCCTCCCGCTCTTCGGCGCCTTGATGTACCTGACCTTCTTCTTGCCCATGCCCCGCCCCCCGAGCCCCGTCTAGGCTGCTGGGAAGGCGGCGGGAAAAAGCCATCGATCCGAGCCATCCTACCGCTCCGCGAAAGGGTTTGTCAACTCCCGTTTACAGACTTCCCCAGCCCCTGCCAAAAACCGTTGGCAAACCCCCGATGGACGTTAGCGTTAAACCCCCCTTTCTCAGAGGATATCCTATGCACGCGCCAGAAAAAAGGCTTGGAGCAGGGGAGCCCGCCTTCCTCATCCGCCCCCCAGCGTCCGCAACCCCCTCGCAGGCACGAGGCGCCATAGGCGCCCCAGGTGTCCCGTATGGCTAGAGGATCTAGGGTTTTTAAGGCTGCTGGCTCGCAACCCTTTGCGCACCCGTCGGCGCTGAGGGTGCTGCTGGCGCTGGCTCCCCCCTCCCTCCTCGACGCTAGGGAGAGGAGCAGCCTCGCCCCAGCCGTCTCCCCAGCTGAGCTGAGGGTCAAGACGGGCATGAAGCGGAGGACGCTGCAGTACTGGCTGCGGAAGCTGGTGTCCCAAGGGTTCGCGGTCAGGCTGGGGAAGCGGAACTCGCCCGCCATCCTCTACGCGCTGACCCCAGCCGGCGCCCAGCTCCTCGTGGCTCTGTCTTCGAACCGGGCGCTTATTGCGCTCTCAACTGCGCAACCGCTTCTCCGAACCGCGGAGGCTGGTCGCGCGTTTGCGGCTGGTGGTGGTGGTGTCGGTGTCTGGGGGGGTGTTTCTGCGGGGGCTGCTGTTGCCGGTGTTGGGCTTGCACTGAATATTAGAGCTCTTGCTTTGTGCTTTAGATAGTTTATTAATCTTTCGCTACCTGCTACAAACCCACCTATTGATGCGAATGTTTTACTGAATGTTGACATTATTATGTCTACCTCGTGATCCAATCCGAAATGATGAGCTGTACCTTGACCATACTTGCCACCCATTACTCCTATGCCATGAGCGTCGTCAACCATTACCCAAGCATTGTATTCTTTTGCTACTTTCACTATATTTGGTAAATCAGCGACATCGC
>Ga0080004_1132923_pt1 | contig 11290 bp, 11 predicted proteins | sample WasSprMetagenome_FD_69207 | JGI IMG/M metagenome (GOLD analysis project Ga0080004, IMG submission 69207) | Sulfidic aquatic microbial communities from Washburn Spring, Yellowstone National Park, USA - WS (SPADES assembly) (version 2) | ecosystem: Environmental > Aquatic > Thermal springs > Hot...
TCCTAGACCTGATTAGAGAAGCCGATGTTGTACATGTTCACAGCGTCCACAACGTATTCTCAGTTTATGCAGGACTTCTCGCAGCCGAATCTAAGTCGTTTTATGCCAGACTTGTGGTTACCCCTCATTATCATGGCTCTGGACATACAGTCCTGAGAAAGCTTGCTTGGATTCTATGGAGAAAAAGTGTGTTGAGGCTGTTGAGAAGTGCAAGTGTTATTCATGCGGTTAGCAATAGGGAAAAATCTCTAATAGTTACGCACTATCCAGAGGTTGGGGAGAAGGTAGTTGTGATTCCAAACGGAGTTGAAGAAGATGTAACTAGTTATAAGTGGCAGGGACACAAAAGCGACTATATGATTTATGCGGGCAGGGTAGAGAAATATAAGAGACTTGAGTTAGCAATGGAAATAGCTAGAGAAATGAACCTCAGATTCCTAATAGTGGGTAAAGGTTCATATAGAAAGAACCTTGAGAAATATGCTGAGAAGCAATACGAGGATACGGTGGAGTTTTTAGAGTCACAGCCTAGAGATAAGTACTTAGAGCTGGTATCTAAAGCTAGATATGCTGTAAACCCGAGCAAACATGAGGCATATAGCATATTCATAGCAGAAGCGCTAGCAATAGGTGTGCCCTCATTAGTATCGAGAGAAATAGCTGAAAACCTAAACGCTGAGACACAATTCCTCAGCAACCAATTAGTAATAGCCCTGAAGGCTTCTGTAAAAACATGGAACGACACAATACAGCAATATCTAGAGCTGTATAAGGTAAAACCATGAAAGTATTAATCAAAAGCACGCGCCAGTCGGCATCTCCAGCAAGACAAGGTTATTGCCATGCCGAGTGGGCTAAGGAAGGCAGCGCATAATGAACGAGGAAGCTAAGAACATCAACAAAAAACTTCCTGAGGAAATCAGCACAAAGATATAGTGTTGTGTTATTATGAAAATAGCCTTAATTCGAAGAGAATATATAACACATCTGGATGGTGTCAACAGGTTTATTGCTCTTCTAGCAGAGGGTTTGAGAAAGCTTGGTCATGAGGTCGAGATTTTTAGCTGGTGCTATAGAGGTGTTTATAGGGAGAGACTAGAGGAATGGTTCAGAGAAATACATGGTCTAGACACAGCAATACCTATTCACACGTTGCGTGAAGGGCCTTGTGGAGGTGATCCATGGGCTAGGATGGCTCTTGACTGGTTCTTCAAAGGATCAAGAATGCTTAGGAACAGTGGCTTTGATGTTGTCATTGTGAATGGTATTGTTCCTCTCAGGTTTAAGCCCAAGGTAGCTGTAAACCATGGAATAACGCTTAATGCAGGTAAGCTTTACCTATTTGCTGCAAAATGGCTTTACAAGCACTACGACAAGGTAATCTGCGTCAGTCACAGACTTAGGGAAGAGGTTAGAAACATTCTTGGCATAAATTGTGAGATTATTCCCTTGCCTATGAAACTAGAGCTGTACAAACCCAGAAGCATTAATGAAAGAGAGAATATGGTGATTCACATTGGCGCTAGACCTGTTAAAAACCCTCACATAAGCATTGAAGCGATAAAGATGCTGAGAAAGAGGAGCTACGGCATTAAGTTAATAGTTATAGGAGCTCCATCGGATATCCCAAAAGATGAAGGCGTTGAGTATAGGTATGGCTTAACAGAGAATGAGAAGAACGAGCTTCTATGCAAAGCAAAAGCATTGATACTTCCATCGAGTTACGAAACTTTTTCCTATGTTGTTTTAGAGGCTATGGCTTGTGGAACCCCAGTAGTGGTCTCCAATGCAGTGCCAGAAGAGGTTGTGATCAACAACTTCAATGGTATCAGAGTAAAGAGCTACAGTCCTGAGGACTATGCAAATGTATTGGAGAAGGTGCTGGCCTGTGAAGAGCTGTGGCTAAAGCTATCTAGAAATGGTCTCGAATTCGTTAAGCAGTTTAACTATACAGAGATAGCCAAGAAATACGCTAATCTTGTTAGTGATCTTCTATGAACACTAAAGAGGCTTTGCTAAGTATTAGAGAATTAGAGAGGTTCGGCGATCCAAAGGCTATTCATAGTTATTACCTTGAGTTTGGTAGGAGGTTAGAAGTTCTAAAGCTTATTGAGGAGTACTGCAAGCAAGACTCAACAGTTTTGGATCTTGGTGCACAGCCATTTATACTCTCCTGTGCCCTCAAGAAGATGGGCTACAACGTCATTGCTTTTGATGTTAGTCCAGAGCCCTATATGAAGATTGCTGAGGCTTGCGGTGTTGATGTTGTTAGATGCAATCTTGAAAGAGATGAGCTAGGCGTTAGCAACGCTGACTGTGCTGTGTTTACAGAGGTTTTGGAGCATCTACACTACTACTATGTGCCCTTAGTCTTAAGCAAGATAAACAGGGCTCTGAAGCCGGGAGGAGTACTGATACTTACGACACCAAATATAGTATCGTTATTCAGAAGAGCAAGACTGTTTGCTAGGCGTTCAACCCATATACCGGTACCATGTGAGGGAGTACACAATGAGCGAAGTAGTAGCATTGCTTAGAGAAGCGGGGTTCGAAATAATAAAGATGTATTACTCGATAATAAACGATTTAACACTTATTGATGCTAATCCAGAAGAGCACCTAAAGATCTCGAGCTTCAAAGACATGGCGAAGATTGTTTTAAAGAAGCCTACAAAGCTAAACATCTTACGGTTCCTAGCATACCCCATAGTAAAGCTAAGGCCAAGCCTAAGGCAATTGATAGTGGTTGTTGCGATGAAGGTTCGAGAACCAACAATGCAAATGCAAGAGAGATGGGGATGAAGGTATCTATTGTCGTCCCAAGCAAGGGATGTATATACCTTAAGTACTTACTTAGTGGTCTTAGGAGTCAATCATGCAAATCCTTTGAGGTTATTTTGATTTTCAAAGATTGTGATCTTAAGGTTGTGGAGAGTTTATGCCAGGATTACTCCCTCAATTGTGTTATTATTGAGCAGAAAGAGGGCTACTTTACTCATGCTCTTAATTTGGGTAAGAGGGAGGCTAAGGGAGACATAACAATATTTACTGACGACGATGTTATACCTCCGCAGAAGTGGGTAGAGAGATACATCAGATTACATACTCTTTATAGGCATGTTGCTGGGGTATGTAGCAGGGATATTTACATAGATTTAGAGAGGCCGAGGCTTCTACCTATACCTGATGATGAGCCTGTGATAAGACTTTACAGATTGTTTATTAGGTCTTGGCTTGAGCAACCCCTTCCACTAATGAGGAAGTATAGGTTGGGAGTATACATAACGAAGAAGCTGGACATTGCTTATGGATATTGCATACCAGATAAAATCTGTTACTCCCTACCATTGAGAGGCGCTAACATGAGCTTCAAAACAAGTTACGTTTATGATGCATGGTTCCCTGAACATAAGTTATTGGTTAGAGCGCCAGGTAATGAACAGTATTTTGGGCTACAGCTAGTTCTCAAGAATCTAGACATTATATACGTGCCTAACAATCCTATCCTACACATAGTTCGTGAAAGTCTCTCAAGAACAACTAGCAACCTCAATAGTGAGAAAGAGATAATGAAGGCTTTATATGAAAAGATAATCGGAAGGAAAGAACGATGAACGTAGGACTTATATATCCCTATTACCTACCTGTTCTTGGTGGAGTGGAGAAAAATCTTTACGAGATAGCATCATTTTTATCAACAATGGGTCATAATGTTACAATAATCACGAATCAATTAACTGAAATTATCATTAACACACTGGGTTCAGAAGATGTAAGGCCTGTACCAAATTTACCCTTAGTAGAAAAAGAGACCAATAACATTACCATAATTCGCTATAACCTACCTTTTATCTTATCATACTTGTCGTTTATGAGGAAATTTTTCAGACAACCTCTCCATTTTTCATTTTACGCGTCTAGAATATTATTGAAAATCGCTAGGCTCCGTAATATAGAAGTTTTTTATGCAGCAGAACCAGCATCTTATATTGCTCTTTACCTAACCAGATATTTGCCAAATTCGAGATTTTTGATTAACTCTAGAAAGATAGCGGGTATCCGCTCTAACACGTATATCAACGGATACTTAAGAAAAAAATTTGCCCAAGAAATTTTCAAATCATTTGATGCTGTGGTGATCTCAAATGTGAATACTATTTTATATGAGCACCTAAAAACAATTTCTCCTAGGAATACTTTATTTATTCCCAATTGGGTTGATACTGAACGTTTTAAGCCGTATAATAAATATGAGGCGCAACATATCTTCGGCATCGATGGATACGATAAGATATTGCTTTCTATAGGTAGATTTGTACCCGAAAAAGGGACAATGCGCGTAGTCAAAGCTTTTGAAAAAGGTTTGAAGCTATCTGGTAATAAGAAAATTCTCTTAGTACTTGTTGGTAAAGGTCCATTGGAAAGTCAAATAAAAGCTTATATTAATAAGAAAGGCCTCAATACCCATATTAAACTTATGAGCCCATTTTTGTATTCTGACCCTCTTTATCCAATGTTATATTCAGCTTCTGATATCTTTATTCATCTTCCAAATCATCACGGTCTTAGTAATGTTGTGACAGAAGCTATGGCTGCAGGAGTACCAGAAATAATACACTCAGATGTACCAGGTATTCCTAACGTTATTGCAAGGCATTTGAACATAGTGAATTTCTCTATCAATGAAATAGCTGAAGCTATTCTTGAGACGATTGAAGGCTACGATACTAAAAAAAGCGTTGAAGTACGAGGAATAGTTGAGAAATATTTTGCAAAGAAGAAGTTGCTTCCTTTATTTACAAAAGTATTGCTTGGATACTAAAATATTAATTACATTTACCAGAATTAATAGTTGAAATGCCCTTTCTAGTAGTTCTAGGTAAAATCGATTTAATTAATAGGATTATTCATACGCAAAAGTTAGTTAACATCTTATCAAAAATTTATCCAAACATTACCGTTGTTGTAGAGGATATTAGTCCTGCTTGGAAGAGCTATTTTAATGAGCAAGTCATTAAATATTCACAAACCAGTTGTACCTACATAGAGATAAACAAACCCTTTTTACAAAAAATTCGTTTACCGATGATCCACGATCTTTTGGCTTCATTAGTTATTGCAACTACACTAAGAAAAATTGTTAGAAGTCGTTTAAATAATGATAGAATTGTTTTCGTCAAGGGGTTCAATTTCCCTTTTGTCCTATTACTTAAGTTACTTAGATACAGAAACATACAGTTTGCTGGAGGCTTTGGGTCTGTCGCACTAAGAGGTGCAAGAAAGTATTGGTTACTATTTAAAGAGCTTCTACTACTTACAATAATTGACTTACTTATTTTAGAAACTCCATCTGTTTCTACCTACTATAGCTTTCTTGAGAGGTTTAAACGAAAAATTTTTCCTTATGGAGCTCTCTATGTCGATAACGAGTTCAAGGTTACTAAGCCACTTGAAAAACGTGAATCTATTATCGGCTATATCGGTGCACTAACACAACAAAAAGGAATTATACAATTACTTTTGGCTATGAATATCATAAAAAAACTCAATGTGAGGTTATTTATCATTGGCGATGGACCTTTGAAGAACCAGCTTAGCGTAATGGTCAAGGACCTTTCTTTAGAAGATAGGGTTCTATTTTTAGGTAATGTCTCTCATCTTCATCTACCTCATTACCTTAATGAAATGAAGCTTCTAGTTTTGCCTAGTTTATGCGGTGAGGGATTACCAAATGTAATACTTGAAGCAATGGCTTGCGGAACACCTGTGTTGGCCACTTCTGTAGGAGGTATACCAGATGTCATAAAGGATAATGAGACAGGCTTCGTGTTAACTTCCACAGAACCTTCCAAAATAGCTGAAAAAATTAATGAAATATTAGCAAAAGATCTTGGAGAGTTGCAAAAAATAGTTAATAGTGCCTTAAAGTTCATCAACACAAACTATAGGTTACAAGATGCAATTAAGAAGTATAAATTAATTTCGAAGTACTTAAAGGCATAAGTATAATATATGCGCGCATAGGGTCATTAAAGGGATGGGAGAGAGTCTACTTAATACTATGTATGTAGTAATATCACCTCATTATGAGGAGGACTCCTTAAGCTGGCGTAAAATCCTAGACTTCTTAACTCAGAAAGGGTTCTCAATCGAGTGGCGACAGGGCTATATGATTTGTCGAAATAAGACCCCTACTATCGGTTTAAAATTATGTATTTGAATAAGTCTTTGTTTTTAATAACAGCATTAATAATGAGCTTTTTGGGAAGTTTACTCAGTACATGTATATATAATTTTGCCCTTATTCTACTTTTCCTATTTTTCTTTTCTTTATGTTTTTCCGTCATGTTAACGGAGAAGAAATCACATGGAGGAATTATGACGTTCACTACAATTGTGTTGGCGTTTCTATTATACCCAACTTTATACCATATAGCTCTAGGCCCTACCCCCACCCTTGTATGGGATGGAAAAGATATGGAGAACGTTGCCTTGAAGATCATTGAAACTGGGCATGTGCCTTTCGCCGCCGCTGGCAAACCCATGTTCAGAGAGAACTACGTACTTTATCCTATATCTTTCATTTTACTCGCTATATTATCGGAAGTTAGTTCACTAAATACCTATCTTCTCATGTTCCTTCCAATAATAACTTTAGCTTATAGCCTTGTTATCATCATTGTCACGTATGAAATAGCACACACGTTACCATCTCACTCCAGCGGATTCATATTGGTATTCTTAACTATGAACTTTATTTGTATCACAATGCTAGGTCGCTTTACGTATTCATTTATCTCAAGAGCGTTTATTATTATGTTCTTATACGTAATTTTGACAAAGTCTCGCTCGTTATCCACATCTGTTTTATTGGTACTGCTAACAATAGCAATACCCCTTTCCCATTCCTCTGAATCAATATCTTTGCTAGTTGCACTACTGCTACTAACTATAGGATATGGAGTTATTTCCAGCAATGAGAATGAAAAAGGATTTTGGCGATTGGGAGTTATTTCCCTCATTTATGTAATAGTGTTTCTTGTACATAACTTTTTCAAAGCAGAGCTCTTCGCTGAAAGTTTTATCGAACTGCTTAAGAAAACTCTAACTTACTTTATATCGGCAAGGATAGAAGAATCTTTAGCAAGGTTTACTCCGTATGATTTTACCCTTGTTGAGCTAAGTTTAATTCTCATTGGAATCATATCGTTCATACTTATAGTTTCAGTTTATTTCTTTATTGGACTAAACTTTTTAATCAAAAAATGGAGTGCAAGTATGGGCCTCTTTCCGTATATTTTTAGCATAGTTAGTTTAGGGCTGATAAATATTGTAATGTTCTTTAAAACGCCATTCAAATCTGATATTTTTTGGCGTTTTGCATACGTTTCCATTATTTTATTGGCTATGTTCATCAGAGAAGTTGAACATAGCTTAGGTAAGTTGCATACTAGCACGTATGTATTTACAAGACTGCTAAAAAACAAGATGATCACGGTTTTACTCCTAACATTATTTATAAACTCTACATTTATATATGATAGATACCAACACGTGGGTTCAGAAGTCAACATCTACGTCGAAACTATTCATAAGAGAATAGATTTAAGTGAAATGATTAATAGGATCGACTTAAATCCATCGAACAACATCATATTTATGGATTCTCCTCAATTGCCATATTACGCACTACGCGATTATGTTGTCACCAGAATACCCATAAAATCTTACCAAATCTACATGTATGCTCCTGAAACTCCAGTTTACAACCATACTCTTATGAATGGATTATATCAGCCTAGGTTCATACTGTTAAGTCAGGACACCCGAAACGTTACATTGAAAGAAGGCTCCCTACTTTTCGGATCTTTAAATGATGTAATGCGTGATGATTATTTGACATGTTGCATGGCCTTAATTTACAATGATGGCGAGTTGTTTATAGGTGCACGGTAACTCAATAGCGCGCTTATGCTTAAAGTAATTGGACGCCAAGAAGCAAAGACAAGGCGGCTCACAGCGGGACTGGGAGACGGCCTTCACTATAGGCTATAAAATGTTTATTCTGTCCTTCTTGTTATTCATCTCTTTGGCTTTGGTTGAATTCAGAAGTTATAGACAATACTGTTACTATGAAACAGAATTTGTATCATTCATGATGCATGTACTGTTGACGTGAATGTTGAAGTGCTAGAGTGCGCGCTAAATTGATCCCTCCCCTCGGGGTAGCGCACTTTGACGTTGATGAGTAGGGAGGGAGTAGAAAAGTTGCGAACTTTCAATAAGCTTTTGAAGATCTGCTTTAACATAAATTTTAGCTTTTGCCCTTAAAGCTAAAGCTAAGAGGAACCGTGCACTAATAGAACTGAGATAACTAGAATCATCTGTTGTTATAACAACCCAGACAAGAAAATCAGGAATATACCTTTCAGCTATGATTGTATAGCCTAAAAGACTAGGTAACATAAACCTGACGAGCAAGACAGGCAATACTGATACGAACTCTACTAGTTGCCATAGTCTTTTCATATGACTTGGAATAGATATTCCATAGTAAGGATTATTGGATCCTTTGAAAGTGGCAAACTTAGAGAGAAACCTAGCGAGTATGGAAGCTAACGTATGAGTACCCCTTATTCAAGAGAGCTTTATCTTTAAGCTCCTGCTTCTGAGCTTCTCTGCTAGACTCATAGCTATGGTTGTTTTTCCTGAACAATCTGGTCCAAAGAAGTAAATTATAGGCATTCTAAGTTCAAGTATAAAGATAGCAAGTAATGTGGAACTTAGTGGCAAGGATCATAAAGTAGCGATGCGAGGTTATTGCTCAAAGTACAACGCAGGCTTACTACAATTCTTCTATTTGTAGAATCCCATGAATAAGGAAGATTTGTAAAATAAGCTGGTTCGTGGGTATAGAATATGAACTGAGTATCTGTAATGATTATTTCGTCGAAAGTCTGGTCTGCTGAGAAAGTCATTGTATTAGTCGAAGCGCGCAATGCGCGTGCACGTTGCTAAGTCGAGCATCGCATCTTCATTGATTAGAGAATACTCCGAAAATATCGGCCGTGGTGTGATTAGTTCCATCATGGTCAAGGCGTTAAGGATCGATACTATCATGAAGATCACGGGCGTCGATAATGCGCGCGCGACCAACTCCATGATCGGTAACTTCAGCGTTGCGGTCATCATAACAACGGCCATCCTATTGCTCGCTGATCCGATAACTACAGCTTTGTTCCCAGCATTCTCAAGCCTAAACCCTTCGGGCGAAGAGATCAAGAGGATGTTCAGATGGGCCACCAAGTATAGCGCAATGCTTGTGATTCCGGCTTCTGTTTTCATTTCAGTCGAGTCCAAGGACATAATCCATTTGATCTATGGAAACGAATATGGGTTGGCACCAGCCTTCCTATCCCTTTACTGCATCACATTCCTCTACGCTGGATTTGGCTCAATAGTCTTGGGAAGTTTCTTCAACGGCATAGGCCAGACGAAGGTGAACTTTATGGCAACCGTTATACAGGCGATTTTCTTTATACCTCTGGCCTTCTTGCTGACCAGAAGCTACTCGGTGCTTGGATTAATAGGGACTATGCTTATATCAAATTTGCCCCCGCTCATCTACAGCCTGTGGATGGCTTCTAAGAGATTCGGAGTGAGTATAGATTTTAGAAGCTCATCGCTCATATATGCCTCATCGTTCGTGTCAGCAATTCCACTACTTCTTTTTTCATGCTTGCCTCTCTCACCGCTTGTAACCCTCATCTTGAGCGCTGCAATATACCTGCTAATGTATCTAACGATGATGCCATTGATAGGCTGCATTAAATCCGTCGATATGGAGAACCTTAAGCTTATCTTCGGAAAGATCAAGCTCATTAAGCCCTTCGTTAACGCGATCATGAGCTATGAGAACATTTTTATAAAGAGATGATCACCGATAGCCAGAGTTGAGGTTGATCGAGGCCTTGAGTAGCTTGTTGATGTGCTGCTTTTGCTCGAGATTCTACTTATAGTGGCGCATGATAAGAATAAGCCATATCACCATGAGACTGAATAAAATTATTTCAGTAATAGCACTTAAAATGAAAAGAATTAAAGCTAATGGATTTTCCAAGATAGCGAGAATTGAGGTTATAATGAACAGGACATGAGGTGGGATGAGAAGCAATGCATAGCCGATGATCTTGAACCTCCTTTGGAACCAATGCAAAAACCCCTATTAGAAAGCCTGCAATAATCAGGGATGCCTCTACTATGCTTCCATAGTCCACCAAAGGTCTCTCACCTAACCTTAACGCCATAATCATTTAGTTTTTTCAAAATACATTCGTAAAGCTCTTTATCCCTTCTCTCCATCCTTTCCAGCTCATATCTGGCTTTGTTCAATAGCTCTTCATCAGAAAATGAACCATAACGTTCCATTAACCTTTTTGCCATCAGGCTGGCAGCAACATTTTTCGGCTTTAGGCGATCAAAGATCATTCCTCACACCCGCTATATTACTTATATTTTACCCTATATAAACTTACTTCAAACCTTTCCTTATTAATTGTGAAGGTAGAATGCTAGCATACCATCCCTCCGCTAAATAGCTTTCCAATTCGTCCTCCCTAACTTTGAGGATTATGTTCCCCCCTTAGCTTCTTAAGCTCATTTTCAAAGAGCTCATCTTTATCCAACTCCCTGTGCATGCAGGCAATGATAACAGGCTATACTTACTGTTTTTAACGCTGTTATATTTCGTATGGTAAACATAATGGGCTCCCGCAGCGCACATGGATTTATCCACGATTTCATCCACAAGTTGAGGTCGAACCCTGGAAGTTTGGAGATGCTTGGAGATGGAACTCAATCCAAGTCCCACCTTCACGTGAGCGATTGCGTGAGGGCAATTCTTTTTGCAATGGATAAATTGAGCAACCCCATTGAGATCTTCAACATAGGGTCGGAGGACAGGGCAGATGTGAGAGGATGGCTGTGTGGTCGAGGAAATGGGCCTTAAGGGATGTGACAGGTTTGCTGGCGGTGACAGGGGATAGGTGGGGATGTCATGTGTGCAAGGAATATGATTATACTTTTCTCAAGATTTAGGGTTATAATAGCAGCGCTTTCAATAACAATCTTTTTATTAGTTTTCAATATTGCAAACCTCTGCTCTCATTCTACCTCTGCTGCTTGGCTTGTCGATATCTCCTTCTGGCTTCTCTCAATTGGCTCCATTGTTGCAGGACTTCTGGATCTCTCATTATTCTGGAGGAAAACCCCTCTTCTCTCAACCCTTCTC
>Ga0080004_1111636_pt1 | contig 11288 bp, 9 predicted proteins | sample WasSprMetagenome_FD_69207 | JGI IMG/M metagenome (GOLD analysis project Ga0080004, IMG submission 69207) | Sulfidic aquatic microbial communities from Washburn Spring, Yellowstone National Park, USA - WS (SPADES assembly) (version 2) | ecosystem: Environmental > Aquatic > Thermal springs > Hot...
TTTAGTAATTTTAATTTTATTAACTGTAACAAAAGTTTCAGAGCATGTGTTTCAAACTTCTTGGTTTATAGAATCCTTAGCGACTCAAACCTTAGTAATACTCTTGATAAGAACCAAAACTATACCATTCTTTAAAAGCAAACCAAGTAAGATTCTAACAATAAACATCATCCTAATTGTTTTAGCGGCAATTTTTATTCCCTATTCTCCTCTAGCTGCATTTTTCCAATTTAAAAGTTTGAGTACAAATTTGCTTTTAATCATTGCTGCCATAGTTCTTTCTTATTTAGGTATGGTTGAGCTAACAAAAGCTTTGTTCTACAAAAATAGAGAATAAGTTTTAGAATGTAAGCAAATTTATATCTTTTCTTACTTTACTATGGTAATATTATAATGGTCAGCAAGTTCTTTTGCTTTGTTTGAGAGCTTTCTTCCATTTGTATACAGAAAGGCTGTGTATTCTTTTACATAATTGTTATTCAAAACGTCCATAATTTTTGCAATTAAGTTAAGTATAGCTATTTCTTCATTATCATATTTTTTTAATAAGGTTTCTAGTGACTCTTCGAAATAATGCATATTATTTTCTTTTTTATATTCTTGGAATGTATGAACAATTCCGCTCATTCCTTCAACTTCTGTCATTTTAATTATTTTATCATAAGCTTAAATATTTTAATTTTGATTAAGCCTAATCTTGCGCATAAAAAATTAAATATAGGTCGCAATAATTCTTATGGTTAAAAGAAAAGGTTTGCCAAACATTCAAGAATTAGTAGTTGTTAAAATTACTGAAGTTACCCAGTTTGCTGCTTGGTGCGATTTGTTAGAATATGATGCAAAAGGAATGATACCGATTTCAGAAGCTGCTGGAAAATGGATTTTCGATGTTAGAGAGATTGTAAAAGAAGGAGAAATTAAAGTCGCAAAGGTTATAAAAATAGAAGAAGATAAAAATCTTGTTCATCTAAGCTTAAAAAGAGTTTCTAAGAATGATGAGAAGGAAAAAATGAATGAATTTAGGAAGGAAGAGAGAGGGGAGAAACTTTTTGAGATGGTTGCAAAAAGTTTAGGCAAAAGCTTACAACAAGCTTATGAAGAGGTTGGGTTTAAATTGCAAGAGAAATTTGGTAGTTTATACGATGCAATTGTTAACATAAAGAAAAATTATAGTAAGCTTGAGAAAATGAAAATTCCAAAAGAATGGATCGATGCAATTGTTAATGTTGCCGAAAAAAGTATAAAAGAAAAGGAAGTTGAGTTGAAGTTTGAGCTTGATGTAAAAAGCATTGAGCCTAATGGAATAGAAATTATTAAATCGATTTTAAAAGAAGTTGAAGAGAAAACTGGAGGAAAAGTTAGATATTTATCTGCACCAGCTTATAGACTTGAAATTAAAACAACCGATCCTAAAAAAGATGAGAAAAAAGTTTTATCTGCACTAGAAAAGATTAAATCAAAATATGATAATTTCTCATTTAGGCGGGTTGAATGAAGCTCAGAAAATGCCCTATTTGTAAAAAGTATACACTAAAAGAAATTTGTCCATATTGTGGCCAAAAAACAATTTTTCCTCATCCCCCCAAATACTCTCCTATAGATAAGTTTGGAAGGTTTAGAAGGGAAGCATTAAAAGAAATTGAATCTAAAAGTCAAACTTAATTTTTACGTTCTCAAATTCAATTTCTTTTCCGCTTTTTAACTCTTCAACCAATATACTTTCTGCTCCAACTTCTTCCATTAACTTCTCTCCAAATTTCTCTACAATCTTTAATGCTGTTTCACTCTCATCAATCTTCAAACTTATCTTATCCCAAACATTCATCTTTCTTTCCTTTCTTTCTTCTTGTATTGCCCTAACCAATTCTCTGAATAAACCTTCTTCAATTAGCTCTTGATCCAAGATGGCATTAAGATAAACCTTACCAAATTTTGTTTCTATCTCGACCAAACCTTCTTTTGATCCAACCTTAACTTCTTTTACATTGGCTAAATTTTGTATCAGAATTTTTGCTTCTCCAACATCAAAAGGAATGTATACTTCTCTTAATGGTTGTCTTATTTTTATTTTTGATTTTTCTCTAGCAGCTAAAACTCCCTCTAAAAATTCTTTAGCATATTCAAACTCTTCTTCCAATTTTTTGTCAATGGCTTTCTCATCAACTGAAGGCCAACCAGCTTCAAAAACACTTTTCTCGTAATTTCCTTCCAATCTTTGATAAATTTCTTCTGAAATGAACGGAGATATTGGAGCTAACAATCTAGAAACATTTAGCAAACAAACTTTAAGAACGGAAAGGGGAACGCTCCTTTCTTTAGAATAAATCCAAGCTCTATCTCTTATTAACTTAACGTAAGTTCTACTCAAATCTTCAACAACAAAATTCAAAATTTTTCTTCCAGCTTTTTCGAACTCAAAATTATCTAAATGACCAGTAACTTCTTTTGTTGTTGAATTTAACCTAGATAAAATCCATTTGTCTTCTGCTTTCAAGTTTTCAAGCGTAAATGAGAAATTTTCCTTTGAATAAGTTTCAAAGAAAAGTAAGGTGTTCCAAAGAATATTCAAAGCGGCTCTAACTTCTTCAGCAACTTTGAAACTAAAGTTTTGTTGCTCCCATGGAGAACTTTCCCAACAATAATAAAGTCTTAAAGCATCGGCTCCTAACTTTTCTAAAGCATCTCTAGCCCAAACTACATTTCCTAAACTTTTACTCATCTTTTCTCCTTTCTCATCTAAAACCCAACCGTTCATTGCTATGCTTTTATATGGAGCTTTATCAAAAACTGAAACGCTTGTGAACATTAAGCTATAGAACCAACCTCTTATCTGGTCTTGACTTTCATCTACTAAATCGACGGGCCACAGTCTCTCAAAAACTTCTTTGTTTTTGTAAGGATAACCTAAAGAAGCCCAAGGAGCTATTCCGCTATCAAACCAAACATCTATAACATCTGGAACTCTTTTCATCTCCCCACCACAATTTGAACACTTGAGAACAATTTTATCTACCTGATGTTTATGCAAATCTATATTTTCTGGAATTTCTGTTTTTGCTTTGTTTTTCAATTCTTCTAAACTTCCTATAACTTCAAACTTTCCGCATTTTTCACAAACCCAAATTGGTAACGGAATTCCCCAGTATCTTTGTCTGGAAATGCACCAGTCGACTGCATCTTTTAGCCAGTTATAGAATCTTTTCCTACCAAATTCTGGCAACCATCTAACTTTCTCATTTTCCTCAACCATCTTGTCTTTAATTTCATCAACACTCAAAAACCATTGTTTTGTCAATCTAAAGATTAAAGGTGACTTACATCTCCAACATAATGGATAAGAATGAACAATCCAACCATTGAAAAGCAAATATCCATTTTCTTTCAACTTTTCTATTATCATCTTATCCGCATCTTTAACGAAAACTCCAGCTAAAAATCCTGCTTCTTCTGTAAACTTTCCTTCATCATCAACCGGAGAAAGAGCAGGCAAATTGTAGTGTTGACTTAAATAATAATCCTCTGGCCCATGGCCAGGAGCAACATGAACACAACCGGAACCTTCCTCAACATTTACAAAATCGAAGAAGTCCTCTTTCATTTTTTCAGCTTTTTCCAAAACACCATGCTTGTATGATTTGGATTTCAAAACGGGAATAGATAAATAAACTCTTCTCGCATTATCAACTTTATCAAGTTTTCTTTGAACTGGAACGTCTAATACCGGCTTATATTTTAAACCAGCTAATTCTTTCCCTAAAAATCTTCCTTCAACTTTCAAATTTTCTTTCAAGAGCCCTTTTATAGTTTCGAGCCTTTTCTCAGCAAAAATCAACTTTTCCCCTTTATAAGAAACTTTAACATAATATTCCTCTCCTTTTACAGCAATAGCAACATTGCTTACTAAAGTCCATGGAGTTGTTGTGAAGATAACTATGTATTCATTCTCTTTTCCTTCTATTGGAAACTTTACGTAAACATAAGGATCTTTAACGTCAGCATAGCTATCAGTAACCTCATAGCCAGATAATGAACTTTGACAGTGGGGACACCAATAGGTTGGCTTTTTACCTTGATACAACATTCCTCTTTCATGCATTTTTTTTATCGTCCACCAAGCTGATTCTATGTAATAGTTTTCAAGAGTTAGGTATGGTCTAATATACCCTCTCCATGCTCCCAACTTTTTGTAAAGTTCTAACCAAAATTTTTCATTTCCTGTAGCTTTTTTCCTGCACTCTTCAATAAACCTTTCTATTCCCAAGGCCTCAATATCTTTTTTTGATTTTAGTTTGAGTTCTTTCTCAACCATGTTTTCTATTGGCAAACCATGGCAATCAAAGCCAGGCTGAAACCAAGAGAAATAACCTTGCATTAGTTTAAACTTGGACCAAACATCTTTGAAAGTTGTTGTTTTTATATGGCCGACATGAGGCTCAGCATTAACATAAGGAGGGCCATCTAACAAGTAAAATTTTGGCTTGTGTTTGTTTTTTTCAAAATCAATTAATCTCTCTATAACTTTTTTCTCTTCCCAAAACTTTCGAATTTTTTCCTCTACTAGTTTATTGTCTAGTTGCATAAAAACACCTTAGAATTTTGAGTAAATAAATGTTCTAAAAAGTTAGAATTCGATCCGACGATCCATGTTTTTAATTGAAACGCTAGTATTTAAAACTTTATTTAAAATCTATAGAATTACGAATCGAGTCGTTTGAAAAAAATAATAAGAGAAAATGGATTAGTGTAAGAGTTATGAGAAGGATGTGCAATCTATTCTTTTGAAAACCAAGCTATCTAATAATTTCACATAAGAATTAACTTAAAAATCTTTGAAAGAATGTTTGAGATGTATGCAAGCTTTCTAAATTCTTCAAATTCCATATTTATAAAACGCCCCCGGTGGGATTTGAACCCACGACCTCCCGGTTAACAGCTTCAACTCTTAGATCGGTTGCTCTACCACTGAGCTACGGGGGCATATCCATACTTCCAATGAGTTTGAACCATTTTATAGTATTTTTCTCGCCTCTTATGCATATTTGATAAATATCGTTCCAGTTTTTATAATTTCGTGATTTTATCCATACTGATAAATTAAATTTAAATGAGTTATGTAAGATATTTACTAATTGATTTTTTAATTTTTGAGAGTTGTGGAAATAAAAATTTTAGGATAATAAGGAACTTCTTTTGACTTTTTTAAAACTCAAACAACCATCTGATACAATTCAAAAGAAACTTTTTGGATTTAATTAAAAATTTTGGAATTTTAATATTTTCCTTGGATCCTAAATGCAAGCCTAAGATATTATGTTTGAATGTTAATATAGCGTTAGAGCTCAACTGAAAGCCTATTACATCAGGCCAATATCTTATGTTAACATAAATTATTGAGTTAAACTAGGTTTTCTCTCTCGAAAATTGGATGCAAAAACATAAAAAAATTATTACCTCAGTAGTTCAATGATAGAGCACTCTCTTTATAACGCTAGTTTGATTGGGATTAGTAAGCTATTGTGAGTTGTGGGTTTGAATCCCACCCGAGGCGGATTTTAATTGAGTATAAAAAGTTAAGCTGTTCGAGTATAGCAAATTTTTTAATGGGTTGACTTAAGAATTGCTTAAAATTATTTATTCTCTTTTGGCCCAAAGCTTATCTATTATTTTATCCGTGATTTCTGCGCCTTTTAGAGTATAGCACACAATTTTAATCTCATCTTCACTTTTTGCTACTGAGAGAATATTTTCTTTTTTAGAACTATAGACTGAAATTCCTTCTATTGTGTTTCCGTAGGTATAATTTTCCGCATAAACATCAGGAGTGCTGCGAATAACTTCAGAAATTATATTCATAGTTTCGTCCGATTTTTTTAAAGGAAATTTATATTTTATTCCAATTTTCCCACCTTCTCCTACTATAAGGTTTACAATGATCCCTTGAATAACTTCTCTTTCTTCAAAAAGTGAATTGAATTCTTTTAATTTTTCTTGATAGCTATTCCAAATTTCTGACATAGTAGTAATATGAAAATCAAAGAATTTAAGCTTTTTTATCTGCACTTATTAATCGCATTTCCATCTTATAACATCAAACTACAACTCATAAAATTTTTGACTTACAGATAAATGGAATATGAGACATTATTTTGATGATGTTGTCAAAGAATACCATGTCCCAGCTGGGACATTTTGTAGTTACTAAAGTTTAAAATCAATGTATATAAATTGTCCCAGCTGGGACACCTTATTTCACTCTTAAAGAACAAAATCAATAACAACTGAAAGAGCAAAAAAGATTTTTTATTTTGAAGAGCAAATGTATTTAACCTAATGAACTTTCAAAACTTATCTAAGAGAAAGATTAGCAAAATTTATAGTAAAAGCTGTCCTAGTTAGCCCATATGTAGATTTTTTTTGAAAAACGTTACAAGCAAGCTGGTAATAGTATATTTGAAAAAGTCAATCTTTTTCCTCCTACTTCAGAAGAAATCTTACAACCTTCTCTCTATCTACAAAGAGTAGGAAAATAAAAATTATAGCTCCAACTAATTTCTTATATCTTCCAGAATCTTCTATTCCTTATGAAAGTTTTTTCCGCATCTAGCAAAGCCTCAAAAAATTCATTCTCCTCTCTAAAATATCTACTCAAAACTCTTTTTGCGTTTTCCGCGCCAACTCCTCTAACAGAAAAAGCTATAGCTGCTTTTTTACCATATGTCATAAAAAGCGTTGCTTTCGCCAAAAGCTTTTTGAATTCTTCCTCTTCAATCTTATTCATTTTCTTTTTTCTAACATACTTCCCAACTATTTTTTCAGCCTTCAAATTCGTCGATTTAACTATCGTTAATAACCTTGCTCCGCAATGCTTGCATGCAATTTCTTCTGGCATTTCCGCTAAAGTATAAATTTCTCTCCAGACGCCACAATTCAAGCAAATTATTTTTACCCTAGTTTCTAAAACTCTCTTCTTGAAAAGCTCTAATACATCCTTAGATTTTTCTTCATAAAATTCAACAAAAACTTTTTTCAATCCAAGCTTTGCCAAAGGAGAAATTCCTTTAGCAACGAAAGCTTTCATCTTCCCTTCTTTTACCATCTTCAAAACTTCTTTTAATTTTTCAACATCGAGCTTCTCAACTTTTAACTCTTTTAAAGCTTCTTGCCAAACTACGCTTCCAAAAAATTCTTTCGCTAACCCTCTAACAATTGTTTTTGTAATTTCAGCTTCGCTTCTAATTATCCCAAACCTTTTAGCAACGTTTGTAAACCTTAAATAGAACAAATCTGTTTGAGAAACAAAAGCATCTAAATCTTCTTCCAAATTTCCTTCATAATTTTCAATAATATCTTTAATTTTATTCGCAAGCTTCTCATCAACCAAGCCTTCGAAAATAAAAATTATTCTATAAGCGTCTACTTTGCTTCTAGCCAAATACTGAAGTTTGCTTAAAATTAACTTGCTTAAAGTTTCATTAACTTTGTTTCCCAAACAAGCATGAATGATAACCTTATTCTCAAAATATTCAATAAAAATTTTTTTATCAGTTGGTAAAAAATATTTTGATTGCTCTTGAAAGAATTTTCTCGCAGCACTAAAACTATTTTCATCCATCGGATATTCTTTTAAATCTTCCCTCAAAATTCTTTCTCTCAATTCTCCAACTTCTTGAGCCACTTCAAAAGGAACTGGAATTAACTCTCCTTCCCAAGCAGGAACAGCAGCTTCAAAATCCTTGCTTGGTTCAACAAAAATTTTATTTTCTTCTATCGAAACGATTCTGTAAGGCTCTCCTCTTAAAATAAAAGAAGAACCTTCTTCTCCGTATAAAGCAACAAACTCTTCGTGTAAACTTCCAATATAGCTTTGGTCGACAACATTGTAAACTTTATACTCTTTAACATCAGGAATTGTGGAAAGTTGAGAAAAATAATATTCATAAGCTTTTCTTCTCTTTTTTATTAAACCGTTGTCAATACTTAAAATTCCAATTTTTATTAAAACGTCTAAAACTTGCAAAAATTCACTCATTGATAATTTTTCATAAGGCTTTGCTCTTTTTACAATTTCGTAAGCTTTTTCTATTGAAATTTCGCCAAAATCAAAAGTTAAACCGACAATTTGATGAGCCAAAACATCATAAGCTTTTTCATGAACTTTAAATGTTTCTAATTCCTTATTCAAAGCTTTTCTTGCAATAACAGCAGACTCTAAAATATCATCCTCATCGCTTGCAATTATTAAACCAACGCTTTTCTTCCAAAATTTATGCCCGCTTCTTCCAACCCTTTGTAAAAGTTGAATAACTTCTCTTGGCGACTGATATTGAAAAACAACATCGACATTGCCAATGTCTACTCCTAACTGCAAACTAGAAGTACAAACCAAAGCCTTTAGCTTACCCTCTTTAAACTCTTTTTCACTCTTTTCTCTCACTTCCTTACTTAGGCTCGAATGATGTATGCCAACGTTAACCTTGCTTAAAAGTTTTATCCTGCTCGCTAAAACTTCGGCAAATTCTCTCGTGTTTGTAAATATTAAGGAAGAATTAAACTCGTTTAACTTTTCCAAAATAAACCTTACTCTTGCTGCACTTTCCTTCGAAGAGAAAATCTTCATTGCATTTTTTTCATCTATGTTACTTGCTAAAGGATAAAAAACTTTTATTTCTGTTGATTTCTCCATTTCAACTCTAATCACCTCAACTTTCTTTTTAGAGAAAATTTCAGCAACCTTTTTTTCATCGCCAATGGTTGCAGAAAGCATTATAGTTTGAAAATCTTTGGAAAGCTCTCTTAACCTTTCTAAAGCTAAAGTCAATTGAACTCCTCTCTTAGAATCTACAATTTCATGAACTTCATCTAAAATAACCCATTTCACATTCTTTAAAAACTCTCTAATTTTCTTACCAACAAGCAAAGATTGCAAGGTTTCTATTGTAACTATTAGCATATCGTTCGGAAATTCTGCCTGCATTTTTCTTTCATAACTAGAAGTATCTCCATGCCTAACAGAAATTTCCATTCCAAGCTGCTCAGCCCAAAATCTTAAATGCTCAAGTTGGTCTCTATTCAAAGCTTTCATTGGAGAAACATAAAGAATGCTTGTTGCTTTTGGTCTTTCTTTTAGCCATTTTTCAAAAACTGGTAATAAAGCTGCTAATGTTTTTCCAGTTCCTGTAGGAGAAACTATTAAAACATCTTTTCCTTCATAAATTGGTTTAAAAGCTTGAATTTGAACCTCAGTCAAATTGTCAATTCCAAGCTTTTCTAACCCTTCTTTAATTTTCTCGCTTAAATTTTCAATCATATGAAAATTGCAATTCTGTTTTTATATTGTAGCTAGTAAAGTTTTAAATTTTAAACATAAAATAAATTGATGCCAATTAAGCTATTAATTCCAAGAAAAGATTATTTAGCTAGCGGAATTTGTTTTGGAGCTAAAACAAAGACTAAAGACATGAAAGAGTTCGTTTATAAAACAAGGCCGGATGGCTTAACAATTTTAAATTTGAGGAAAATAGACGAAAGAATAAGAATTGCTGCCAAGTTTTTAGCAAGAAGCAAAAACATATTGGTTGCAACACGAAAAAAAATAGCGAAAAACGCTGCTGAAAAATTTGGAGAAGCTGTAAATGCTAAAATTTTTGGAGGAAGGTTTCTAACAGGAACGTTAACAAATCCTAATTGCGAATATTTTTATGAAGCGGATGTGGTTTTAATAACTGATCCGCTAACAGATAAAAGAGCTTTGCAGGAAGCAGTAAAAGCAAGAATTCCTGTAATTGCAATTTGTAATACTTCGAATGAAACAAAGCATGTTGATTTAATAATACCAGCAAACAACAGAGGAAGAAAATCTTTAGCTTTAATTTTCTATTTGCTAGCTAGAGAAATTTTGAAAGAAAGGGGAGAAATAAAAAAAGATGAAGAGTTTAAGTTTAAGCTTGAGGATTTTGTTGGAAAGGAACAACAAAGTTAGATTTTAAGTTTCTAAACCATTCAAGAACTGATAAACACACTTTGGCATTTTTTCAACGTTGTACCCTCCTTCCAAAACGACAAACAAGGGAATTTCCAACTTTGCTATCATTTTTCCAATTTTGAAATAGCTATCCTCGTTTAAATTAAGCCCACCAATAGGGTCTTCTTTATAAGTATCAAAACCGGCTGAAATTGCAAGCAATTCTGGATTAAACTTTTCTATTTCTTCCAAAGCTTTTTCCAAAACTTTTAAATACTCTTCTTCGCTTATTGAATGAGGCAACGCATAATTCAAACAATTCTTTTCTGAGAACTTGCCTGTATAGGGATAAGCAGGAAAAGCATGCAAAGATACGAAAAGTACTTTATCGTTACCAAAAAATATTTCTTGAGTTCCATTGCCATGATGATAGTCAATATCCAAAATTGCAACCCTACTAACTTTTTTCAAAGAAATCTGCGTAGCTATGGCTATGTTGTTAAAATAGCAAAATCCTAAACTACTAGCGTTTAAAGCTATTCCGTTCTTTCCAGCATGATGGCCTGGCGGACGCATTAAAGAAAAGGTTTTTTCACCTTTAATTGAAATTTCCATTGCTTGTATTGCAGCTCCAACAGAAAGCCTTGCATAATCATAAATATTAGGCAAGGCTGGAGTGTCTTCATCAAAAAAATTGCAACTTTTTATTCTTTCTACATATTCGCTATAATGCACCTTTAGCAAATCATTTTCTTCGCATGGTTTCGCTTCGATAAACTTAAATTCCTTTTCTTTTAGAAAATTAAAAACGTTTAGAACTCTTTCGGGAGATTCAGGATGACCCAAAACTTTGTATTCTAAGCATTTTTTCGAAAACACTACTTTCATTACTTATCTTAAGTATACGATAAAAATAGCATTAGTTTTATCAATGCAAAAAGATTTAAATATATACTGCTACAATATTTTTTAGTGACTATTATGGCAGCTTAAGCTCAAAAAAGTGGCGATGAGCTAGCTGCCTCTTTTCTGAAAAATTAAATGAAGAAGGAGGACACCTTGCTAGCCACTTCATGCAACTCTTTAGCAAATGCTAAAGGGTGAAGTGTTGAAGGTCGATGATTTGGAGATCGTTTCTGAAAAAATGAAGAACGAACTGTCTTTAAGAGACCATAAAATGAAACTACCACAGGATCTTGGGGTCGAAGGGTTTCCGGCCGGAGCTACGCCACCTGGTGGATGGCTCGGCTTGGGAGCCGAGGAATGGCGTGGCAAGCTGCGATAAGCCGGGGTTAGGCGCATGCAGCCGTAGACCCCCGGATACCTG
>Ga0080004_1129750_pt1 | contig 11283 bp, 7 predicted proteins | sample WasSprMetagenome_FD_69207 | JGI IMG/M metagenome (GOLD analysis project Ga0080004, IMG submission 69207) | Sulfidic aquatic microbial communities from Washburn Spring, Yellowstone National Park, USA - WS (SPADES assembly) (version 2) | ecosystem: Environmental > Aquatic > Thermal springs > Hot...
CATAGGGGTGATCCTGCCCAACGAGAAACACTCGATAGCCCTGAAATTCGAGCAAAACACGTACCTAGTAGCCGCGAACAGCTACGAAGCCTTCCGGGAAGCACTGAGATTCGCCGAGGCGATAGGAGGAAAATTGCTCCACGCAGAAGCCCCCACTGCCCCCCTCATAAAGGTCACCCTACCTGCCGCAAGCTCAGCTAAAGCCATAAGAGAGCTGGAGACCAGAGTGCTCAGGAGGATTGAAGCACTGGGCCCAACCCAGCAGGCACAAAGCCGAAAAGAGATCCTAGAAGAACTAAACACGTATCAGGGCTACCTCGAGAAACTAGAAAAGCTGAAAGCGGAAGGAAAAATCACGGAAAAAGCATACAACGACCTAAAAAACGAGTACACACAAAAAATAACCGAGCTACAAAAACGACTGCAACACGCTTAGACATACCTCTTATAGTTAAAACAGTAATACCTGCCAAGCGTCCCCAAACGATAAGCAGGCCTACCGCAGTAAGGACAAACAACAGTCACAGCATCTGATGCCCTACTGCCAGAAACAGCGCGCGCACTTGCATTGCTTGCATAGTGGAGAGGTATTCTGCCCATATCGTCTCTTGCGTTTGCGTCTGCACCGCTTTCAAGTAGCAACTTAGCTACATCGGCATTACCGCTCACCGCCACTAAGTGAGGGGGAGTAATACCACCCGACGTTTTTGAATTAACGTCCGAGCCTTTTTCAATAAGCAATTTAACTGTAGCCACATCTCCTTTAATGATAGCAAAGTGCAACGGAGTTAAAGGCAAGTACGCGACGCGTACATAATCCTCGTCGCTCCACTCGCCAAGAAACGCGCGTCCTTCCTCATCAATTATTAATTCATGGATCTCATGTAAAGAGCCGGTGCCATCATACCATTTGCTTTTCGCATTTATGTCTGCACCTTTTCTATTAGCAACTGGCTACTTCGACGTTTGCAACGTAATGTAGGGGGGTGCAGTTGCGATTATCCTTAGCGTTTATGTCTGCGCCCTTTTCGAGAAGCAATTTAGCGATTATAGCGCGCGCTCTTTAACTCTTGCAATGTCTCCATTTTCTACTGCTTTAAAGAGTTCCTCATGTAGGTTCATCATTTATGAAGGAGAGTCTATACTATTAAGTTTTTATTGGGTTTGGGCAAGAGTAAAGAGTGTTTACGCCTGCGAAGTGGAGATGCAATGGAGCAATCCTAAGGCTAGTTAGGGATTTGACGCGTAAGAGTGCTGTCGATGCGGAGCTCGTGGGGGTCTCTATCTGTTTGTTGAGGGGCTATGTTGTCTGGTAGGTTTTTATTCTCTGGAGGATAGCGTTTATTTCTTTTAGTTGTGTTAGGGTTTCCTGGGTGATTGTGCTTGGCGGTTTTTCGGCTATGTCTGTGATTAGTGTGGCTAGCTCTTCTGGGGTTGCTGGCTTTGCCTGCGTGAGTGTTGCCTGGAGTGTGGCGAGCTGCTGTTTGAGCTGGTTGATTTGCTTTTCAAGCTTGTTGGCCTCCTCTTGGAGTCTAGGGTTGCCCTCTATCATCGCTCTTGCGCTGACAAGCTCGTGGCGCTGCTGCAGGGTTGTGAGTGTGGCTTTGATTTTCTCGGCTTCCTCCATGTACCTTTGCCTCTCGGCTTGGTGTGGCTGTAGTAGGCTGAGTAGCGTTGCTATGGTTTTCCTTGTGTCCTCGATTTTTGCCTTTGTGCGCTGCTTGTCCGCTGTTCTGTCGATGTTGCGGATTTTCTCGTCGACCTCGATTGCCTTTAACTCGTTTTCGAGTTCCCTGATCCTCTCCTCCAGTTTCCTGCAGGATTCGCCTATGGTTAGCAGTATGGCTTTGAGGGTTTTGGCTACTTCGAGGAGCGACTCGTTGTACTCCGCCCTGAGTCTCTCGTAGACCTCCGGGTGTAGAGTCGCCGACTCGCTGTCCAGCTTCTGGAGCGCCTGTATGTTTTTGACCAGGCTGGGCATTATTTCGCGGACCTGCGCTGGCTCACGCGGGAAAATCCCGAGGGGTGCTCCGGCGCCCTCCGCAGTGCTTCTCAGCTCCGCCCACTTGTCCAGGTACTCTTTTTGGGAGATTCTCCCCTCCATGTAGTCGGTGATCAGCTTCACGAACCGTGACAGGCAGTACTCCCTTGCTTTTTCCGTCGGCGGCGCCTTGACTATCTTCAAGTACTCTCCCTCTGCTAGGCGTAGGAGCGCCTCTTCCGCCTCGTCTACGCTGACACCCAGCCTCCTGGCTACCTCATAGATGTCAACGCCAACCCTAGGCGAGGTAGACGCACTCTCCCTCAAGTATGACAGCAACCTGTACTCCAGGGAGGAGAGCTCCCCCGCCATGGGTAACCACCTAGTCTAAGTCCACTACCTCTTCCTCGGCCGCAACTTCGGGTACTGCCACAGCCCTCCTCCCCCCAGTGAACCTGCGAACCACGACGCCCAAGCCGACCCCAACAATCACGGGGACCACGATAAATATTGTTGCAGCCCCCCTCCTGAAGCTAATATCCTCCTTTGCCACGAGGTAGTACTCCTCCCCGGGTTTAGGCGTGTAGGTTCCAATCACGCTGCCCCTCTTTACGTAGCATCCGTTGCTGGAGAAGTCTATCGGCCAGAAGAGCCACTGGAAGCTTTTCATCAGCAACGGAAGTGCATCATCCGAGGAGAAGCTTACGTCTTCGCCGCATAGCTTCAGTGTGTAATTGCCTTTATCGAGTCCCCTTGGAACGCCCAATAAAGTACCCGGGATGAGGGGCGAGTAATTGAATGTCCAAGCAAGCCTCAATTCGACGGGTATTTTAGCTTGATAACCGCCAGCCCTTATAATTAGGTTGGCAGTACTTGGAGGTCGCTGGGTGGGCTCGGGTAGGCTTATATTAATGCGCAGAGGAATGGAACGATTAACCTCCTTTAGTAGAAGATTAGTTGACAGGTTGCCAGCAGTATTGTTGAGTCTGAAATCTGCGCGCTGGGAAGCAGTAATATTAAAACTCAAGGATGCATTATACCTATATGTAAAGTTCGAATATGCCGAGAAGTTTAGGCTTACTTCTCTGCAGAGATTCTTGACCGCAGGAGCTGAAACGCTTACGCTCAGCGTAGTATTAACCGTTATGCTGGAAGATGCCTTGATTAGGGAACTATTCCGTGCCTCGAAAAAGAGGTTTATTTCTGAATGGTTTCTAGAGTCCTTAAAGGCTAGACTTGTGAGGTTGACTCTGAAGTTAGAGAAGCATAGCTTGACTGCACCAGATTTATTTACCCTTAGACCTTGAATGGAAATACTCAAGGTGCTTCCTTGTCTGTGGGCGGATTGTATTAAAGTCCTGTTTACGAATTCAGCGTAGAAAGGTGAAATCAATCTAATGCCGACGTTGAGGCTGGCGTCCTCATTGCCTCTATTGCTGATGTTGAAGCATACCTGGCTGTTCAGAACATATATGTGAGAAACTTCGATCTTGCTGAATCTTACCTCTACAGGTATGCTGGGGGGAGTCTCCTCATCCTTCTTAACGATGTTTGTTCCATTGTAGGCTTCGTACCGTATAGCTATGTTTATATAGTGGGTTACTTTATCCCCGGAAAATTCGCTTGGGTCGGTCTTGAGGGTGATGCTCGTGCTGTACGAGCAGTTATCCTTGGTAAAGTTAAATTTTCCCAGGCACATGTTGCCATTGCATCGCATGTTTTCTCGTATCGGACTTGGTAAAAGGTACCTTGGAAATGTTATGCTTATGGTGGAGTTTACGCTTGTGAAGTTATTGCTGTCGAGCCATGTGCGGTTCACCTCTACTCTAAGAGAAAGTGTAGGGTGGATGGAGGAGTTAAGGTTGATGGTTAAGGTGCTTGGCTCTACTTTTACGTTGAAGCATTGAGCCTGCCCGGCTTGGGGCTCCGCTTTTGAAGCGGGTAACGTGATTGCTAGTAAAAGTGTTATAGCGATGAAGACTGTTTTTCGCTTGGCTTCATCCATTTTAATCCCTTTGATAGGAGGAAAATGTATATATATTTCTTTCCCGCCTTATCCTCAGAGTGCCATGTGTGCTCAGTCTGTAGTTGTTAGGGGTAGCAGGGGTTCTTACAGGCTCTTGACGCCTCTCGGCAGGGGCGGCATGTCTCAGGTATGGCTGGCTGAGCCTCTGACAGGCACGTATAGGGCTCCTCAGACGAGGGTCGTCGTTAAGGTGGCTAATAACTCGCCTATAGCGGTCGAGAAGCTGAGGTTCGAGTCGGAGGTTCTGAGGATGCTGAACCACCCCCACCTCGTTTCATACGTTGACTCCGGGGTAGCTGGCAATCTCCCGTTTCTCGTTATGGAGTATATTCCCGGCAGGGACCTGGAGAGCGCCTACTCGGCGATGCCGCTCGACGAGAGGGATGCTAAAAAGCTTACTATAGAGCTTCTTCTCGCCCTGGATTACCTCCACGGGCTGAACATTGTTCACCGGGACGTGAAGCCGAAGAACCTCCTCCAGCAGCAGACCTTTCCAGACGTTAAGCTCATCGACCTGGGCACCAGCGCTTTCTTCAACCGGGTTGGGCTCAGGGAGGCTGTGATCTCCCCGGGCGGCTACACAGCGCCTGAGCAGTATAGGTCGACCTCCTCTCCGCAGGCGGATATCTGGTCTGCTGGCGCGACGCTCTTCTTCCTGCTGACCGGGCAGCACCCCATAGTAGACATGCCGGGCTACCCAAATGTTCAAACCAGGCCCCCGGACCCCTCGAAGTTTAAGAGGGATGTTAGCGAGGAGACCAGGAAGATCATCCATAAGGCGATGAGCTGGGACCCCCTCCAGAGGTACCTGTCCGCGAGGGAAATGATAAGCGACCTCGACAGGGGAGTGGTTTCCGAGGAGTCGCTGGAGGTCCCGGTCTTGGAGGTGATGGGTGTAAAAATCAGGCTGGAGGCTGAGAGGCTCGTGTTTGGGAGGCTTGTCCCGTCGCAGGGAACCGGCACATCCATCACATCCTCCGCCGTCAGCGAGTACTCCTTGGCGGACAGGGTCAACGTGGTGCGCCACGGCGACTACATGGAGGTCTTCGTCAAGGACCCGTTCAACTGGATCTCCCGGAGGCACTTCGAGATCTATCGCATGGGCGGCAAATGGTACATAAGGGATCTAGGCTCCCTTAACAGGACCGCAGTCCTGTCCGGAGGGCAGCTGAGAGAGATTTGGAGGGGCTACAAGGAGCCGGGGCCACCCTTCGAGCTCGGAGAGAGAGCCTTAATATACGTTGCCTACGGCTCCTCCCTATCCTCACAACCGTACATCGTGGTCTCGTTTAGAGCAAAGTAGCTGCCCATACCATCCAAGAAGAAAATATATTAAGCGCTTAAATATACTTTTTACAGGTGAAGCAATAGTACTTGTTGAGTGCCCTGATCCTTGTGGCGGGAGTTTTGCAGGAGGGGCATAAGACGCTGGAATCTTCGCTGCCTGCTCTATCACTGCTTTGGGAGGGGTGAGGCTCCCTTCGAACAAGCTCCACTGTGTACGTGAAAAGCTCTAGGGATTTTGGCGTTAGCTCTAGCTCGTACCTCATGCTCTCCATTGCTCATCTACTGCGGTACTCACGCAGGGACCCTGAACACCAGATTGATTACTCCCGCCGGGCTAATGACGTCTCCATCGTTCAGCGGCTGCATCCCCGCGCCCTTGATCTGCCTGCCGTTGAGGAGCGTCCCGTTCGTGCTCATGGAGTCCTCTATGTAGAAGCGCCCACCCCTGAAGTATATTGTGAACTGCGGCTTGCTCTGGCTGATTGTTTCCAGCACGCCTGGGGGGACAAGCCCCTGGAAGTTGCTGCGGTAGAAGGGTTGCGTCGGGGAGGAGACGATCAATCTCCCGTTAGGTGCCTCTAGGAACGCCAGAACAGTCGTTGTGCCCGCGGCAACTCCTGGGATCACTCTGGTAGCGGGTGCGCCCTGAACGATCGTCGGGGAGGCTACGGGGGGCTGGGGAGACGGGGCTGGAGGAAGCTGCGGAGGAGCTTGACCTCTCTGCCCCTGCGAGTAGTAGACTAGGAAAGCGCCTCCAGCAAGGAACACTACGCCGAAGAGCACGATCGCCGCGCCGACTCCGGCTTCAGCGGATGCAACGATCAACCCGATGAACGTCAATCCGAATCCTACCAGGCACAAGATTATACCAATGATTAATGCGGCGACGGAGCTTACACTTGACATGCTTATCGGGATAACTCCTAACAATCGATTATATAAGCTTTTTTGGTTGTCGATGTGTAATGCTCAAACGCCCTCTTTTTTAAAAAGCTTTTAGTGGGGTCAAGATGGAGACTGAAACGTTATCATAGCCGCCCTTCCTGAGAGCCATACCGACTAGCTTTCTGCCTATCCTCTGGGGAAGCATCACCCCGGCTTTAATCTCCTCCTGCAGGGTGTACTCTATCTCATAGTCTTCGACCAGATCTACGAGCCCGTCCGTCGCAAGGAGCAGGGCAGCGGCTTCAGTGCTGAGTGTATCTATGCGTGGAGAAGGCATCCCAAGGGCGCTTGTTATGACGTTTCTTTGGGGATGGTGTTTTGCCTGCTCCCGGGTTATCGCCCCCCTCTTCACAAGCTCCTCAACGTACTTGTGGTCCTCCGTCAGCTGCTCTACCCTGCCGTTGCCGTGCACTCTGTATGCTCTGCTGTCGCCCACGTGTCCCACGAAGGCTCTACCCTGCTGGGCAACGGCGATCGTTAGGGTGGTCCCCATCTCACCCCTTCTCCCCTTCTCCCTCAGCACCTCCTGGTTGGCGGTTGAGATAGCATAGCCGAGCACCCTTCCAAGGTCTGCGGCGTCGCCCTCGATCAATTCCCGCAGGATTTCGCCGTAAGCACTGATGATGGCGATTTTGCTAGCCAGCTCGCCGAAGCCAGCTCCCCCCACACCGTCAGCAACGGCGAGAACGTGGTAGGCTTCCAACCTGCCGCCCCTCAGGATCTTTACAGTTGAGTTCAGGGCGGCGTCCTCATTGTTCCTTCGAACATTGCCAACGTGCGAGTATGAGTACATAGCTTTCCTTCCGAGTAGGTCCTTCACGTCGAAGGAAAGCCTCTCACCCACGGCTACTAGGGGTGCATCGCAGTGCTCGCTCTGCTCGGCTAGCCAGTGCAGGTGCTCGTAGTACTCCCTCCCTGAGGCTATGCTTCTGTACCAGGCTGAAAGACCATCGAACAGTACGATTTTGCCAAATCTTCCAATGCGCTTAGGTAGGGGGGCGAAGCCCCTAACGTCATATGTGCTACCGGGAATTCTCGACCCAGCACCATAAAGCTCTACCTCATCGTCTACCTTGACTAAGAGACCTCCCCCACCGCCTGAGCCTTGGTAAGCAGACCCGTAAGCTGCAGTCTGCTGAGGGAGCCCGAAACGCGTCCTAAGTATAAATTCTCCCCTGTCAAACAATGCTTCCAAGAAACCTGGATCGCTTGCTACTGCAAGCAAGCAAACGTGATGCGTTACTCCCTCAAGCCACACGCGCAGATTTATGGCGAGAACCTCATACGGAATATTTCTCGAAGGAATGACATCAACGGCGTTGGCGGTAATCGAGGTGCCGTGCTTCGGCCAGGACATGAAAATGATATTACAATAAAAACCTATAAATTTTAACCTGGAGTTTCCCTATGATGCTTTAGTGCCGAATCTTAACTGTAGCACCCCGGCAGGCGAAACGATGTCGCCATCCTTAAGTGGCACGGGACCTTTTCCTCTAATCTCCTCCCCGTTGAGTAGTGTCCCGTTAGTGCTCCCAGCGTCCTGAATCAGGAACGTCCCCTGGCGGTAATCGTAGTCAACTGTGAAGTGCCGCCTGCTAATGACCCTCAACGTTGACTCGTCGGCAAGCCCTCTGAAGTCCTCTCTACCAAAGGTCTGCGGAAGCGTAGTTATTGGTATCATTTTGGTACCCGCCGCGAAGTATGCAGCAAGCGTTAGCGTCTCCCCCGTCGGCGTCCTGATCGGAATAGTGGCAGGCGGCTGGGCGTATACCTGAGTCGCCTCACCGGGAGCAGCGGCTACAGCTGGAGTTGGTGCAGCTAACTGTGCCCGAGCCTCCCTTCGCCTCGTCAAGTACATGTAGCCTCCAAATGCGGCTACCGCAACGATCAGTGCAACTATCCACCAAGGCACCTCTGGGGATGGTTTAACTACTCTGAAGGTTAAGGTCCCCTCCCTGAGCTCCCCAGCTCTCCAGACCGAGATTCGGAAAACGTAGTCGCCCTCCGGGTCGCCCGGCTGAATTGCGTAGCTTGCCTCGGTTAGAGTTGTGTCGGCGTTTAGGGTAAGGGTTCTTCTGCTCATGGGGGTAATTCTGCCCGCTGTGGGGTGGATCAGGTCAACTTGTACGTCTACGGTCGTGCCTCCTACCGGTGGTATTGCCCTTATGCATGCTATCTCACCTTGATGGAACTCTGGAGAAGTTTTCTGCTCGCCTTGGCAAACCGCCACCTGAAAAGTTACTCCGTGGAGCGTAACGCTGGGCATCGGTTGCGTGTAAGCCAAGTTTACTGCAAGTATGCACACAAATGCGACTGCAGCCACTAAAAGTGAGCGATATTTTAACCACATGCTTTATCATCTTTTAAATGCCTTTCATGATATAATAATTTTACGTCTAAATTACTTTTAGGAGGCTTCCCTAAAATACCCTTACCCCGAAGAGCCGCTACATTACTACTAGTGGCAAGCAAGATAAAAAAAGCATTTTATTGCAGCAAATGGAAAAGTTTCTCGGAAAAACTGAGTAAAATCTCACCTGCAGCATATGCCCAAAGAAAGATCCTATGTGCAAGGCATCGAAGGCGTCGGGAAGCCATTTACGCTTACTAAACCCTGAAGGTTAACTGGAGAACGCCAGCTGGCGAGATCACGTCCCCGTCTTTAAGCTCCACTGGACCCTTGCCCCGGATTTCGGCACCGTTGAGGAGCGTCCCATTGGTGCTTGAGCGATCCTCTATGAAGAATCTGCCTGCCCTGAAGTCGTAGAAGATGGAGAAGTGCTCTCTACTTATCACGCTTGCCAGTGACGGGTCTACGAAGCCCATGAAGTCCCTTCTCCCGAAGACCTGCCGTATACCAGTGACCGGAATTATTTTCCCGTCCCTTGTCTCCAAGCGGGCGATAGAGATGATTGTTGGGGTAGGAGTGGCAGCTACCTGGGCTGGGAGGACAGGCTGCGGGGCGGCGACAGCCACTCTCTCCGGCGCCTGGCGGATCGGTGCGGGCGAGACCTCCCTCGCAAAGCTGAAGTAGATGAGGAGGAGGAAAGCCCCAATCAATAGGATCGAGAATACCACGTAGAGGGGTTGATGGACCCCGAGAACTAGCAGGTAGAAAGTGGCGGAAGTCGCGGCGGCTAAAGCCAGGATTGCTGCCACTATAGCCAGGAGGTCGGCTATTTTATCCATGAATAACAGGACGGTAATCTGCCTTATATATATTTCCCCAGGAAAAGGTACTTAAACGAAAATGCAAGATAGGCGGCGCGCACTTATTGCCCGTGAATACTCGCAAAGCAGTCCAGTAGGCAACGTATTTATATTAGCTTATACCTTTGTATTCATGATCACTTATGGGGGGTTCCGCGGCTAGGCGACTACTCTTAGCCGCAGTCATCCTCTCGATTTTCACGGCAACGATACCCCTTGCTCACGCTCAGGAGGGAGTGTCCTACTACTTGGGGAACGTTATCCTTATAGAAAGCCGAGACAGGGTTTATGCAACCGCATACATTCACCCCCTCGGTATCAGCTGGAGTGACTGGCGCCAGAAGTACTTCGACCCGAACCCCGATGACTACTACAACGGGCTTCTCAACAGGCTGGTGTACATGCTCAACTTGAAGCGGCTTTCTATCGCTGGCTACGGCGCCGATGACAGCCAGCAGATAGTCTACGTGACTGTGCTCTTCTCGCTCAGCAACTCGGGCTACTATAACCCCGACCTGGACTGCCTCAGCATCCTCGACGTATTTAAAGCCCAGGGTGCCGGCTTCTTCGACGTGCTCGAAGTTCGCTCCAGCCTGAGGATATACGGGGTGGAGCCCGCGGCCACAAGCTACGACGGGTACAGCGCCCGCTGGGCGAACACCGATTACAACGCGGCACCCCTCTGGTACCGCATCTACTTGTCGCCCCTGATAACCGTGCGCGTAAGGGTCGCAGGCCTCCCCTCTGGCTACTCGGTCTCCGTATACACTGGCGGGAAGAAGCTGGGCGACGTAGCCTCCGACTCTGTGCGCGAGTTCCGCTTCAAGGAGGGTACGTACACGCTCACCGTTAACCCTGATACTGTGAACGTGAGCGCGGGAGTAAGGTACAGGGCTAGGAGCACCAGCATAACTGTCAGCTCCTCAACAGACGTCACCTTTGAGTACGTGAAGCAGGTCCAGGTCTCCTTCAAGGAGAGCTCCGGCTTCAGCAGGGTTCGTGTTGACGGGAGCTGGTATTCTGTGCCGACTCAGCTTTGGCTGGACGCCGGGCAGCATGAGCTGTACGCGGAGCCAAGCCTAGTCCAGCAGGTGAGTGGGGATACGCGCCTAGCGTACGGTTTTTCAAGGTGGATCGTGGGAGGCGGCTCCTACTACTCTAACCCATTTTCGATCCAGCTTAGCGAGCCTGTGACGGTTTCAGCCGAGTACTCCGTGAGGAGGGAGCACAGGGTCAGCATAAAGACGCGTTACGCCACATCAATCGAGGGCTTCTATGGTGAGGGTGAATCGTTGCGCGTTGTTGAGCCTGTTGAGAGAGTCGAGGGCGACGTGAAGTACGTGTTTGCTGGGTGGTATAGTGGTGGCAGCTTGTATTCGAAGAATAATGAGATCTCCCTCACCATTACTGGACCAGTTTCGCTCGAGTCTAGGTGGGACAGGTACTACAGGGTCACTGTTGCGTGCAAGCCTGAGCCAGCCTGTAGAGCGGAGGAGTACTGGTACAGAGAGGGCTCCCTGCTCGACACAGCTAGCTTCCGAGTAGAAAGCGTTGTGTATGGTGGAGCTGACACTAGGTACGTTTTCCAGGGCTGGAGCACTGGCAAGCAGGTTGTCAGCTCGCCGTCAACAGTGTACAAGCTGTATAAGACCCAGTACAGGGTGAGGGTGGAGCCTGGCGAAGGCAGGGCATTTGTTGAGGAGGGTGAGTGGGTGGATGAAGGCTCAACCGCGACTGTGAGGGTTGAGAGTACCAGGTTCGGCTTCCCGGTCCAGACCGTGCTGACGGGCTTCACCGCTGAGGGCGGAAGCATAGCGGCTCTTGACACAACGCG
>Ga0080004_1157483_pt1 | contig 11283 bp, 10 predicted proteins | sample WasSprMetagenome_FD_69207 | JGI IMG/M metagenome (GOLD analysis project Ga0080004, IMG submission 69207) | Sulfidic aquatic microbial communities from Washburn Spring, Yellowstone National Park, USA - WS (SPADES assembly) (version 2) | ecosystem: Environmental > Aquatic > Thermal springs > Hot...
TTGTTAGGAATATATATTATGTCAAATTCTTTGAGAATTAGTTGTAATGCAAAGTATTGCTCGTTTCCTGGCGCTCTCTTCAACAGCCTATGCTCTGGGAACCAAATATCGTAGATGTAGCTTGTTTTGAAGCTCATGTTAGCTCCTCTAAGTGGTAGTGAGTAGCATATTTTATTTGGCATGCCGTATCCATGAGCTATGTTCAGCTTCTTCGTTATGTATACTCCTAACCTATACTTTCTTAGTAGTGGAAGGGGTTGTTCAAGCCAAGACCTAATGAAAAACCGGTAGAACTTTACTTCAGGTCTATCATCAGGTATAGGTAGTAGTCTTGCACTTCCTAAATCTATGTAGATATCTCTGCTACACACTCCAGCAACATGCTTATAGAGAGTATGCAATTTAATGTACCTTTCTATCCATTTCTGCAAGGGTATGACATCATCATCAGTAAATATCGTTATATCTCCCTTAGCCTCCTTTTTACCCAAGTTAAGAGCATGAGTAAAGTAACCTTCTTTCTGCTCAATAACAACACATCTTAGAGAACTCTCTTGGCATAATTTCTCCACAGCCTTAAGTATACAATCCTTAATAACTAAAATAACCTCGAAAGAATTAATAGTTTGATTCCTAAGACCTGTAAATAAGTATCTAATGTATTCACAACCCTTACTCGGTATTACTATAGAAACCCTCATGAAAAATCGTAGTTTCTACAACCATTACTAAACGCTATAAAGCTGGTTGCTATATTCATGAAAGGCTAGAACCTCTTGTTCTCAAATAAGAAATTTGCACCATACCTGTCCACACAACAAAATCCTAACCGCTTAAGTGCATGTATGACTGGCAGATCCCGCTTCCACAGCTCTACAATCAACCACTTTGTCTTCTTTAAGCTTTCAATCATGCCGGAAAAGCCTTAGAGACACAGCCCTCTATATCTATTTTCATTAAATCAATCCTTTCGATACCTAGTTTATTTTAACATATTGTCAAGTGCATCAATTTCCGCATTAAATCCCATAAAGCTTTATTTAGAGACGCCTTCTATTCTTGCTATTTCTGCACCAATACACTTAGATTCTATGGGTAGATAGATGTAGGTCTTTCCTTTTGTTTCAGCTACAGCTTTATTAATTGTGATTATATCAGCTCTTAGTCTACGATCATTCATCTTGATACCAATTTGTAGAGCTTTGTAATATATTGGTAAGGGCTCTATGACTATAACAAGATCTGCTGTATGCATTGCCCTAACTGTGTATGTCCCTATGTAAGCACCCACATCAACTACAACACCCTCCGCATGAGGCTTAAACCAGTTCTCAAGCTCGTAAACCTCCTCACAACATATAGCATAGAGATCGGAAGTCCTAGGCCTTGCATAGAATAAAAAGCTATCCCAAGACCTTACAACAATACCATCCCTCAAGTAACAATCAAAATTACTTCCAGATCCGCGCAATTTATCTGAAGCCCACATTAATAAACTCTGTAACAATCTATCTATCCATTAGAGGTTGAATATGAAATGTGTAGGAGAAGGTCTTAGTGATTAAATTTGTTGAGCTATGCTGAAGTAAGGTCATGTCCTCGACCTAGTGGCACGGCTTTGCATGTCCTCTTTAGAATTGCATCATATTCCCGAAGAGGATGTCTTCTGCTAATTCATGTATCCATGTCTTTAATAGGTCTTGGGCTAGTGTGTACCACTTCTTTCCGAACTCGTCAGGTTTTACCTTACCTTCACGATATAGTTCCCCTGCCAATTCTAATGCTGCGTATTCCGCAACCTCATTCAGTACCACCCTAGTTTGCGCTAGGGTCTCGTAGCTCAGCACATGCGTGTACTGCTTTAGGAAGTGCTTCGGTATGGGTATTAAGAGGTCGGGGTCGTTAAGGTACATCAGCAGCGCGTATTTGTAGAAGCTTTTCCATCCAAGACCAGCGCTGCGGATAGCTTCCCTAAGCGTTGCCCCTCGCTTTAAAAGCTCTTCAACCTTCATGATCTTAATTACTGTCTCTACAGACGGCCTAATACCAAATAACCTCTCCCAAGTATCAACAAGATCGTAAATAAGCCTCCGGATCACCCCCGATCCGAACCCTGAATTACTCACCCTCAGCTCACCCCAATAGGGAAATAAGCGTTTATCCCAATATATTGCAATAAGTACCGGAACGAGGTGCGATGGAAGTGAGCAAAGATGAGCAACAGGAGAGCGTTTAGTGAGCATAAAACATATTCGCATCTCACCTCACGCTCACCTCTATAATCCCCATTTCTCCAGCACCTGCACCGTTGGTTCTCGAGCCTTTGTGGCAACAGCTACTATCAATTGTCTTAGGCTTGGCCTAATCTTTACTATGGGGTATGCTAAGAGCTCAAAGATGTTTTAGCCTCGTTGGCTTCACAAGAGTAATCCTCATCATGTCTTTGAAACTCAAGATCCTTAAGCATTACTCAGAATCAGCATCAATAAATGTTGAACTATTTACTATAAACCTTCACTATTTGAAATATTACTTCTTTAAGTGATGTCAACATTATTTAAGGTTTTAATTACTCTTGTTTTACATTAACCGCTTTAATTAAGGTAATTGTGGGCATAATAATGGATGATACTAGGAATCTGTAGAGGGCTACGAGAATTCCATAAGGCTTTGGTTTTATCCTTAACCAATATCTATATAGTTGAGGATTTAATTTGTATATTACAATTTTTGTTTTAAAGCCATGTTTATTAAGTATTTTAATTAAGGCTTGTTCATTGCCATGAGCTTCTATTGCTAGTGCATGTACCCTATTTAATTCTTTTGACGAATTTAGAACCTCTACCTCTGCACCCTCTATATCCATTTTTATTAAAATCTTTCCTTTATTAAGATTCAATATCTCGTCAAGCGTGATCGCTTCAACATAGGCTTTGCTATGAATACTTTGAGAAGGGGTTACATAACTGCCTTCGCTCCAACCCACATCAATAAACTTTAGCATTCCTCTATAACTCCATACAGCTTTCTTTAAAGCTAAAATCTCAAGCCTCTTCTCCTTAATAACGTTCTCAAAGAGTTTGAGATTTGCAAGTGAAAATATAAAGTTATTATTTGATGGTTCAACAGCTATAATTCTTGCTCCAGGCCTTGAATATAGTATGGCATAGATGGTAAAACTACCAGCATGCGCACCTAAATCAATAATTGTGTCCGCCTCAGTTATAGAGGGAATGTCAAAATATATGTTGTAGCCTGTAAGTAAATTCTCCTCTAAAGCTCCAAAACCATCAGATGGAAAATACACGCAAATATTTTTATCAAGTTGCAAGTAAATGTAAGGCAAAGCCTTGGCCAACACCTTTAATAAGTTGCTTCGAGTAATTGCTAAAATTCTTTCACGAGTCATTGGCATGACTCACCACTTTTCGCTCCTTGCCAAGAATTTGAATATAACCTCCGTTTAAGTCATAACAATTTCATTATCTTAGCCTAATGCCGTCTTTCGATACCTGTACAACACAATACTAATTATCAAAACGTTATCTCGACATTGATTGAAATCTGCTGTACCTTATAATACTTATAATATGTGCAACTTAAGTCAATGTTTTAATACTGCATTATAAAACTAATTTATTATAAGTCAACAAGATATTGTTGAGCATTTCACTCCATGTCTTTATCTGTGCTTTTTCTGCTATGACTAAATCTTTTACTAGTAACCTTGCTTGTGCTTCTAGGTTCTCAGCTATTTCTTTTGATACTATTGCTGGTGTTCCAATGGCTAGTGCTTCTGCTGTGAATACGCTGAATGCTTCGTGTTTGCTTGGGTTTATCGCGTACGTTGCTCTTGATATTAGCTCTAGGTATTTTTCTCTTGGTTGTGGCTCTAGGAACTCTACACCCTCTCTATACACCTTGTTTGCGTACCTAATTAACTTGTCTCTGTATGAGCCTTTACCAACAATTAAGAGCTTTAGGTTCAGTTCCTTGGCCACCTCTATTGCCAGTTCCAATCTTTTGTACTTCTCTATCCTCCCAGCATAGATCATGTAGTAGCTGTTTTGCCCTTGCCATCTATAGTCAAATACATCCTCGTCTATGCCATTTGATATAACAACTATTTTGTCTCTCGCCTCTGGGTAGTGACTTGTCAGTATTGATGCCTCTCTCCTGCTAACAGCATGCACAACACTAGCCCTCTTTAACAGCTCTGCCACTCTTCTCCTCCAAGGAATCCACAGAAGCCTTCTTATGAAACTGTGTCCAGTTCCATGATAATGTGGGGTAACAACAACCTTTAGGGAGCCGATGTCACTCGCTATCAGTAGACTTGAGAGAACTACGAAGACACTGTGAACGCTGTGAACATGAACAACATCTACCTGCCTAGCAAGTTCCTTTAATAATTCCTCTAAATAGCTTCTCTTTCTGGGAAAGTGGTATGCTCCACTGGGGCTCCACGTAGGCCACCTAACGAGCCTCACACCATTTACTTCTTCTTCGCGGGGTCCGTCGGTGTCCGGTTCTCCAGCTATAACCGTTACCTCATGCCCCATTTTAACGAGCCTCTCCGATACGGATTTGACTACGTATTCGACTCCACCAATCCGCGGGTAGTATCCTGGTGCTACGTATAGTATTCTCATGTTCGTTACTCTTTCTTGACCTGTTTCTCCCAGGCTATTTCCTTAGTTCACATGTTTCTAATTGATGCTATAATTAAATACACTTGTGTTGTTATCCATGTTCTGTATGGTTTGTAGGCTAGTAAGAGTGCGGCTAGTGCTATTAGTGCTAGTGTTGTCATGAGCCCTTTATTGCTAGGCATACTAGGATTAGTGTTGCTACTACTAGTATCCATGGGTTGAAGAGGAGTAAGTGTGTCTCAGCTAACAGCACTCCTCTAAGCCCGCTTGATGCCTTAGTTAAGTGCCTCAGTGTCGTCGCGAAGTGCTGTATTAAGTGTTATGCCCTCCTAATCCTCCACTTGTGGTAGCAGTTATTGGGATGCTTTCAGTACATCAGGCTAGATCGGCGATTGATTATTGTTTGGTTGTAGCGATGACTTCATATTTCTCTCATGGATTCTATTTTTTCCCATATCACTGATCTCGTGCCCGCCATGTTTCTTATTAGTGCTAGCGTAAGTGCGAGAGAGCTTGATATGTAGAGTTCCGCTAGTGACCTAATGTTTTTATCTAGCATTGAGATTGTCAGGATCGCTATTAGCAGTATAGATGTTACGAGTGCTGTGCTTCTGATTAGGGAAACTACTAAAAGGATGGGTATAGTTAGCTGAATTATTGGTGCTAGTACGTGCATATAGAAATTTGCTAAGGCTATATATGCTGGTAGGGGAAGCACGCCTTTAATTTTATACTTGAGTGCTTCTGTTAATGCATTGACTAGGTGTTGTCCTCGACGAGATTTCAGTTTAATTTTGTCTTTCAGGTTTGGTGGTGCAGCATCGGCAAATTTTGCTTCTGGAATGTAAATGCACCTGTATCCTTCCTTGATCAATCTTATAACGGTTCCCGTATCGTCTGAGTATCCCGGTCTACTCTCGAAGTATTTCAGGTAGCTCCTTCTATATAGTGCTAGTTCGCCTTGGAATATCATTGTTGACCAGATCTTGCTTTCGCCAAGTCTCATTATGTAGTATATCTTTCTATATAATTGTTCTGAGTACGTGTGTATGTTCTTAGAGGCATTAGATATGATTTCATGTCCTGTCACGGCGGCTACTATTGGATCACTAAAGTATTTTACCGCGTTTTTCAATGCATCAGGACTCCATATAGCGTCAGCATCCGAGGTCGCAATAATTTCTCCTTCCGCGAACTTCAGTGCATAGTTTAATGCATTTGCTTTACCCAAGCGCTCTTTCTCCTCTAAGAGAAGCACCTTTATACCATTAAGCATTTGAGCATGCTTCCTGGCAACATCTATGGTTTCGAGGTCACCAACTATTATTACTTGGAGCTTATGCTTAGGGTAATAGAGATTGGCGATATTCTCTATTTTCCTACCTATAACCTTTGCTTCTTTATAGGCTGGAATAATTATTGATACGCATGGTTCATAGTCATTGGATACTTTTAAGTTCCAGGGCTTTCGAGAAACCCTAGATACATGGATGAAGTAGCCAACTGTGATACCTGAGTGAAGAGCTGTTAATAATATAAACCCTATAAAGACGCCGTCGTTCAACAGTAGCGATAACTCCTTCATAAAACGATACACAAAATCTGCCAATAGAGACTGCACAGCAGTCAACCTTGCAACAGGCGTTCCCTTAGCAACACAGAGTTTTCTCTTGCTCTTTGCGGTTTTGTTGTTCCGTATGCTACTGCGTATACGACGTCCTTGAATGGCTCTAGGTATTTGCAGGCTTCTTCTATTGTTATAGCCCCGGAGGCTAGTATGTTTATTGCTATTATCTTTGTGCCTTTTTCTCTGAGTTTTCTTATGGCTTCTTCTGCTTCTTTCTTGCTTGGTGCCATTTGGTATCCTAGTGGGTTCATGGGGGTCATTATGTATTCTACTTGGATATTGTTTTCTTCGAGGTATTTGTTTAACTGGCCTGGGTTCCTTGTCTCCAGGCCGAAGCCTACTTCCAGCTTCTTCTCTACGTATCTCTCTAACTCGTGTAGTAGTTCTACAAGGTTATATGCCATGATCAGTTCTGTTAAGACCTCGTGTAGTAGTATTGCTTTAATCCTATCCCTCGGGAGTATTTTGAGGTATGGATTGGCCTCCATTCCTATGAATAGACTGGCCAGTTTATTGAAGTTTAGTGTAAGGGCTGATGTTATGGAGTCGACTGGATGTTTGAACACTATGTCTCGTATTACTGTTTTAGCCAGACCTACAGTACCGTAGATGTTTGCTCTTCTAACATATCCCTGAGCGTATGGTATGAGTATGTAGTAGTTTAACTTGTCAATAACTTCTGGGTACTGTTTACTCATGTATTTCAGGAGCTCGAGGTTTACTTGATGCGTTGAAAATGTGTAGCCTGTTACACCACCTTCCAATCCGGCTTTTAAGACGTTAGCCTTCGCCTCCAGACCGGCCACCTCACTCTGCTCAATTCTTGCCTTCTCATGTGCAAGATGACTGACACCTAGGAAGGGGTTGTCTCCTAATAGTATTTCTCTAACCGTATTCTTCTACCTCTTCCAGGCAACCTCATATAACTCGTCTATAAGCTTCATTGTCTCAAGCGATTCCTCAATACTAGTCAATGGTTCTCTACCCTCGCGTATCGACTCCAAGAAGTGCATGTCTTCAATAGTGTATTCTGGGTCGGCTAGGTTTACAGGCGGTGCCCCCCGGTAGTAATGTGGCTTATAGAAAGCTACCTCTCTCTTATTACCTAGCAACTCGTGTTCACTACTAGCGGATACTCTGAGGTAGTCCTCTGTAACCCTTATCACTCCCCGAGAGCCCTGCATCTCAATATATGTCTCGGGTACTCTGTAGTCTGGGTTTGACCATGAAGCCTCCATGGAGATCTTGAATCCACCCTCGACCTCTAATTCAGCTGTGAATACATCGTCTACTCGTGCATATATACTCTTACTCTCAGCTCTAACAACACCTTTGATATTGAAGAACCACGTAAGCAAGTCAACCAGGTGTACTCCGAGATCTAATAATACACCTCTTCCGAGAGCATTGAATCTATTGGTTGGCTCGAGGATATCCCCTGACCTAATATACGCATATACTTTCTCGACTTCTCCTACGACACCGTTCTCTAGTAATAGCTTGGCATGTCTAAAGGTTAAAGCATACTTCTTCTGAAAGCCAACCATTACTACTTGATCCTGTTTCTTCATGGATACTAGGCTCTGTAATTGCTTGTGGTTCAATGTTGGAGGTTTCTCCACGAATATGTATTTCACACCGTGTTCTAGTAGACTCTTCACTATGGGGTAGTGTGAACTCGTAGGAGTAGTTACATATACAGCGTCGGGTTCAACTTCATAGAGCATTTTCTCAATATCTCTATAGAACTTGATGGATTTAATTAGCCTTGAAGCACCGAAAGTTAAGAGAAAACCTTTATCGACAATAGCCTTAACTATCCCTGGAGCAAGGAGATTAAGAATACCACTATGGAGAAGCCCCATCTTACCAAAACCTATAATAGCAACCCTCAACTCATCGTTTACAGCGTGTTTTCCCCAATTAGCTAGCTCGGGACAAAGCCTCAATATTAGTGACTGAACATCGTTAATAGCCCTAATACTCATAGAGCCCTACTTACGAAGAATAAACTACGGGGCAAAGTCTCCTTGAATTTCTCGCTTGTTGGTTCTCCTTCGGTACTTCATGTATTATTACTTGGACTACATGTTTAGGTATTCCTTACTCCTCGAATACCCTTGATTATCCTGACATCATCCTCTTTTGAAAACGTGAACCATACGTAGCTTTCCTTCGAATAATTGATGTGTATTTTTATCGGAGGTCCTGAGGCTTGGCGACTTTTTCTGCTTTAATTATTGTAATTGTGGGGTGGATGATACTCGAAGCTATAAACCTATATATAGCCACGATAAACCCGTATATTCTCGGCTTTACTTTCAGCCAGTCCTTGAATAATTGGGGATTTAATTTGTACATTAAAATTTTGCAATCAAATCCACGTAGTCTAAGTGTTTTAACAAGATAAGCCTCTTTTCCATGTGTTTCTATTGCTAATCTTATTACTTTATTTAGCTCTTTTGAAGCGGTTAAAACAGGTAGTTCTGCACCCTCTATATCCATCTTCACTAAAACCCTTCCTTTGCTTAGGGCTATTAATTCATCAAGCGTAATAGTTTCAACATTATGTTCCTCCTGATTATACTGGGCTTCATCGATATATCCACCCTCACTCCAACCAGTATCAACAAACTTAAACTTACCTCGCCGACTCCATACGGCTTTCCTCAAAACCAGTATCTCGAGCTTTCTCTCCCTGATGATATCTTCGAAGAGCTTAAGATTATTTAGTAGAAGCTCATAGTTCCTCCTGCTTGGTTCAACAGCGATGATCCTTGTTCCCGGCTTCGAATACAATAATGCATAAATAGTGAAACTACCCGCATGAGCACCTAGATCAATAATAGTATCCGCGTCACATATAGAATACGGGTTAAAATAAATATTTCTAATTAAGTTTTCCTCTAAGGCCCCGAAGGCATCTGGTGGAAAGTATATGTGAAGAACCATGGATAGCTTAAGTTCTAGGTATAGATACGGGAAACACTTATTGAGCAATTTGATTAGCATACCTCGAGCAATAGATGCTAACCTAAACACAACACTCATACTCAGCCCCTCTCTTATTTTACTACTTGTGCTATTTGTATCCATGAATGCCCCTCAACAACGGGTTTATGTCTGATAAGCACTTGTAGGGAGTGATGTTTTGGATTCAGTGTTTCCCTCAGCTACTAGTGCTATCTCCTTGGTCACAACACATTCTGCGACCCTGCATATTTCGTAGCGCATTTAAGAATTTACTGCAGGGACTTTTCTAGAGACTCACTAAATGATAATTCCTCAAAGCTTTTTAGTGACTAAGTAATCACTTTCCATAGATTTATAGGTTAATTCCGTTATAGAATTGTTTTCTATGTGGTTACTTATCTTTGTAGAGCTAGAACTACTGATAAGATTAGACTTTGAGGCGTTGTTATCGGTATTCAATGTTGATATAGCTGAGTTTTGGTAGAGGTATACTGTCGAATAGTACTTCTAACTTTAGTATATGTCTAGCTGTGTAAAGATGGCTAGGCATTAATGGTATAGAATGTGATACGTGGATGTAATAACCTAGGTGATAATCTGAATATGTATCTGGTCTTGAAAGCCATGTTATTATTGGGTAGAACCTCTTAAGGTATTCTCCGTAGCATACACCATGGTGAGCTCCTCTAAGAAATAAGACGTTTTTAATGTCTGGCTTAGGTTCTAACTCGTCGAGGTAGTTGAGGACTTCTTGAGTAGCATCTCCAGGTATAATCATTAACGGCTTAACAATGTCTTGGTCAACATATTGGTATTGAAGTACTAGGCTGAAGTTGTTAAGGGCTTTATCAACAATACGGCTTAGCCTGTCTAGCTTACCCCTTCCACCCCTACTTACTAATTCATCGGCTTCACCATTCAATCTATCTCTAAACACATCACTAAATTCTTCAGAGCTTACCTTAACAGGTTCACATCCCTTACACCTTAGATATTCTTTAACCTGTCTTTCATATATAGCTTTCAACACCTTAACCTTAGCTTCAAGAGCTTCATATAGAGTACTATCCTTTCCAATAATCTCTTGTAACTCCTTCGATAACCTCTCAAACCTTCGTAAAACCTCATTACCTATGTTAATGACAGGTAGTTTTAGTGGTGGCCAGAGAATCCTTACTCTAACCTTATCGTTAACCCTTATTTCACATCCACGAAAAACAATATTGATGCACTGTACCTTATCGAAGACTTCCTTAAGTATGTCCCTATAGAGTATGAAGTCTAGAGTTAGGAAGTAAAGGGCTCGTTCATAGACTTTCTGTGGTTCCAGAGGTATTGCTGGAATATACAGGGATCTAATAGAGGCTTTACATGTGATACACGGTATTAAGCTGAAGTGGTCATAGTGCAGATGCGTTATAATAGCGTCAAGAACATAATCCCTCGAACTACACTCATTAGAAATTACTCTGAGAGCTTCATTAACTACTCGTTTACAGCGGGAATTAATTGATATGCAATACTCTTGGTCATCCGAATTCATTTTGTAGTAAACACTTGTAGAAGCACCGAAATCAATTATGTGGGTGATGTGAGATCCACCACTATCTGTCTTAAAGATTACTAGTGTTGCTTCTCCCTTAACCCCTGTATCCCAACAATGAATCTGGAGTCTCATACAAACAAGCTTTTATAAAGGTTGAAGGAATGTGATAGTATTAGGGTTTGATTCGCGTTTGAGTAGGTAGGGTTGTTAGGCTTAGTACTCAGTGTTTTCATTGCCTCACTTCTTGTATGACTTTCTTAGTGAGGTTTACTAGAGCCTCAATATCTCCGTAATCTACTAACACTATATCACTTCCTAACCTCCCCTCATGGAAACCCTCAACATGTAGGACCCATGCTGTATGCCACCAACTACGGATCCTCCCATCAACTTCCTCAGATAACTTCAACACAGCCTTAAACAATAACTCAGTTGTCCACCTACCGACCTTCTCAACTTCCTTAACCTGAGGTAGGTTTAAGTAT
>Ga0080004_1161429_pt1 | contig 11283 bp, 9 predicted proteins | sample WasSprMetagenome_FD_69207 | JGI IMG/M metagenome (GOLD analysis project Ga0080004, IMG submission 69207) | Sulfidic aquatic microbial communities from Washburn Spring, Yellowstone National Park, USA - WS (SPADES assembly) (version 2) | ecosystem: Environmental > Aquatic > Thermal springs > Hot...
GGTTTTAAATAGGGCTCGCCCGCTTAGACATCTGATTTAAATACTTCGAGCCTAAGAGCGAGGTGTTTTGATGCAAAGCCGAGCCTTGATCGAGGACCACGATTGCAGCTGGCAAAGCTTTAGTCGGACGCTCGCACATTTTAAAGCGGTGATCCTGTGAGCAGGTGCCCGAGCTGCGGCTTCGAGAACGAGGCGCCAGCCAAGACCTGGAAGTACGGCCTCTTCACGGTCCACGCCTACGTCTGCAAGAAGTGCGGGACCCAGTACAGGGACTACTACAACACAAGGAGCGGCAAGCACAGCTTCACGCTAAAGTTCGTCAAAGGGCGGGGCTTCGTCAAGGCCTGACGTACAAGCTCAACAAATCTTTGTTTAGACGTCTTCTTAGCGTACTTCAACGACGTTCGTAGTGTTCTTCGCGAGTTGTCGGCGCGTCCATATCCACGACCTCTTACTCTTCTACACTCCTCTCAATTTGTTGATGTTGGCATTCGCGAGATCTTTCAAGTTCTTTATTCACTCGCTTTCAATGGACTTCCTGTTGAATTCCTCGACTTTTGGAACAACGGCTGTGAAATAGTTCAAACTCTATAGATATGAAAGTTGCATCCATAGCCATTAAAACAACACTTCCTCCCCACCTCTCAGTTCCAAGGGATGTGTCGCGATGTTCCTTTAACCCAAGAACTTTTGCATATAACTATTAACAATTCCCTTTAGCAGAGACATCCTATCACCTTTTGTTTTCCCGAATCTCAACCTTCTCCGACGATATATATTTTGTGCGAGCACAAGAGCTTACACTATTGAAAATTTATAAGCCTACCCTAGATTAATAAATGCGAGGGCTTATGACAAAGGAGTACGGAGAGTTAACAGCAAAGATAATTAAGTTGCTAGAGAACGACCCTGGCCAGGCTGTCAAAGATCTTGCCAAGAAGCTGGGCGTAAATAGGACATTCCTCGCAGGATATCTTAAAGCTTTGGAAAACCAAGGTTATGTTAAGTCGAAAAGAATAGGACCTGCCAGAGTTTACTTTAAAAGAACCGAAGAGGGACGATAAAATGGTTCAAAAAGTTTTGTTTCCAAAAAGAATTACGCGCGAAGAGTTGAATTCTCTCGTGGATAAAGCAGCTGATATCATAAGGACCGCAACAGACTATAAGTTTATCCTCGTTCTCCTCTTCTTGAAAAGGATAAGCGACACTTGGCAGGAGGAATTTGAAGAGAAGAAGAAAGAATTTATGAAGTATTTGGATGAGAAATCGGCTGAGAAAGAGGCTGAAAACGAGGTCTATCACACCTTCAACCTGAGAAGAGATCTGTTATGGGATAGGATAATCGGAGATATTAAGAAGCTCCCCGAAAATCTTTCAAATGCATTGATAAAGATCGCAGAGCTTAACCCTGAGCTGAAGGGAGTTATAGATAAATTCAGCTTTCTAGGCTTTACGACTCAGGAGCATAGGGAGAAGTTAAGGCAGCTAGTTGAGCTGTTCAATCAATACAACTTTAGCAACAAGTACGTTTCGAGCGATATAATTGGAGATGCCTACGAGCACATCTTGTATAGATTTGCCCCAACTCAAGCTAAGGAAGGGGAGGTTTATACTCCAAGGGAGGTTATCGAGCTCTTAGTTAACATTCTCGATCCAAAGCCTGGAGAAAGCGTTTACGACCCTGCCTGTGGTTCTGGTGGCATGCTCATAATCTCGCATAAGTATGTGAAGGAAAAATACGGGAAAGAGGAAAAGCTTTTGCTTTACGGTCAAGAGTATAATCCCGACATATATGGGCTTTGTAAGCTGAATCTAGTAGCTCATGGAATCACCGATGCTTTTATAGAGTTTGGCGATAGCTTGTTGTATCCAAGATTTACCGAAGGGGGAAGGTTAAAGAAGTTTGACGTAGTTATAGCTAACATTCCATGGAACCAAGATGGGTATGGAGAGGAGACGTTAAAGAAGGCAGATTTTAAGGAAAGGTTCTTCGATTATCCTCCAAACAACACAGCGGATTGGGCTTGGATTCAGCATATGCTAGCTTCAGCAAAGGAAAATGGGAGAGTTGGGCTAGTTGTAGATAATGGATGTTTGTTTAGAGGTGGTGCGGAAAGATCCATAAGGAGCAAGATTGTAGAAAAGGATTGGGTAGAGTGTGTAATACTCACGCCTGAAAAATTATTTTACAACACTGGAGCGCCTGGGGCGATAATAATCTTCAGAAAGAACAAACCTCAAGAGAGGAAGAATAAAATACTCTTCATCAATGCCTCAAAGGAGTACATACCCCATCCTTCAGTTAGAAGGCTAAACACTCTCTCAAAAGAGAATATCAACAAAATCGTTGAAACTTACAGAAAGTTTGCAGATATTAGCGGATTCTCTAGGGTAGTAGATATATCGGAGGTTAGAAAGAACGATTATAACTTAAACGTTACGCTTTATGTTATGCTGATTGAAGAGAAAGAGCAGATTGACATCTTTAAGGAATTTTCTGAGCTGAAAGAGCTTGAGAGAGAAAGGCAAGAAATTGGAAAGAAAATAGAAGAATACATTACCGAGTTAAGCAAGGCGTTTGCATGATGCTTACATGGCGGAAGTGATGAAAATGAATAAGGAAGAACAAACATTCTTAACATTATTTAAAGAATTTAAGCAGAAAGCCGAGCCGTTGCTTGCAAAACTATCTGAGCTAAGAAAGTCTACAATCTTTCCTTTGCTCTTCCATCTTCAAGCGAGCATAGCACCATGGTGCATATCGAAAGTTTACGATGCTATAAGAAAGCTCGACGAAAAAGAACGAGAAAACGTTGATGTAATAATCTTCTCAACAGGAGGAGATGCTGATACGGCATATCATATAGGTAGAATGTTGCATAGAAGTGTGAAAGGAGAGCTAACATTCATCGTTCCAAGACTTGCTGCAAGTGCTGCCACTCTCTTGACATTCTCAGGGAATAAAATTCTAATGTTTTCACCGTCAGAGTTAGGACCTATCGATCCTCAAATAGAAGTTTCACCGGGAAGATATGTCTCTGCTAGATCTTTAAGAGAGGCTGTTGAATTGATCGTGAATAGAATTGTACTCGCAGAAAAAATCTCTAAATCGACTGTTGAGGCATTCATCGAAAGATTACCATTACTAGAGGTAGTAGATTATCAAAGGTTGTTAAACCATACAGAGATGCTTGCTATCGATCTACTTAAACTAAGAATGATAAACGATGAGCAGGTTGCCAAAAACATAGCTACAACATTCGTAAAAAAGTTTGAGTATCATGGAAAGAGCATTACAATTGATGAATGCACTAAATTAGGTTTAAAAGTGGATGAACTAAGTGGAGAAGAATCAGCTGTCACGTGGGAGTTTAGCGAGTTGTGGGAGGAGTTAGCCATGGTTAGAGCGAAACCAGGTTCAAGAATAGTCGCTATGGAACTTGGAAAGGGGCTAGCATTTATTCCAAGCGAGGTTGAGGAGGAAAAAGAAACTGAAGAATCCTCTATTGATATGATAGTAGATAAATTAATCAAACAAACGTGAAGGATCATGTTTTATAAAGAAACTAACTTTAAAGAGACACCAATAGGCAAAATACCAAAAGATTGGGAAGTCGTTAAGCTATCAGATAAGGCAGAAGTTGTGAGCGGATTTGGCTTTCCTTTAGATTATCAAGGTAAGAGAAGTGGGAAATATCCTTTCATTAAGGTTAATGATTTGAATTTGACTCAAAAATATGTGCTCACAGCGGATAACTTCATAGATGATGAAGACTTAAAGGCTCTTAGAGCTAAAGTTTTTCCGCCAAATACGATAATTTTCCCAAAAATTGGAATGGCTATTTATCTTAACAAATTCAGAGTACTTAAAACGTGGGGAACTTTTGATAACAATATTGCTGGGGTAATCCCGAAAGAGATCAACCCGGAATTCCTCTTTTATTACTTTCAAGGAAAAATTGATCTTAAGCAACTATCGGGACGAACAACAGCGCCCTCTATAAGAAAGACCACTTTAGAATTAATATTAATACCTTATCCCTCGCTTCAAGAGCAACAAAAAATCGCTGAAATTCTTTCAACAGTTGACGAAACTATCCAGAAAGCAAATGAAATAATAGCTAAAACTGAGCGCTTAAAGAAGGGTTTAATGCAGGAGCTCTTAACGAAGGGAATAGGACATAAGGAGTTTAAGGATACTGAAATCGGAAGAATACCGAAAGACTGGGAAATTGTTAAGCTTGGAGATGTGCTTGAATTATGCCAATATGGCTTATCGATCCCGCTGAAAGAAAAAGGCAAATATCCCATCGTCAGAATGGATGAAATCGTTAATGGGTACATCACCCCAAATGTTGCGAAATATGTTGATCTGGATGAAGAAACTTTTGAGAAATTTAAATTAGAAAAAGGCGATATTTTATTCAATAGGACTAATGCACCAGACTTAGTTGGTAGAACGGGTATTTTTCTACTTGAGGGAAACTATGTTTTTGCATCATATCTAATTCGTTTAAGAGTAAAGCGTGAAATCTTTGATCCTCATTTCTTAACTTTTTACCTCATTTTTTCAGAAGAGAGGCTTAAGCAATTAGCTACAAGGGCAGTTCACCAAGCCAATATCAACGCAACTAATTTAAAGAATCTTAAAATTCCGCGACCAGCCATCGAAGAACAACGAAAAATTGTGGAAATTCTTTCGACAGTCGATAAAAAACTCGAAGTTGAGAGAAATGAAAAAGCGAAATTAGAGAAGATCAAGCAGGGGTTGATGGATTTGCTTCTTAGTGGAAAAATTAGGGTTAAGGTGAATTAACGTGCCAGTCGTATTCGCTTCTAACATCGAGTTTGATGGCTCTTCTTACTATATAGACTTGCGCGAGCTAGCGGAGATCTTCCCTCACATAAAGGGAGATAAGGATGTGGAGCTTTACCTCATCGAAATCAGAAATGAACAGAACAAGCTTGTAAAGAGGTTTAAGCCGTTCAAGAAGCTTCAATTAAAAACAAAAACTTATTGGTATGCATTAAGCCAAAAATGGATGCCCTGTTTATACTTGCCTGAGGAAATAGTATCTCGATTTAACCTTGGGAAGAACTACAAAGTAGCATGCATTATCACGAAGTATGATACAAAAACATTTCTTCCCTTAGAGGTTAAACCTGTAGGGTATGACGCACAGAAATTTTTAGAGTTCTTCACAAAGATTGAATCAGGCTTACTTTCACTATGCTTAGACCAGCCTACACTCGATGAAGCAGTTAGCTACTTGTGGGATGCCTATTTTAGATTGGAAGAGAATGATGTTGAAGGCGCGAGGGCCTCTCTAAGAAATTCGCTTGAGATATTGAAGAGTGAATTTTTACCGAAGATAAAAGTATCAACCGAGCAAGAGTCCAGCGAGTTCCCCAATAACATGAGCAAGTTGATTAACAACATTAGAAGCTTTTTGCATTACGGAGGACCTCACCCAGGAGTGGCTCCACGCACTACAACAGAGCTTTTCCTGTTCCTGACTATCGAATTAATAAAGTACTTGGCAATGCTTCTTGATACTAAGGTAGTTTTCCTTAAGGAGGGCGAAGCGTGATGCTAGCCGAGCGTACGCTCCAAAATTATATCGGGAGAAGGCTGAAAGAAGATTTGGGATGGGAAGTTGTTGAGTGGGGTAAAGGTGTAAAAGGTGAAAGGGGATCTCTTGAAGAGATCTTCTTAAAGGAAAGGCTGTTTAAAGCCATAGAAAGGATAAACAACATAACGTTAAGCGAGGATGAAAAGAGAGATATTCTTTCCATTCTCTCCCTGCTTCCAAACAGCGTTGAGGGGATAAAGAGCTTCCTAGATTTCGTTAAAAACGGCATTCCGTTCAAAATAAAGAGGAATGGCGAAGAAATACCGAAGCAGATCTACTTATTCGACTTTGAAAAACCTGAGAATAATGACTTTCTTGCGATTAAGGAATTTGAAGTTGAGGAGGAAGATAGAAGGAGGAGGTTTGATTTATGCCTCTTCGTTAACGGCATTCCCTTAGTTGCGATAGAAACAAAGAATCCATTCTTGGAAGAGGAGAAAGGAAGCACCTGGTATGATGCGTATAAGCAAATATTAGAATACGAAGAAGCGATACCAAGCATTTTCAAGTACATTCAATTTTGCATAGTCTCGGACGGTTATGAAACGAAGTATTTTCCAAACTACTACGCTAAAAGTTACGATGATTTGTTAGAGAAAGATAAAGGAATTTGGAAGAGTTATTATCCTTTTAAAGAGGAAGAAGTTAAGCCCCTCAAAATATTTCCGTACTTAGATTCGACGATCTTTGGTATGCTATCAAAGAGGAACCTTCTAGACTTGATAGAGAACTTCATATTCATCAAGAGGTATAGGGATGTTTACAAGAAGGTAATGGCTTGGTACATGCAGTTTGAGGCAACCAACCTTATAGTTAAGAGGGTTTTGGAAGAAAGAGAGAAGAAGCTTGGGCTGATCTGGCATTGGCAAGGTTCGGGAAAAACCTTGACGATGGCTTTTTCTTCTTGGAAGCTTCTCAGGGACCCAAGGCTTAGAATACCAACGATCTTCATAGTTGTTGATAGAAGAGATTTACAAACGCAGATCGTAGATGAGGAATTTAGGCCTTTGGGCATAGAGATAGAGAAGATAGAAAGCATAAGAGAACTCGTTAACGTCCTGAAGTGGGGAGGAAAGGAAAGGGAGGGTAAAAGAGGGATATTCGCTTGTTTAATACAAAAGTTCCAGCCTGAAAAGCTCAAGAAGCTCCACGAAGAAGGGGAGATAAACCTTGAAAGAGAGAACATAGTAATCTTTACTGATGAGAGTCACAGAAGCCAATATGGGATATTGGCAAACGTTATGAGGGGTATATTCAAGAACGCCACGATCTTCGGCTTCACGGGCACGCCTTTAACAAAGCCTGAAAGAAATACGTTCCAAAAGTTTTCTCCAAAAGGCGAGCTATACCTACATCGCTATGGCATGGCTAATTCTATCAAAGACGGCTTCACCATAGAGATAAGGTATGAGGCTAGGCTACCAGACCTCCACTTAAAAGAGGAGGATATAGAGGAGCTCTCCGAGTATGAGGAGGAAGTTGTTGAGGAGTTAACGCCAGAGGAGAGGAGGCTTTGGAGGAAGAAAGTCAAACCGAGGTTAGCTCTTCTTAAAAGCCATGAAAGGATAGAGAAGATTTGTAATGATATAGCTGAATACTTCAAGGCAAAAATCGAAAAGACGGGACTTAAGGCGATGATTGCCACGGTTGATAGGGAGAGCTGCGTTCTATTTAAGAGAGAATTGGACAAGCATTTCGATCCAAAATATTCTGAGATTGTGATGACTTATCAGGCAAGGGAGAAGTCGAGCGTAGTTGAAAGCTATAAGAAAGAGCTTATAAAGCGCTTTGGTCATTCGGATTTTGACAGAATAAATAGGGATATTAGGGATTGGTTTAAGGAGCAAGATTATCCGAAGATACTGATAGTAAGCGACATGTTATTAACGGGGTTTGATGCCAAAAAGCTTTTCGTGCTTTTCCTCTACAAGCCTCTAAAAGAGCATAGGCTCCTTCAAGCAATAGCGAGAACCAACAGGCCTTATGGAGATAAGAAGGAGTATGGGCTAGTGGTAGATTACATCGGAGTAGCCAGGAATTTAGAGAGGGCGCTACAGCATTTCGAGAAAGACTTCATAGACGAAGCTCTTCTTCTCATAAAGGATGTAACGGCTTCTGAGAAAGAGTTTGAGAGGTACGTGGAGGAGCTAAAAGAGATGCTTAAAGGGGTTGAGATAAAGGGGGTGGAAGATGTAGATAAAGCCGTGGAAATTTTAGTTTTAAACGGAAAAGAGAAAGAGTTTGCGGAAAAGGTTAGGAAGCTAAGAACGCTTTACGAGCTGATATCGCCGAGTGATGCTACATTTAAACATCTCGAATTCTACAAGTTAGCAATATGCATTGCCATAGCTTTGAATAGGTACAGGAGGATAGGGATGAGGTTAGCGGAAATAGAAAGAATGGCGAGGAAGACCTATGAGCTCATACAAAAGACAGTTGGCATAGAAAGTGTGGAGAAGATTGGAGAAGTGAACATAGCAGAGGAGCTTTCAAAACTTGAAGCTGAGGGAAGGCCAAGGAATGCCCTAAGGGTTCTGGGCGAGTTTAGAAGAGTGACGGAAGGTTTTAGATCCGATTTCTACGTCAGCATTAGAGAGGAGATAGAGAAAATAGTCGATGAAATGAAGGAGGAGAAGAAGGTAACAAAAAGCATCATCGAGAGGATAAAATCAATACAAGGAAGGTTAAAAGTTAGAGAGGAGGAGAAGAGAAAGCTCAAGGAAATCTTTCCGGTCTTTGCTGTGATGAGGGGTTATTTCCAAGACGTTGCGAAGGCTCAAGAAGTTTCGAAAAATATTATACAAGAGCTCAAGAATAAAGAGCTGCTCTGCAAGGAGAGCTTTTTGAAGAAGAGGCTGAGAAAAGAAGTAAAGAGGATAGTTAGGGAGAATATTATAAAAAGCTTTGGACTTGTGAAAGAGTTGGGCGATGTTGTTGAGAAGATCTTTACGAACTTGGAGGAAGAATATGGCTGAAAAAACGAATGAAGGAGTAAGGGAGTTTCAGCGAAGGGTGGAAGATATATTTAAGGAGCTCACAGAAGATAATGGAATGGAAGTCTATGGGAATCTAAAGATCGAAGTCACTGATATGGATACGTTAGCCTTACTTAAAGGAAATAAAATCTACATAAACGTCGAGGCGAGAAGGTATCCGAAATTCATTTTAAAGTACATAATCGCTCATGAGCTAGCCCATCTGATCGTTAAAAGGCATACTAAGAAATTCTGGGAAATAGTAAAGAGGATTTATCCAGGATATGAAAAGGGTAGGGAAGAGCTATTGAAGATGTCAGGAGCTAGAAAGGAGGTAGAAAATGAACACTAAATATCCTGGCCAAAAGTGGAAAGTTGATGCCGTTGCAGCAGATGAGATAAAGAGCTACTTAATCCAACAAGGTGGAGTAGAGGATAAGGATATTAAGAGCGAGCATGAGGTTTGGCGCGTAAAATTCTCCAATGCCACACTTACCTATTATAAGTCTGGTACACTCTTTTGCACAGCCTCCTCAGATCCTTCTATCAAAGAGGTTTGGGAGTTTATCTCTTCTCACGCTAAAAGCCGTTTCGTTCCTCCTACCAAGGATTTCCTCATAGGGCTTGACGAGACAGGAAAAGGAGAGATTTTAGGGCATACCATTTTAGTTGGAGCGATCTTTCCCAAGACTATTTTTAATGAAGTCGAAAGGCTAGTTGGAGTTGCCGATACAAAGAAAAAGCGTTCGACCGCTTATTGGAATGGTGTTTTAAAGAGATTGGACCTTATGAAGAACGAGGGGCTTGATTTCTACTTAGAGAAAATACCTCCATGGCATGTAGATAAGTTTAACCTAAATAAGATCATGGACGTTGTTTATCAACGTATCCTCTCAAACTTTATGCGCCATTATCAAGCAGTAAATTGTAGAATAGTTTTGGATGATTATGGAGTTGGTGAAAAGCTGAGGCGATATCTCCGTTTCTTAGAAAACGCGGGAGCTGACATTGAGGTCATCCACCAAGCAGATGAGCATTATTTAGAGGCAAGGGTAGCTTCATTAATCGCTAAGAGAGAAAGGGAGAAGATCATAGAAGCTATAGGGAAAGATGAAGAATTTAAGATTGAAGGTTGCAACATCGGAAGTGGGAATGCTGGAGACAAAGAGACAATTAATTGGCTTAGGAAGTGGAAGGAGACAGGTAAACCTTGGCCATGGTTTGTGAAGCAATCGTTTAGAACAGTTAGAGAAATAGATGGTAAGCCAGAGAAAGTTGAAAAGATGGAGCCACCTTTAAGAGAAGATATTCTATCTGAGGATTTCATAAAGGAGTTCGAAGCAGGGCGGTTCTCTATCACAACTCTATCGATAGTCTGCCCATCTTGCGGTGAAAGAAGTAAAGCAGCCTTGGTTACGCTTGACGAAGAGCAAACAACTGGGAGATGTATAAATTGTAAAAAACCAATAAAGGATCTTAACTTTACTCTAAGGTATTACTGTGGCGCCTTATTGCCAGATAGCAACATAATTATAGGAGGTTTCCTAGGAAAGGACCTAGAAAGATCAAAGTTTTTTGAAGGTTTTACGATTTTACTTCATCCAATCGTTAAAATGGAGTGCGATAAACCGGGAGGGAAAAAAGAGCTTGAAAGGCTGGCCAAGTTTGCTGCGATAGGCAGAATTAGGCTGGAGGAAATACCTGGAGCTGGTAAGATGGAAGGATTAACTAGCTTGGAACGAGACGAGAAAATCAAAGAAAGTGCGTTTACGTTCAACGCTATCCTAATTACCGGGGATAAGGCGATGAAAGCTTTTGCCCAAGCAAAAGGTCTATTTTGTCTACACGTGTAATGATCATCTTGTAATTTTGAGATGTCTCATTAATTAATCATTTGCACTTAAAAGATGAGCTTTTACTCGTGATCGCAAGCAATTGGCCACATCCGTTGGGAGGAAGTCAGGAGCATTCGACCGTATTGTTAACGTGCGCTCTAGAAAATAGGCTCAAGCCGCTTAAAGACAAGGCCAAGCCGTTTCTCTCGATGCTTAAAAAGAGGGAGATAAGGGTGGAGGAGCTGAGCTTCGACGAAGTACTTTACGTGACGAGGGAGGCCATAGTGACTGTGGAGAGCGTTGAGAAGTTATGGAGGAGGGTTGAGAGGGTGGCTCAAGCCCTTCTCAGGCAGGCCGAGGCTTTTGAACAACGAATGCGAGAATTAGAAGGTGGATGAACAATCCTTTCGCCGATTGCATCCAAGACAACACAGGGGTCCGCCTTGCTCACCACGTCTATTACGAAGGTCGAGAGGAGGCGACGTCATGGTCGGGCTCTTCAAGAGGCTCGCGGTTTAAAGCTATGTCTCGACTCGCTGAGCGCCTATGACAAGGGGAATAGAGCCACGAGCCACGTGGACGTGTGAGGGAGTTTGCTCGTAGACTGGTTTAACATAATGAAGTGCGCTACGTAAGCATGGCAGGAAGTGTTGATGGAAGTGTAAGCGAAGGTGAGCGCCCTCCATGGGTAGGACGTGATGACTTAGGATGCCAGGTGTAGCGTGTTAGGTTACTTAATTAGTTTGACATGAAGCTAGGCTTAAGTATCCGACCTTGCCCTCTACATGAGGGGGTAAAGGATTGGCTGGAGAAAGAGGCAAGCCGCTGAGGCGAAACGCC
>Ga0080004_1119463_pt1 | contig 11281 bp, 21 predicted proteins | sample WasSprMetagenome_FD_69207 | JGI IMG/M metagenome (GOLD analysis project Ga0080004, IMG submission 69207) | Sulfidic aquatic microbial communities from Washburn Spring, Yellowstone National Park, USA - WS (SPADES assembly) (version 2) | ecosystem: Environmental > Aquatic > Thermal springs > Hot...
CAGATGGATGACAAAGATATCAGGTTTCACCTGCCTGGCTAAATATAGGGTTGTCGTGGAGTCCTTTCCAGTAGACCAGAGCATTGCTATGTTCTTGTTTGCCCTTTCGGCTGCTATAACAGCCTCCCGAATTATGTATATGGACTTTGACACAAGATCATCGAGCAACATAATTAGTGATGCCTTCACGAGCTTAAAAATTTATTCCCAAAAAGATTCAGCCCCCTTTTCATTGGGAGGAATCCCTGTTTGGGATTCTTTAAGTCTCCATTATCGCTAATACCTGAGAACGAATCCTTCAATCCCCTTTTCATTGGGATTCTGGAGGGCTCTCCACAAAGAGAGGATAAGATCAAATAAAAACTTATCGGACAAGCAACTGCTCAGATTATCACATACAGCTTCTGGCTCCTCCTCCCGAAATTCTCTGGGAATAGCCTCATCACTAGCTCAGGAATTCTGTCAGCTTTCTTTATCCTATCCTTTAGCATTTCAGCTCTCCTCTCCCTCTCAATATCAGCAGGTATGATGGATCTGTAAAGATAAGTGACCTTTCCCTCGAATGTTCCATCCGGCATGCAGATCCCCTCTAATCTATGGCCCTCCATGTTTAGTATGTCCTTTCTTCTCTCAATTCCTTTCTCGCACTCTTCTTTAGTCCTGAAAGACTGCCTTATCTTGGCAGAACCTGTTACCGATATTTGAAAGGCATCATTTTTCCTGAGGACATGCAGGCTTTTTCCATCCCATCTGACCCAGACAGATCCCCTGTCTATGTTCACAATATCTTCTATCATCTCGTCAGTTGGTTTTTCAGATATCCTGCATACATCCTGAAAGAGCCTTCCATTATATCTATCACAGAGCTCGTCTACCGCAAGCATCTTGAAAAGAGAAGGGTAGAATATTTAAGCTCACTATTCTAGAGAATGAAATAATAAAGCTTTTATTAAGAGATGGTATTTTCTTGGGATCAACATGTATAGAAGGAGGATGGTTCGACCGAAGTATGCTCTTATAGCAAAGCTGGAGGACAAGTGGATCGTTACCAGCAGGTTTCCAGATCTGGAGTCATGCGAGAAAGCAAGGAAGGATTTAGTGCACCCAGCGGCTGCACGGATGGAGAGTGCGTGCGTGCCTATAACAGATCCTAGAGTTATTGCATATTATGAGATGGTAAACAGAGAGAGGAGAAGGAGAAGACTGAGGATGCTGAGGCCTGACGAACTCATAGCTTGGCCTCCAAAATGGTGAATCAATGGAATCAATTCTGCTCCACTGGTTCAGAAACCAGTCTAAAGAGGCCTTTTTCTCGCTAGATGGGGGAATAAAGGAGGTAGAACAGGGAGACCCTACTGCAAACCTGAGGATAACGTATCAGGACGTAAATCTTGGAAGGGTGAAGAACAGCTACATATCCAGAAGCCTCTCCAAGTTTTCTCCCATTGAGGTTTACAAGCATTTGCTCCTGATGAGAGTAGTAGTGAAGGGAAAGATAACAGAGATTGGGTTTACAACTGCTTTATTTTATAACTGCTATAAAACTGAGGGAATGGATTATAACACAGCGAAGAGAGTCGCACTGGAGATGGGATCTCACCTGAAGAACTTCATAGTCTTCCCTGGAGCCAAGGAGATGAAGAAAGGCTGGTATTACCCGATGCTGAGGATAATCACCAATGAGGAGATACAGAGGTTCACCATAGGGATTAAAGCGATGATGGAGGATGTTAAGAAAACAGTGATGGAGGCAACAGAGACGAATCCAAGAGTCGAGTCAGCTGTGAAGGAGTGAATGTCGCATTACCAAGCGTAATGCGACAGATTTATTCTTGTAAGATGTATCTTTTTAAGTAAAACATTTCTGATTTTAAGGGGTTGGGCATGAAGTTGAGTTTCAGGAAAGTTGAGTGGCCCTCAAGAGTAGGAGAGGAAGCTTGGAAACTATGCGAATCCTTAGGAGGACGGGGTGGCTGGGGCCCAGTGGAGGATGCGGAAGTTCCCTCAGTGGAGCTTCAGTGCGGAATCCCAGAGTACTCCCCAGCTGCTGAAAAGAAGATAGAGGAATTCATAAAGAGGACAAGCAAGGAAATCGGGGGGATATTATCGAAAGAGCAGGGAGTGCTCCACCTGGACTTCCACTTTGACAGAGGAGAAATGGATAGAATAGCTCACAGGATATGGAATGAAGGGAAATATAAGGGGAAGTACCTGTTAATGGAGGCCAGAGGAAGACCGACGTTCATACCTCCTGATTGCGAGAAGGAATACCCTGGTCTTGTCTGCTATATGAGCTGGAAAGATCCAGCAAAGAGAATAGAGGAGATCTACAAAGAGTTAAGGGAGAAGATCAGAAGGGCGATGAGCTAGGGTGGAAAGGATGAGGATCGCAAAATCTTTCTTTGAGGGAGTGTGCTACAGATTAGACGGTCAATATGGGGTCGATTCTGAGGGGCCCTTCTGCTTATACAAGGGGGAGAAGATAAGGCTTGGCAAGGGAAGGAAGTACAAGTACACGATCTCATTCCTGCTGAAATATTCTGATCTCCTCAAGGAGAAGAACCTTCCGTTTAATCCTTGGCCTGAGCCCCTTCACACTGGATGGCTCACTGATGCCTGTGCTGATGTTATAAGGCTCGGCAGGCCAGACCTCCTCCCGACAGAGGATGACATAAACGAGTGGATCAGAAAGAGGGAAGTAATTCCAGTCACATATATGAGATTCCGCTAAAAAGAGAGACTACTAAGCCCTCCTCACTAGCCTACATTTCTTTTTTATTTCCCTCTTTACAGGCCTTATCCTTCCTTCTTCCTCCAGAAGAACCATAACTCCGAGCATAGTGTTAGCCAGTCTTTCAGCATCTTTTATTCCGCATGCTTTCAGAACCCAGAGGTAGTAATCTCTTTTCTCCTCCATAAAAACACCAAAAATCAGGAGGGAGGAACCTCGAATATCACGTCATATATATCTGATTTTAGTGCAAGAAGTGCATAAGAGAGATCATCCCTGTCCATCTTCATCATCTCCAGAAAGTCTTCTCCCCAGACGTCCATCCTGAACTTTCTAATTCCATCAGTTGCTGTGAACACAATCCAGTCTCCCTCCACTCTTACATCTTCTCCAGTCAATATAACATTTCCGTATAATATTGGCTTTCTCCACTCTTTTAGTATGAACTTCCACCTCCTTGGCCTCAATTTTATCTCGTCCAGAATCCTGTTCCCGCTCATTTGATCCACCTCACGGGACTGAATCTCTTGCTTCATACATAAGGCCCTCCTTCTCAGCCTCGTTCACTATCAGCTCCAGCTCCACGTTTTTCCCCCATGTTCTTTCTTCAGATTCCTCCTCCCTCTCAAGCTTGGATATATCTGGTTTCTCAAACTTCTCCCACTCCCTGTACCTGAGCTCGTCTTCCAAGTACCTCATGGCGACAGACCACGCAGTCCTCCTGTTGTCCCTAGCAAGGGAGAACAGGTGGCTTATGAACTTCTTGAGGTATTTGACGTCTTTCTGCATTCTGACGATGACCTCCTCCCCGATTATATCCTCAAGACAGGTCTCATTGGAGCACTTGAAGACATCCTGCATGAGCCTCATCCTAGCCTTATCTTTGCAAAACCTTATGTGAATTCTCTCCCTCATGACTGTGGACATCTCAGGATTTGTGCGGTCATTGTATATCCAGACCTCATCCTTCACCTGCTCTATCCCCCATTTCCCCTCGAAAAATGCGTTAAGTTTTTCGTTCCTAACCCTGAAAACGTGGACATAGGAGTTCTTCTTCATTCTCCCATCTCCCTCTTAACAGCTTCAATGACATAATCCCTTATCTGCTCTGATATTGAAATTCCAGTCTCCTTCCTCTTCTTTCTCAGGTATTCTATGACCCAGAGGGGAAGGGACGTGGATATCTGGGATTTCATATCAAGTATCTCTTCTTTCTCCTCATGCATCTTCTCGCCTCCCTAACTCTTTTCCTGAGCTCCTCATCCAGATCACGAAGGTCTCTTGAGAGGGCCATCTTTCCGTGTGGAGTAAGGTAAACCCTGATTTTACCTCCGTCAAGCTCCCTCCTGACAAAACCTTTCTCCTCAAGGAACCTGAGAATTGCCCAAGCTCCGGAATTTTCCCCATATGTGTTTCTTATTATGGAAAGGGTCACCATAGTGGGCTTTCCATCATTACAATACAGATCCGATAAAACTCGCCCCAGCATGCTCATAATATCACCTCACAGGGGAAGAGCCCTGACTTCAGCCTCAGGCATCCTCCTGACAGCTATGAAGCTGTATCCTTCTTCTTTCGCTTTTTCAGCCATAGACTGTATCATCTTCCTAGTTTCACTAGTGTCCCTCATTATCTCTATCGATGGGACTCCTCTCTTTATGTAGAAGACGACTAGGACTGGGTTCTTCGGTGCATGATCCCTGTTTTCTATGAATAAAAGAGTGTCAAATCCCTCATTTGGAAGATCAACCTCCATCCCTATCTCTGATGCAAAACCTGAAAAGCTCTTCCTGAACCTAGTCTGCCCGTCCTTTATGAGGTAGAGGGAACATTCATCCACTTTCTTTGCTTGACTCGGATCGAAATCGATGTAGAAGAACTCGTACTCCCCTCCTCCTTTGTTCACAGTCTTTATTATGTGTCCCTGCTGTCTTAGCTCCCTTATTCTAGCTGAGTATCTTGGTATCCCAGCCTCCATGAACTCCCAGTTCTTCACTCCCTGATTTTTCTTTGCTCTTTCTCTAAGCATCTGGAGAACCTTCCTTCCCTGCTCATTCATCAGATACCTGAGCCTCTCGGGGCTCTCTAAGGTCTTGGACTTCTTCAAATCCAGTCACCAAGACACTAATGTAGTGAGTGAATTTAAAGGTTGCTAGGAGAAAGGCAATAAGGGAAAAAGGGGAAAGGAGAGAGCTTATCTCCCGATTAAGCAGTTGCTTGAAGGAAACAAAAAGAAGAAATAAAAAAGATTAGAATAGGGATTTTATTCTCCCATCTATCCATCCTTCGGGATCTGATTTTATCTCTAATGCTTTATCCGGGTCTTCAAGAGCTTCTATTAAAGGAACTATAACAGCAGATGAGAATTCATGTAATCCTATGTCATCAGCCATTTTCTTTATCCTCTCGAGGCCTTTCATGAGACTGTTGTAACTCTTTTTCGTGGCAAGCTTCTCTGTCTGCTCTGTTATTGCTTTTATTGTCGGCTCAAGCCTCTTCTTAAGCTCTTCCAGCACCTGATTCACTAACTCCTCTTCCCTCTTCCTTAGAAGCTCTTGGACTCTGGATGAATTACTTTCGTAAGTTGAGAATGATATGGGCATCAGCTCCACTCTTATCTCTGGAATATCTGTATCCTTCTTCTGGAGCTCTAGATCATATCTCGATAAGAGAGCTTCTATTGGTGTTATATCAAACTTCTTTGCCTCCTCGACTAAACTCTTCAGTATTCTGTTGTACTGCTCTATTTCAGCCAAGAGATCATCCGCATATTCAGGAGGAACGATGTATATGTTGTCCCTGTGGTATCCCATCCTTATCTGCTCTATCACTATCGAATATTTTCTGACTGTATTATATACTTTTGCTCTTATGTTCTTTATCTTGGAAACTAAGGGTGTTGGAATAACGAAGAAGGACAGAATTCTTCTCCTGTCAGTATTCGTGACTTTAAGATACCTTGCTTTCAGGGATCTCCTAGATGGGGCGAAGTTATCTGTGTTTTCCCTGTGAGTTTCATCTATGCCTGATAGGAGATCCTGAAGCTGTGTTACAAGCTGGAGGTATGTTGGGCCTGGAAGCTTAGAGCAATCAACATCCCTCATGAAGTAGCTCTCGGTAGGAACCGCAACAGAGAGGAAATTCCCTCTCAACCGAACCTTCTTCATCACATCACCCCCGAATAATCCTGATAATCCTCCTCGGAGGGAGGCTCCCCCTCTTCCTGCTGTTTTACAAACTTCACAACATCATCTATCGTGATACCTTTCTTCTTCAGCTTCTCCAGAAGATCGATTATCTGAGCTACTAATTGGAGTGCTTCTGAATCCATGTGCGGGATTTCCTGATCTGAGTAAAGCCTGCTGAGCTGGTAGTCCTCCTTCACCTTGACTTTCTGTATCCCAAACTGTTTCAGTTTCTCTTGGAGTTCCTTCACATTCTTTCCCTGCTTTCCTATAACTCTCCCCATTATCTGTGAGGCACAGTAAAGGTAGACTGTTTCAGGACGTATTTCTACAATTATGTATTTAGTTATCTCAGAAGGATAGTGGTTCATTACTGTTTTCATAATTTCGTTTATTTTTACTTCAGCGTCCTCGAACTCAGCCCTCTGTATCTCTGGGAAGAACAGCACATTAATTTTTTGGATAGTATCACGGCACTGGTCTGCTATTTCCCTGAACTTAGAATATGCCTCAGGGTAAGAAGCGGTAGTAGTGAACAGGAGGAAGAGATTATTCCCGACTGAGAATATAATATAAGCATAGTTGGGCCCTATCCCTCCTTGAGGAAGGAGCTCGATTATCTTGTTCGCTAGATCCTGGAGCTTCTTGGATCTGTTGAATATTTCCTTTCTCACATTAAGGAGATAAAAAGAATCGCCGTACACATCCTCAGGGAGATTCAGGAAGTGTACTGTATCTTTCTTTATTTTTTCTGCTATCTCTTGAAGCCTTGTCCATAGTGCTCTCTGTTCTTCTGTTGCTAGAGAGGGGTCTATCTCTCCCTCTCTCTGAGGAGGCAAAATAGAGGAAAGCCTACTCTTAAAATCTAACCAAGTTTCACCCACAGAGAATCACCCTTCCCTCGAATTCTAAACCCTGTTTTTTCAGTTCTTCCAGCACTTTCTCAGAGGGAACCATGAGAAAGTAGAGATTTCCATCCTCGTTTACTATTACAGTTATTTCTCTCATTTCTTCTGTTTTTATTATATGCTTCTCAAGACCTTTTTTCATCCTCCATTCACCTCCTTGACTTTAGCAGCAGAAGCTGTGGAGTAGAACTCTGGTGTTACCTGTGTCGCTTCTATGGTAACATCCAATCCTTGGGCCTTTAGTAGAGTATAGAGCTTCTTTGCCTCTTCGAAGCATGCACCACCGGCGAAGCCGGAGTAGAGAATCTTGACCTTTCCGTTCTCGTCTATCTCGACTTTTATCTCCCTCATCACATCACCTCCATAGCATGAATTACTATCTTGTTCTGTACTTTCTGCTCCTGCACCTTGTACCCTAACTTCATGAGAGAGTACTTCATTGCCTCAGAAGCATATCTCTGGACAAGCAGTTGTTTGAACTTTTCTATTCCCTCTTGGGAAACCCTCCAGAAGTCCCCGACAAGCCTTACCTCTCCGTTCTCGTCTATCCTAATCCCTACTCCCCTGTAGAATGTGTCATTTGTGAAGCCTATTACAAAATCCCTGCCCTGGATAAGAGTGTTGTAGTTGGCATCACGGATCTCTTCCACGATCTGTCCTCCTGTTTCCTGTGCTATTCTGTTAACAGTATTTTTGAGGAGATCGATATTGGGGTTCTTTATCTTGATCTTAATCGTGGAAAAGTGGCTCATCATATCACCCCCGCTACTCTGCTTTCCTCTGGTCGAGAAGTTACCATCCTCATTGCTTGCTCTATCAATGACTGATTTATGTTCTCAAACTTCTTGAGCTCGAATATCATAGCTCTAAGTTTCTTCTCTCTCTCTTCTGGATTTATGTTAATTGATTTTATGGCTTTATCAAAGTGATCTTGCTTTATATGATCAGAAGACTCGTCCATAGCTGTTATAGCAGCTTCGATAACAACTTTTTCAAGCTCAGCACCTGTGAAGTACTCTGTCATCTGAGCTATTTTTGTAAGATCAACACTATTATCAATAGGCATTTTTCTTATGACCGAGGTATGAACTTTGAGAATCTCTAGCCGTGCATTTACATCTGGATAAAATACTGGAAGAGCGTCATCGAGCCTCCCTGGTCTCAAAAACGCAGGATCTATGTCCGATAAGAAATTGGTAGCACCGACAACAAATGCTTTTCTGTTCTCATCTCCAAGCCAAGTAAGGAGCATATTTGTCATTCTTCTTGACACTCCTGAGTCTGTGGACATCACAGAAGCTCTCGATAAAGTAAGCTGGTCAAACTCATCGATGAAGACCATGCATGGAGCTAAGGACTCTATGAGCTGTGTTACTCTTTTCACTCTCATCTCTGTTTCACCAACGATCCCTCTTAAAAAGACAGAAGGATCAATTATTATCATCGGTAGTCCAACTTCTTTTGCCATAGCCTTAGCAAACCAAGTCTTTCCTGTTCCTGGAGGCCCGAATAAGAGAATTCCTTTCGGTATCGGAATACCATAGTGCTTTGCTATTTCAGGCTTTCTTAAGACTGTGATTATTCTCTTCGAGACATACTGTTTTAGATAATCATATCCCCCGACGCTTTCAAAACCACGCCTTGGCTCGATGTACTCTAATCCAGCCTCTTTTAACAATTTTATTTTATAATTAGTGAATTCCTGAACCATAAAGTTTTTGTGTTTCTTGAAGGATTCCAATGCAGCTGTGGAAACCTCGTGCAAGTTGAGTCCTCCACTCGCATTTATTATGTCGTCGTTCAGAGTTATTGGGAGATCAGCTATCTTCCTTCTTTTCAATTCCTCTAGGATGCCCTTCTTGAGACTTTCTAAGACTGCTCTTCTCTCTTCTGGTGTCGATGAGATTATGGTTATTGTGTAGCATAAGTTTCTCAGAACCTGCGGAAATAGTTCGGCATCAGCACAGAAGACAACTACTGTGCTCTTATTCTCATAGATTCCATCGTCATGAGAAGCAGCAAGGAGAAAATCGGATAACATGTTTGCTTGGCTTTGTAAGTAAACGTATTTTATTATGAGCACAGTAGTCTGGCCCTTGCTCCTGAGCCTTGGAAGAAGACTAACGGGATTTATTCCAAAAGGAGATGCCCCGTCAAGTTGCACGGGTGACTTGGTGATTGGGTCATATATTTCGTTTGTCTGGAGATCCCAGACCATTATCGCTGGTGGAGAATACCTGAAGATATCTTGCGTCAGAGATTGGTCAGTGAGGAAAGATAAGAACTGCTGTATCCTCTTAAAGTCCTGAGTCTCGAAAAAATAAACATTTGTTACATTAGCCGATCGCTTTATCGAGAATTCCTTTATGAAAGAGATTTCATTAGAAGGAGTCATGCTCTCACCTGAACAGATCTTCCCTTGTTAAGGGAGGAACCTTGAAGTACTTGCCGGAGGTGAACTGATAAAGAACTATATTTACATGAGAGAGTCCAATAGCCTGTCCAAGTTCAAAAGCTAATGCTAAAGGCCCAGAGAGAATCACGGTTACTGTTTCTCCTCCTCTTCCAAGTTCCATGATCATCTTATAAGCTTTGGCAGCTATTTTGGGGATCTCTGTCTCAGTTATTGTCCTTGGAACACTGAGTACAGTGAGATCTTTTTCGCTCTCTCCAAGCTGGGAGGCCGCAGAAGAAACTATCGGCCTCCCCACCTCCAAAACAAAGACTGGGGACACCTTTCGTCCCCAACTCTCTTTCATATCCTCCATCCCATCACCTCGCCTCCACTATATAGGGGTAAGCAGTTGCTTATAAAGTTTAGTTAAAAACAAGTCGAAAAAACATTCGAGAAAACTATCGAGAAATCTCACCAGATTAAGCAGTTGCTCAACCTCATTAGGCAGTAGCCTATCCGATCCCAACTATTATTTTAATAAAAAGAAAGGTTTATAAAGGGATGAAGGATATATAAACTTAGCCCCCTCCATCTTGGCGGAGGGGGTACACTATTTTATTTTTTCTTTTAGAGGAGGAACTGGAATCTTCTCTGAACGGCAGAAGTTGAATAGTGCTTCTTCCTGATGGAATACTTCCACCTCAGTCCTCACTATCCTGAAATCCCCGATTTCCTCAACATACTCTTTTATTATAACATTCGGCTCTATGAAAATATAAGAGGCATTACCAGTCTCAAGATAGTATATATTCTCTCCTTCTTTATCCCTGAAGATGACATCTCCACCCACTATTGCCTCAATTGAGGTCTTGAACCCCTCAGCTATCTTCTTCAATTGTTCGTATTTATAAATAATATATTCCATCTCCATTATTTTCAGATCGATCATTATTTTTTGATCCTCACTCATATGATCACCTCATATCTCTATTCCCAGCTCTTTCGCCATTTTTTCAGCTTCCTTTTCCGCTTTCTCCTCCTCTTCGACTTCTTTCTTTATTATATCTCTATACTTCTTTTTTATGAAGAGTGTTCCATTAGTTGCATCCATATCTATGTAATCGACAGTGCTCTGAATGTAGTTCCAAGCCTGTCCTATTAAATATGCAGAATAGCCAGTTCTCACAATCAGTTCTCCTATCGTTATGCTCTGTTCTTTCCTGACTATCTTAACTATCTCGTTCGCTGCTTTTATTATTTTATCCTGTCTTTCCTGCATCTTCTGAGCTTCAGTCTTTCTTGGTGTTTTCTTAGGCATTAGGTTTCACCTCCTGAGATTCTTCAGGCTTCTCCTCTGGAGCTGGTTCTTCTATCCCCTTAATCCCATGTTCCTTCATGAAACTCTGAACCTCCTCATCCTTGAAGAATTTTCTTATCATCGCTTTCTCTGTCTCAGGCAATGTCTTCACGAACCTCTCCTTCATCACAATGATTACTGCCTCTCTTGTTGGATCATCTCCCTTGCACCTCCTGAATGTATCCTCGAGCTGTTTTATGTCCCATTTCCTGAAGACATCGACCCACCTCACCACAAGCTCCTTGAGGTTCCCTCTCCTTGTAGCCCACGAGAAGTCCACTTGAGGTTCCTTTGGTTTCCCTGATGAGGGAAGTCCTGCCAATGGGACTTCTCCTTTTGGAAGCTCTGGTTTTTTAGATTCTATATTCTCAGAGGATGGTGCCGTCACCTCCTGGGTGACAGAAGTCACCTCTTGGGTGCTCTTGAGCACCTGAGAGGTGCCTGTATCTGGTGTTTGAATTACAATTGTATTTAATGGCACCTCCTGGGTGACTTTTGGCACCTCGTGGGTGCTGTCTGTCACCTCTTGGGTGAACAGCTGTCCCGTCCTTCTATTTCTGTATTCGGAATCTCACAAAGAGAATTGAAAGGATGGTCGCTTTGTTCATTTCATTTTTAGCACTTGCCTTGGAATCTCACAAAGAGAATTGAAAGGTTGCCGTGTCCCTTGTGGCATTCTGCGGATTCATCACGGGAATCTCACAA
>Ga0080004_1065383_pt1 | contig 11279 bp, 10 predicted proteins | sample WasSprMetagenome_FD_69207 | JGI IMG/M metagenome (GOLD analysis project Ga0080004, IMG submission 69207) | Sulfidic aquatic microbial communities from Washburn Spring, Yellowstone National Park, USA - WS (SPADES assembly) (version 2) | ecosystem: Environmental > Aquatic > Thermal springs > Hot...
GCATTGGTGAGAGTTTACGAGACGATTGAGTCCTTGAAGATGATGCGACAGATACTGAAGGAGTTTCCCGATGGTCCGACGATGGTAAAAATAGAGGAGGAACTGCCCCCTTATAGGGAGTTTATGTCCGCGACAGAATCGCCTCGGGGCGAGGATTTCCATTATGTAATGCTGGGAGAGAATAATCGCCCTTATAGGTGGAAAGTCAGGGCTCCCTCCTATATGAACATTCCCTCCGTCTTTTGGATGTTCAAACCAGGAACAACGATAGCGGATGCACCGATAACGATAGGTAGCGTTGACCCCTGCATATCCTGTACTGAGAGGTTTGAGATAGTTGACCGCTCAAATGGAGAAAGCAAGTTCCTCTCCCAAAAGGAGATGTATGAGATATCCCGCAGAGGAGGGAGGAAATGATGAATTATCTACAAGCTGGGATAATAACTGTCCTCTGCATTCTCTCCGCTCCCTTGTTTGATGGTATAATGAGGAAATGGAGGGCGAGGATTCATTCCCGAATGGGACCTCCAATTTACCAGACTTACCTTGATTTATTGAAGCTTTTTGGAAAGGAAGACATAACCAGGTCTCCTCTCTCGGTTCTTTACATCTCCTGCATAGCCACGGCGACATTTATCCTCTCTCTGAAAGGGGATTTGATTACTTTCATTTATCTCCTTACCGCCTCGTCAGTATGTCTCGTTCTATATTCCCTTCTTATGGGGAACCCTTTTGCGGTGGTGGGTGGAAGCAGGGAAGTAATGATGTTCGTGATAGTGGAGCCGGTTATGGCAGCAGCCTTTTTATCCTACGCTATAAAGGCACAGAGCTTCCTTATGTCACATATCATCGCCTGGAGCAATATTTATGGGATAAATATCTCCAGCATTTTCGCCATCATAGCGATGTTGCTCGCAATGCAGGCGCAGATGGGCAAGCTTCCTTTTGATTTGGCTGAGGCGGAGCAGGAGCTCGTGGGAGGCGTTTTTATGGAGGCGTCCGGCTCAACCTTGGCTCTCTTCAAATGGGGATTAGCCCTCCGCCAATTTCTCATCGCTTATCTAATAGCTTTCGTCTTCATCCCCTGGCCTGCAAGCACGGGTATTCCCCTATTCGTTCTTACATTAATTAAGGCATTGATTATCCTTCTTTGTGCGGTAACAGTGGAAGCGGTTTTCCCACGCCTTAGAATAGACCAGGCGTTGGGATTTTATGCGCGAGTTTTGGTAGCCGCTTCTTTTATGGCGATAGCATTCTCCACAATGGGGGTGTAATCAAATGATAAGAAGCAAGCTGAAACAGTTATCAATTGGAATCAAAGCGGGAAAGGTCACGCTGAAGTATCCCTTCGAGCCGCACCCAACCCCTCCTGGTTATCGCGGAAAGGTAACGATAAACGCGGAAAGGTGCACAGGATGTGGCGGATGCGCCACGGTTTGTCCCGCTCGTCTCATAAAGGTTACAGATATTTCGCCGGAGTGGCGCATAATAAGGCGACATTTGGAGAGATGCATTCAATGTGGAAGATGCGCTGAAGCTTGCTCCGAGCGGGCAGTTGAGATGTCTTTGGAGTTTGAGAACGCAACTCCCGATAAACATGACCTCTTGATAGAGCAGAAGATATATATGGGGACTTGCAAGCGCTGTGGGCGCTGCTATGTCCCCTTCAGCGTTTTGGATAGACATATGCAAATCGGCTTCAGAAAGGATGAGGATATAGATGGGATATAGTGAAACAGTCCTTAGGCTAATTTCCTCATTTTCTATGGCTTTGATAATCACCTCCTTTGGAGCAGTTGTCACGAGGAACCTCCGCTATGCGACCTATATTTACGCTATCCAGGCGCTTCTGCTAACTACCGTGATCTCGCTCTTTGCTACAGCATCTCCTACCCTCTTCCTGTGGGCAGCGGTCGCTTTTATCACGAAGTTCATCATAATCACTTGGTTACTTTTAAGCTTCATTAAAGGAATGCCGGAATATGAAATTAAGGCGATTATCGGCTTCGCCCCCTCGGTTATAATAGTGACATTGATAGTAATCGTTGTGTTTGAAATCACCCATAAATATGTCCATTTCCTTGCGCCCACCACTCTTGCAACCGAGGAACCATTCCGCACGAATGTAGCGGTATCCCTCATAGTCTTCACGCTCGGTTTGTATGGAATCCTCACCCGGAGAGATGCCTTCAAAACAGCGATTGGGCTTTGCCTTTTGGAGAACGGCGCCCATCTCTCCCTCGTAAGCCTCGCTACCGGGCTAAAGGAAACCGTGATAATCGGAATCGTGACCGATGTCGTCTTGGGAGTTTACCTTCTCCTCTTTATAATCAGAGGCTTGAGGGAGGTCGCTGGTACCACCGATACCTATCAATTAACAGAATTACACTGGTGAAGAGGTGAAATATGGTCTGCACGAACGCTAACCTCATATTGATGTTGATTTTGTCTCCTCTTCCATTTTCCCTTGCTGTTCTGCTTCTCCGCCGCTCGGAGGTATTGAAAGAGCCACTAACAATAATCGGCTCTTTCATCCCATTCGCTATATCCGTCCCTGCTCTTCAGAGGGTTATGGATGAGGGATATATCTCCGCCTTCGGGAATGAGCTTCTTATAGACCATCTGAGCGCCATATTCCTATTGGGGATAAGCTTTGTCGGCTTTTTCGCTTCCATCTTCGCCATTAGATATATGAGGCAACATCCTCTCATTGCCAGAGTGGGAGTGGAAATAGCAGAGAGACGCCTCGGCATCTTCTACAGCCTCTTCCTCTTTTTCCTATCCACTATGCTTTGGAGCGTGAGCACGAACAACATCATTATCCTCTGGGTCGCCATAGAAGCAACGACTATAGCTTCAGCCCTTTTGGTCTCCTTCTACTGGGATAGGAGAGCTTTAGAGGCGGGTTATAAATATCTTCTTCTCCTAACCGTTGGCGTTACATTCTCCCTGTTTGGAGCAGTGACAATTTACGCCGCTTCCGCCCCCTATATAGCAAATGGCTCTCCTCTTCTGTTCACGAATATAAAAGAGGTCATTTCCCAGATTCCTGCAAACATCATTCTTCTTTCAGCGGTATTGTTCACTATGGGCTTTGGAACGAAAGCCGGACTCGCTCCATTCCACCCCTGGCTTCCTGATGCTCACGCCGAAGCGCCCACTCCCATAAGTGTTATGCTCTCGGGAATTATGATTGAGGTAGGACTCTACGCACTCTTACGCACGCTCCTTCTATTCCTTCCCACTTATCCTGTTATAGCCACCACGCTCCTCGTTCTTGCTCTCTTCAGCATGCTCTTGGGGGCACTCCTGGCGATGGTGCAAAGCGACATTAAACGGCTTCTTGCCTATTCCAGCGTAAGCCAGATTGGGTATATAGCAATGGGCTTGGGAGTAGGAACCTATCTCGGCTATTATGGCGCCTTCTATCATCTGATAAATCATATCCTTGCTAAGTCGCTTCTCTTTATGTGCGCGGGAGCGATAATATATTCCCTTGCCCTGCGCAATATCGAGGAATTGGGTGGAGTTGGCAAGCATATGCCGGTAACTATGGCTTGCTTCTTCATCGGAGCCTTTTCGTTAAGCGGCATTCCTCCCCTTGCGGGATTCCTGAGCAAGCTCACCCTTATAATAGCAACGGTTCAAGCTCATCTATGGTGGCTCCTCATACTTACTCTCTTCACAAGCCTTCTCACTCTCTTCTACGCTGTTCGCGCCGCTTATACCGTCTTTTGGGGAGAAGAGAAGAGCGAGGTTATAAAAGAGGCTAAGGAGGCTCCCCTGAGCATCCTTTTCCCCATCATTGCATTTGCCATCTTGACCTTCATCTTGGGTGTTTATCCTCAGCTGTTATATCCCCTCCTGAATTCCGCCTCCCTCTTGGCTCCCTTTAAGTAAATTGGTATAATTTGAAGCGAAAGGAGGAAATTTATAAAGGGCAATGTTCAGAGAAGGAATAGTAAGAAGATACTCAGCGAAGGCTTTTGGAAGGTCGCTTTGGGTTTTCCATACCAATACAGGCGGATGTAATGCCTGCGATATTGAGATATTGGATGTCCTCACTCCTTACTTCGATGTGGAAAGGTTTGGGATAAAGCTCGTGGGCTCTCCCCGGCACGCCGATGTCCTCGTCGTTGCGGGTCCCGTTACTCGTCCAATGATTGAGCCTTTGAAACGCCTCTACGAGTCAACACCTGACCCAAAGGTCGTCTTGGCAATAGGTGCCTGCGCAGTAGGAGGGGGAATTTGGTTTGATACTTATAATGTCGTTGGCGGATTGGACAAGGTCATCCCTGTGGACCTCTTCATCCCGGGCTGTCCACCACGCCCCGAGGCTATAATTTATGGAGTGGCGCTTGCTTTGGGATTAGTTGTGAAAAAGGTCTCCTATGAGAGGGAGGAACAAATTCCTCCCGAGGAAATTCTCGCAAATTTGAGAAAGGAGAGTGGTCTTTGAAATGCACGAAACGGGAAGAGCGCAAAGCATCATCAGAGCTGTTTTAGAGAAAGCAAAGGAAATGAATCTAAATGAAGTTAGAAGGGTGGAGGTTTTAGTCAACACCGCCGTGGGCGTGGATAAAGAAGAGCTTTTGGAGATAATAGAGGATATGAAGAAAAACACGATGCTCAAGGATACTCAATTCTCTCTTGAGGATGCGGGGATGCGAGCGACTTGCAAGGAATGTGGAACGGTTTTCCCTGTGGATACTCCCTCAGCAACTTGCCCTAACTGTGGAAGCACGAACTTCGAATTAGCTCTCTTAGATGAATGGGAGATAGCGAGGATAGAATAAGGTGATATGGGAGTAGCAGAGGCACTTTCCATTCTTTTGGGATTATTAAGTATTTTCCTCGCCATCCTTCTAAGCTGGCGGACAGAGAAATTGGTGAGGGAGGAGGACGCAAGGGCAAAGGAACTCATAAGGGAGATGAACCAAAGGGCAGAGGAGAATGCAAGGAGAACGCAGGAAATGTTGGAAAGGATGGACCAGAGACATATAGAGACGATGGCAAGGATTGACCAAAGGGGGGAGGAGAGCGCTAAAAGGACGCAGGAGATGTTGGAGAGAATGGACCAGAGGTGGATAGAACACGATAGGAGAACACAGGAAATGTTAGATAGGATAGAGCAAAGGGCAGAGGAAAACGCAAGGAGATTTCAAGAGATGATGGAGAGGATGGAGCAGAGGGGGGAGGAGAGCGCTAAAAGGACCCAAGAGATGTTAGAGAGAATGGACCAGAGATGGATAGAACACGATAGGAGAACACAGGAAATGTTAGAGAGGATAGACCAGAGGGGGGAAGAAAGCGCTAAAAGGACACAGGAGATGTTGGAGAGGCTAGCTCAGATATCAGAGAGGATAGAACTAAGTGGTGAGGAAAATGCAAGAAGGACGCAGGAGATGTTGGAAAGGCTTGGGCAAATTTTGGAGAGGATGGACCAAAGAAGTGAGGAAAGGGCGCGGAGAACGGAGGAAATGTTATTTGAATGGCGGAGGCTGGATGAAGAGGCGAACAAAAGATTTGAGAGATTGCTCTCCGAGATGCAGGAAACCCAAAGGCTCACTAATGCCCTTATTAAAGCAGAAGGGGAGGAGGTAAAAGCGCTAATCAAGGAGCTTCTCAGGGAAAGCAAGGCTTGACCTCCAACCGCTAAGATGTCCTCCAATCCCAAGTTAGCCGCACAGAGAATCGCAAGGGCGAGAATCCTCTTAAAGGGAGCGGTCCAGGGAATGGGTTTTCGCCCCTTCGTCCATCGTTTAGCTTCTTCACTGAATCTTAAAGGCTTCGTCCATAATAGCTCCGAGGGATTGGTAATAGAGATAGAGGGTAAGGAGGAGAATATAAAGGAATTATTGGAAATTTTGAGATGTTCACCCCCTCCCTATGCCATATTTGAGTCCATCACTATTTCATATCTACCTCCTATCGGATATAATGATTTTCGTATAGTCAAAAGCGAGGAAGGGGAAGTTGGCATTCTCTTCCCTCTTCCCGATATAGCCACCTGTAAAGCCTGCCTTGAGGAGACCTTTTCCCCTAATGAAAGACGCTATCTCTATCCATTCACTAATTGCACTAACTGTGGTCCTCGCTTCACTATAATCCGTTCCTTGCCCTACGATAGGGAAAGGACGAGTATGAGAAAGTTCAAGATGTGTGAGGATTGCAGGGAGGAATACGAGGACATCAATGACCGCAGATACCACGCCCAACCCATTGCCTGCCCGGAATGCGGTCCCCATATCTGGCTTGAGATAAATGGGAGAAGAATTTATAAAGATGCGATTGATGAGGCTGTGCGCCTCATTAAAGAGGGGAAAATCGTGGCGATAAAGGGATTAGGCGGCTTCCATCTCGCCTGCAATGCCCTTGACGAATCCGCCGTTAAGAGGCTCAGGGAACGGAAAAGTCGTCCCTTCAAACCATTTGCTGTGATGGTTGAGGACATCCAAACCGTCAGCGCTTATGCCTTTATATCTCCAAAGGAAGAAGATCTCCTTCTCTCTCATCAAGCCCCCATCCTCCTTCTCAAGAAAAAGCAGCCCTTCAAAATGGCTCCCTCAGTTGCTCCAAACAACAAGAACATCGGAATCTTCCTCCCCTATACTCCCCTTCATCATATTTTACTCAGAAAATCCCAACTTCCCTTGATAATGACGAGTGGCAATTTATCTGATAATCCGATATGCGCTACAAATGAGGAAGCAAGGCAAGACCTGGGAAGCATAGCGGATGCTTTCCTCTTTCACAACAGGGATATAGTTGCGAGATGCGATGATTCCGTTCTAATGGTAGTAGATGAGGAGCCGAGAATGATAAGGCGTTCTCGCGGATATGTTCCTTTACCGATTCCAATCCCCATAAATGGAGAGGATGTCCTCGCCTGCGGCGGCGATTTAAAGAATACCTTCTGCCTTTGCAAGGACCAGTGGGCTTTCCTGAGCCAGCATATAGGGGATTTGGAGAGCGTCAAGGGATATAGGGTTTATCAAAACGCTATAAGACATCTATCTCAGCTCTTGAACATCAAACCGAAATTGGTTGCCTACGACCTCCACCCTTCCTACCACTCTTCGCTCTATGCTCATTCGCTCAACCTCCCCAAGATGGGTGTTCAGCATCATCACGCACACATCGCTTCCTGTATGGCGGAGAACGGCATATCTCCGGAAGAGCGAGTGATTGGTGTAGCTTGGGATGGGACAGGTTATGGGACGGATGGAAGGATTTGGGGTGGAGAGATTATGTTGGCTACTTACCAGTGGTTCCAGAGATTAGCCCATCTATTATATGTTCCCCTTCCGGGAGGGGAGATGGCAGTCAAGGAACCCTGGCGAATGTCTATATCTTATTTAATCTTGGCGGGTGAGGAGGAATCCCTTGCAGATTTTAGGAAACTACCAGAGGAATTCGCTGAATTCCTTTCTCAAGTAGGGGAAAGGAAAGTAGATACAATTAGACAAATGGTTAAGAAAGGAATCAATTCTCCCCTTGCATCAAGTATGGGAAGGCTTTTTGATGCGGTCTCCTCTCTCTTGGGAATTTGCCAGCAAAATACTTATGAGGGGCAATCCGCTTGTGAGCTGGAAGCTATCTCCGAGGATTGCGAGGATTTCTACGAGTTTGAGTTAGAAGGAGATAATCCTATAATCATCAACCCAATGCCCATTATAAAGGGAATTTTAGAGGATTTAAGGAATGGACAAAGCAAAGAATATATAGCTTCTCGCTTTCACCGAAGCCTTGTGGAGATGCTCGTTAGGATTTGCCATATCATCCGCCAGCGCTACGGGATAGAGAAAGTAGCCTTGAGCGGAGGGGTTTTCCAAAATGCCTTGCTACTGAGCAAATCGCTTAAAAGATTGAGGGAGGAGGGATTTATCCCTCTTGCCCATAGCAAGGTGCCAACAAACGACGGGGGAATATCTCTTGGACAGGTAGTTATTGCCAGAGCTTTAATGGAGGGATAGAATATGTGCCTTGGCGTTCCAGCTAAAATAGTTAAAATAAATGGGAAGGAAGCTATAGCGGAAGTTGGAGGGATAAGGAGGGAGATATCGGTAGAGCTGTTAAACGATATAAAAGAAGGTGACTGGGTGATTGTCCATGCGGGCTTCGCCATCTCAAAGCTGGATGAGGAGGAAGCGGATACGATGCTGAATATTCTCTCCCACATTCCCGAAGAATGAAATTCATAGAGGAATTCAGGGATAGGGAGCTCTGTCAAAGGGTTCTTGGGAAAATCAAATCCTACGATTTCCCCGCCACATTTATGGAAGTATGCGGAACCCATACCGTTTCCCTCTTTCGCTTCGGCATAAAACATATGCTTCAACCCAATATAAGAGTTATCTCCGGTCCAGGATGCCCCGTTTGCGTAACTTCTCAGCAAGATATAGAGAGTGCCCTCGCTCTCGCTTCGCTTCCAAATACAATCCTCTTAACATTCGGAGATATGATGAAGGTGCCAGCTAAAAGTGGAAGCCTTGAGAGGAAGAGGGCAGAGGGAGCGGATGTTAGGGTCGTCTATTCCCCCCTTGATGCTTTAAAAATAGCGAAAAACAACCCCGATAAGCTTTGCATCTTCTTGGCGGTGGGCTTTGAGACTACCGCTCCTGCCACCGCTTCCTCAATATTAAGGGCAAGAGATGAAAAGCTGAGGAATTTCAAGGTTCTAAGCTTACATAAACTCATCCCACCCGCTATGCGTGCGATTTTGGAGATGGGGGAAAGCAGGATACAGGGCTTCATCTGTCCCGGTCATGTATCAACGATAATAGGTGCTAAACCGTATAGGTTCATTCCTGAGGAGTATGGAATCCCCTGTGTTATAGCTGGATTTGAGCCCCTTGATATCCTTCAAGCAATCTATATGCTGATGGATATGCTGGATAGGGGGGAGAGCGATGTTGAAATTCAATATAGGAGAGCGGTTAGGGAAGAAGGAAATCCATTGGCGTTGGAGATTATGTGGAGGGTATTTGAGGAAACAGATGCGGTTTGGAGAGGGCTGGGCTACCTTCCCTCAACGGCTTTAAAGATAAGGGAGGAATTTTCCGACTACGATGCGATGCATTTGCTGAAGGATATTCCTATAACGGAGGCTGAGGAGAATCCGCTCTGCAGATGCGGGGAAGTGATTAGGGGAGTAGCGGAGCCAACTGAATGTCCCTTATTTAAACGAGTATGTAATCCCTCACATCCAGTGGGTCCCTGTATGGTTTCCTCTGAGGGCACCTGCTCCGCCTACTATAAATACGCTCCCTCATAATGAATTTCATAAAAGGTATGGGAGTTTTCTTAATATAGATTGCTTAATAGCTTCGCTCCCTCCCAATGAATAGGGATTGTTCGTCAATGCAGACCTACTGCGAAGCGGTGAGACGAGGCGATCTCTTTTGTTATTGAAGAGAACAATGTTGGTAATAGGGAAGAGGTAGAGGTCGCCATTGTTTTAGGATTTTAAAGCTGAATAACTTCACAGAAAGATATGAACAGGAAGGAATTTTATTAAGGAAGATTTTAAAATTGAACAAATAGTTGTCCGTAGGTTAAAGGTGATTAAGTCTTCCTGGAAGTATAGAGTGGAAGCAGCAAAGGAAGCCTTTGGCGTTTCAAGAAGCACGATATACAGATGGAGAAGGATATACAAAGACTCAGGGTATAACCCCCTATCGCTACGACTTCTATTGAAGAGACCTAAAAATCAAAGAAAAAGAAATTAGGATAAAAGAGAGAAATGCCTTCATTTAGGTCAAATTTCCTTAAGGAAGAAATTTTGGATATGTTTTCCAAAGAGATAGGGATAAAAAGCTCCCTCTGATTCCACAATAGCGAGGATTATAAAGTGGCTAAAAGAAAGAAAAAGTTAAGAGGAGGAAATTTTTATTCTAATTATGCTTTTGCGAGGTTATCAAGCAGGTGTATAATATCATAACATTTGAGACTCCTTCTAATTCTCTATCCTCTACATTGACACTGCGAGGAGCGAAAAGACCTCGTCCTCTTGCCATTACAAGCGATAGGATGTAATTTCTTTTTTTTCTCTACTTCCCTAAAAAGAGATTGCCACGCCCGCCTTCGGCGGGCTCGCAATGACAGAGGCCCCCCTTTCATAAAAGAAGAGATTGCCATGCCTCCCTTACGGGAGGCTCGCAATGACAGAGGGGCTGCCTACTGCGAGGAGCTAAGAGACAAACCAATTATCAATTGAGATTGCTACGGGATCCCTACAGGAGCCCTCGCCTCTATGGTTATAGGTTTTTAATAAGTTTTTGCTCTCCCCGCTCTTATGGGATCTTCCAAATAGCTCCAAATTATAAAATTCCTTTTTTTGGACCTACACGATACCTCCTTTTCCTCCCCAATTAGAAAAGAATTAGATTTTATTTTCCAATCTCTATTTCTCCCCTTCCTCCCTCCTCCGTTTCCAAAACCTCTACCTATGTCAGCAATGACAAAACCCCCTTCTTTTTTAGTGAGTCCAATATTCCTCTGAGATTATTCAGCAGGAGCTCAAGGGAATTTATGGAGAAATTCTTGATGGTAGTTCCTTGCCCAGTGAGGTGTGTTCAGACGGATAACGGAAGCGAATTTGCGGGAGAATTTGAAGATTTTCCGAGGAACTCTACAAGAGAAGGGCTATGTAGAGCGATTCCAGAGGACCATCTAAGAATATTTCGTAGATGTATACCCGCTTGATTAAACTTGAATTTATAGTCAAGCAATATGGGAAATCCCCTAAGGAGTCTCGAATGTTATGGAATTATACAAAAGGAGGTTTATCTTAATCACGCGCGTCCATAAGGAGACATGGAAATCCCTTTTTATCGCCACTATGTCACTGCGAGGCTTCCCAAAAGGGAAGCCTCGCAATCTCGTTTTGTAATTACAAGAACAACAAAAATTTTTAACGAGATTGCTTCGCTATCGCTCGCAATGACAAAAAAGACAGCGCTTCGCTCCTTGCAATGAAAGTGGGGGTAATCGTCATTGCAAGCCACCCGTAAGAGAGGCAAAAAGTCTCAAATGTTATGGAATTATACACCCATTGAATAATCTCAGAGAGATATTGGACTCGCCAAAAAAAGAAGGGGGTTTTGTCATTGCGAGGGCTCCCTACGGGAGCCCGTGGCAATCTCAAATGAGATTAGCTTCGCCAACACATTCTCCAACCCTTTGGGTTGGAGAACGAGATTGGCTTCGCCAACACATTCTCCAACCCTTTGGGTTGGAGAACGAGATTGGCTTCGCCAACACATTCTCCAACCCTT
>Ga0080004_1135041_pt1 | contig 11277 bp, 11 predicted proteins | sample WasSprMetagenome_FD_69207 | JGI IMG/M metagenome (GOLD analysis project Ga0080004, IMG submission 69207) | Sulfidic aquatic microbial communities from Washburn Spring, Yellowstone National Park, USA - WS (SPADES assembly) (version 2) | ecosystem: Environmental > Aquatic > Thermal springs > Hot...
TAGTGGACGGCCACGTAGTAGACCCTGTTACCCTTCCGCTGTCTCTCTATGTAGGAGGCTGGCCTGCCACACCTCGGACACGTGAACTGCTCTCCCTCCCGCTTCTTGGCAAGCCCCTCGGGCTCCTTGGCCCTTACCTCGGCCCCTTCCCCGTTCTTTGATGACTTTTCGCTCATTTTTCCCAGAAGTTTCTGGGGAAGATCGATTATAAATTTTCCTTATTTCTCGAATATCACAGCGGGTGCTTGAAAGGAAGAGAAAGAAAAGAGAGGTTAAGAACGCTGAATAAACTTAGGGCCATCTATCGGCTATATAGTAAGGCTATTATATAGTAACCTCCTAACTTCTTCATCTATTACTTGGCGCACTTCGTCCTCCTTGCCTTTTCTCGTTGCCTCACATAGCTCATCAAAAAGCGCTGCCAGTCCCTCTCGCCACTCAGGACTCAATTTGTGGGGGTCTATACATGGTATCTCCATAGCCTCCTCGGGCTCTAGCTTGTACATCCCTCCTCCGTAGACCCTAAAGGTGCTCCTAGCAAGCTCAAATGCTGGGCCTGAGTTCAGATAAGCAAGTATTGCCTTAATGCATGAACTCTCCTTTATCTTCTCATCAAAGTACACGCAATGTAGAGTATTTAGTGCGCAGGCCCTTGCACTATTATGAACGAAGCGTAGTCCACTTCTGAACATATAGACTAAGAAGGCGTCTGGTGGTTCTCTCTTCTCAATCCAATACCACACACGCCTGTGGCTGGTCAGATAGCGCTTGTTGAAGCCTCTTGCCTCCCCCCATTCTATGTACTTTAGAACTGACGTACCGAGCAATTCGTCCTTCCGTTTAAAGCACCAGAGCAAGTAGACCTTCTTCCCCTCTCTCTTCAGCGACTCCCAATCCTCCTTCGTGAAGTCGTAGCCCTTGAGGTAGCGAGCAGCTGCCACGACGGGCTTTAAGTACTCGTGCTCTATCTTGAAAATCTTGACCTCGTTCTCGCTTAACGTGAAGAACTCGTTGGCCCCCGTCGCTATCCCTCTCGAGACCTTGGCCAGAGCGCCGAGCTTCGTCATGAAGTCCGGCTTCACCCCTCCAACAACCTCTTTAAAGAGTGAGGTCCACTTCAAAGATGAGCCCGCATTCGTTAAATCGCATAACTTTGTCCTCCCCCATCCATAGTCTTTCTCTAAACCACTTTCTACAGCTTCGATAAGCTCTCCCACTGACGGCCAAGCCCTAAGCTCTACTAATAGCGCATGTTTACGGGGCTCCTCTTTAGAGGCGAGCGTTATACATGCTCTCGTCAAGACGCCGGAGAAAGCCAACGTCTTCTCATCGAAGAGCACTATGGACTCCACATGCATTCTCTTAGCTAAGAATCGCCTCAGGGTAGTGCCATAGTCCGCTTCCATCCACTCGCTAGGCGTTATGAAGGCTAGCCTCCCTCCATCTTTGAGGAATTGACAGGAATGAATGAAGAAGTGAACGTAGATGCTCGATAAGCGACTTAAGGGCTCGCCAGCTTCGGCTTCGATAATTCGTGCTATCTCCTCCTTGTAAGAGGGGAGGAGCTCGTGATGTCTTGTATAGGGAGGGTTGCAGACTATAGCATCAAAGGAAGTGCGCTCAAAGCCGAGGCTAAGCATGTTTAGGAGATTGAGCTTTAGGAAGTCTGCCAGAAATATGCGAGGTTTGGCCCTAGGTGCACGGATCAAGATGTTTACAGTGGTCATCAAGACGGCTAGCGGGTTTATATCAACTCCGTAGAGTTGATGTGCTACTTTATTCGCATTTAAGCCGAGCGCCTCTAGGCAATGAAGCGCCTCAATTAAGAAGGTCCCGGATCCCACACATGGATCGAGCAAGTGGTCATTTTGCCGTCTAAGGACCCACCTTACCATAAACTCCGCTATGGGCTTGGGCGTGTAGAACTCTCCTAGTCTCCTCCTTTCCTCTTGGGGCATGAGCTCTTCGTATAGTTGGCCTAGCTCGTCGCTGGTGGCACGGGTTTTAATCACCTTGATGGCCTCTCGAAGAGGTTCTCGTAGCTCAGAAGGCTCAATAAGCGATAACCCTCGATCTATCCACGAAGGCTTGAAGGCTATGAGGTTCGAGGCCTTGTACGCTTCTTCAAAGGCCTTTGCTAGGTCGCCAATGTTAAGTTCGCTCAGGCTAGGCAAGTTATAGGGCTTCTCGGCCAGTCCGTAGAGGATTAGCTTTAGAACGACCCCATAAGCCACTTGCCATAATAATGTGTTAGAGCTGATGTGCTCAGTTTCAAAACCCGTTTTGGCCAACTCCTCACGAATGCCAGTTAAGGCTATCAGCCCTTTCGAAGAAAGCGCCTTGTAAACGTGCTCTACGAGCTTTCTTAAAGCAAAGAGATTCACGTGCGTCGACTATTTGTCGACCAAAATTTATGCTTTACTCTTGAAGTATTTGCGAAGTTCTCGAACTCTTCCAAGGTTTATGTTGGTAAACTCGCCTCCGACGAGGCTTATGAACGGGATCAACTTGCCATTTTCATCGAATTCAACCTTGGCCTCGAACTTTACTCCTTCAATATCAGCTAATCGAGTCCATTGAGAAATTGGGTGGAAGTACGTAGGCTTCTTTGTAATACTATCAATGCGTGGCTCCTTCCCACTTATTACTTCATCTAGAGTGCAAGCATGTAATTCATCCAAAAACACCTGAAGGACGACTATCGGTATTCCATAATCTCTCTGCCAATCTTTCAAAGGCTTAACATCTTCTTCCTTGACCGTGAAGCTTAAAGACTTCTTAGCGCGCTTTACTGACCATACACTATGTTCAACTTCAAGGCCAAGAAGAGCCTCTTTGACGAGGTCTTTGACCTCCTGGTCGGGCTTCCTCATCAACTGAAGGAGCTCCTGCTCCTTAGCCTTCGCGAGCTCTGAGCTAAAGAGGAGAAGGTTGGGCCTTTTGCGACCCTTCTCCAATTCTTCCTTTTCTCTCAATATCCCTTCGAATTCTTGCATGTTCTTAGGAATACGGCCAGCAGAGTACCCATAGCGATAGACTCGGACGTTGAGCTCTCGAGCAATAATTTCTTGACAAAACTTGTAAGCCATCTCTTCAGCCCAATTACCAATAGACCATCTGAGGTAGAAGTCCAATCTCCTAGGGGGGAACCTCTTTTTCTTTCTCTCTTCGTCCTTTCTTGTGATAGGACCCCTTGCCATCGTCAAGCTCACTTAGAAATTTCTTCACTCTTGCACTTCCTTCAAAAATCCTTCGCTGAGTTCAACATCGTTTAATGAATGAGAGAGCTCGTAAAAGCTTTGAAGCCTTTAGTGCTTGAATTTTCTTTCCCATAAAACTGAAACTAGAGCAGATAGCACGGTCGTAGCCTGCAATCCAACCCACGTTTCATTCTTAGGGTTGGGAAGGGCCAACCGTATTACCATAGTTTATTAGAGTCCTCATCGCGGTTAATGTTGACCACCAGTGGTCAATGTTGACCGCTGGTCAAACTGGTCAATTGACCGGTCAACATTGACCGCTGGTCAATGGTGTGGTTAATGTTGGATGCTCTCTCCATACTGCTGGGCCTCTGCGTAGGAGCGGGGGTAGCGGGCACTTTACTGACGATTTGGCACTTCAAGGAGGTGGAGAGGCTCATAAAGCTCGTCGAGGCTGTCAAAGCGGTCAACGCGGTCAATGTTGACCACCGGTCAAACTGGTCAATTGACCGGTCAAACCGGTCAAAGGGGGCGGTCAAACCGGTCAAACTCAACGAAGCGGTTAATGTGGAGGCGGTCAACATTGACCGGGATGGGAGCTCAATTACCGCGAGGGCCTCTCAAGCCACCCTCCAGCTCCTCAAGGCCTCCAGCTCCTCTGAGGAGCAGGGCTCCCCCGATTCGAGCGCTCCGCCTCGGAGGGGCTCAAGCCAGAGAGATCCCGAGGCCCTGAAGGCGGAGATACTGAGGCTCAGGGGTCAAGGACTGAGCACGAGGGAGATAGCGAGGCAACTCGGCTGCTCTCACAGCCTGGTCGTCTATTACCTCAAGAAGATGAGCTGACACGCGACCCTCGTCATTTAAAGAAACGCGCGTCGAGGTCAAAGAAAAAGGGAAGGAAGGGAAGAGGCTTGAGGGCCTAGTAGAGGGGGAGCTCTCTAAGGGCGTTGTCAAGCATCGCCGTCGGGCTGTCAACGGCGTAGGCCCTGACCTTCACCCCGCATTCCCTCGCCATCACCGCCATCCTCTCTACGTGCTCTTCTCTTCCTACGAGCAAGAGGACCATCAGGGCGTCGAGGCCCGCCATCTTCCTGAGCTCCTCAGCCACGTACCTCCAGTCGCTGAGGTCGAAGTCGCCGATTATGTAGACGGTGGCCCTCTTTCTATCGACCCTCCTCAAGGCCTCCGAGAGGTAGGTGTTGCCGAAGGGATGGTAGCGCCTGACGAAGTTCTTCGCAACCTCCTTGACCCTCTTGGGCTCCACCCACCCCGTGTCGAAGTTCACGTAGTCGGCGAAGGTCAGCAACCTCGCGCTCGCCCCGATGTGGCGGGCCCACCCCATTACCGCGAGGGCCGTGTTTCTGGCCGCGATCCACTTCGGGAAGCCGCAGATCCGCTCCCTCATGCTCGAGCTCCTGTCCACGATCACTATGATGTCGGCGCTCCCCTCCCTCAGCCTGCCGGCCCTCTGCGCCACAGGCCTCTCGAAGGCCTTTATCGCCGTGTGGCCCGGCACCACCGTCCCGTAGGTCCTCATCGTCTCGAGAACGTCAAGCTCGTCGATGGGGTCTCCGAGCCTCCACACGCCGTTGCGCTCTCTAGGCAGGACCCTCACGTTGCCCCGCCTCGTCGGCAGGACGTTGAGCGGTAGGGAGAAGCAGCGCTCCACGTACGCGTCGAGCACGGCGTCCTCCACCTCGAGCTCCACGTCGGGGCGCTGTCCTGTCCCGGCGCCACCGCCATGCAACCACGCGACCAGAGCCCTCTTGGCGTCGGCGGGGGCGTTGGTGGGAAGGGCCTTTCCACCGCGGGCCTCGATGTATGCTATTATCGAGCTCACGACATCGTCCACGCTGGCGCCCTCCTCCATAAGCTCGGCGGCGACCGGCAACAGCGCGGAGAGGGCTACGGGCCCGAGCTCCACGTCTCCCTGCCTAGGATCGAGGCCTGCGCCGGCGCCTCCTGATCCGGTCGGCTCGGCCTCGACCGCGGGCCTCAGCATCCTGTAGACCTCGAAGATAGTCTCGTGGGGGGCGTCGGGCTTCACCCAGCCCGGGACCCTCCCTCCGAGCGCCGAGATCCTCACGTCGTCGATTATGGGAACCTTTAGGCCCGCCCTCTTCAGCCTCTCCACGTAGCCCGCCACTTCTCTCCTCACGCCCTCGTACTCCCTTATGATGGTCGCGTCGATGATCGCGTCGTAAGCTATGTTGGCCACCTTAGGGTAGATGGCCGCGAACCTCTCCGCATCGTCCGAGCCGAGAGCATTCAGGACGAGCTCCCTCGCCCTGTGGAAGTTCCTGAAGTCCTCTCCAACGCTCCGGGGGTAGGCGCGGAGGTGCTCGCACTCGTGCCTGTAGGACCACTCCAGCTCGCCGTTCTCCTCGTCGCCTTCGTTTATGTAGATGACCTTCGCCGCTATGTTACAGCTCGTCGGCTCCTCCGTCGGGAAGACGACTTCGTGGGGCGGTACGGGGTACTTGTGCGTCCTCAAAAAGGCCTTGAAGACGGCTTCGTGCTCCCCGCTGAGCCTCATTCCTCCTCCGCCTCCGCGTACGGCCCAGCTTAAAAGGGGACCTCGGGAAAGGGGGAGGGCGCAAGCTCGATCAGGGGGCCACGGCCATCACTCGGAGGTTCGAGGCTTCATAAAAGAGAAAAAGGAGGGGGTTCAGGAGGCCTCGCTATCTCGCTCGGTCGGCTTTTTGACGACCTTCTCCACGACCTCTTTCTTCCCCCGTACTCTTACTCCTCCGCTTTCGCCGAGAGGCTCTACGACCAGCCCCTCCCCCCTGAAGCTGAAGCTCCCGCTCCGGTCAACCTCCTTGACCTTCTCGCTGAAAGTCCTCGCGTCCACGTAACCCTGAACGAAGAGCTCCTTGAGGAGGCGCTTGACCTCCACTACGTCTGTCAACGTCACGGCCTTCACCCCCCTGACCTCCTCGAGCCTCCTCTCGGCCTCTTGAGCCACGTCGGCGGAGCCCGCGCGGGAGAGCGCCTCCAAGACCGAGGCGTCGTCGATGGTCGGGATCGCGGCGAGGATGCTCCTCTTGACCGACTCGGCGACCTGTGATAAGTCCTCGAACACGCTCTTTAGAACCGGCTCCTCGGTCTTCGATGCGTAGATCGGGCTCCCAAGCGCGAGGACGTTCTTCAGCATGGTCTTGAGGGATTGGACTGCCTCGAAGCAGTAGGCCTCGAAGTCCCTCACAGCCTGCTCCACGAACGACTCCAGTGTTGGTGCGCTCAGCTTCACCTCCTCCCTCGTCGCTACAAGTCTTAGTGGTAGTGTATACTTGACCGCGACCCTGACATGACTTACGTCGGCTTTGCCGTGTCCATCCATCCAAGCGAGGGCCTTCGCGAGCAACGTGGCGCTTCTGGCGAATCTCATCGGCGAGAGGGCGTAGCGACAGAGGGCGAACTTCTTGTACGTGCAACGCTCGCAGGGCAATCGCTCGAGCACGCTGAACCTGTCGGCCCTGCTCTTGCCACCGCCCACCTCGTCGTGGTAGTAGCACGCTGAAAAGGCCAAGGACGTCAGCAACAGGTAGGCCTTCGCTCCTTGGCTCAACCTTACTGTCGTCAGTATCTCCTCCCTCGTCTTCGAGATCTCGCTCACGTCAACCTTCAGCCGTGGCGTGTACTCGTTCTCTCTAGTCTTGGCCTCGTCGAAGACGTCCAGGACCTCGCTCAGGACAATGCTCTTCGGCGGGGTCATGGGGATCACCACGTCGAACCTGTCCAAGTCCGCCATGTTCCTCTGCACCAAGACGTTCTGGTAGAAGTCGTTGGGAGGGTTCGTGCCTGCGACGAAGAACAGCCACTTGGCCCTGTACCGGTCGTAGACCCTCTCCTCCAGAAAGTCCTTGAGAGCGCTCAGCACCAGCTCGTTGGCGAAGACCTCATCTAGGAAAACCAAGTCGGCGTCGATGGCCTTCGGAATTATCTTCTCCTCACCGCACATCAGCGCCGGAAGGTCGTAGGAGTAGAACACGTCGACGGGCTTGTGCGAGCTCTTCAGCAACATCATGAAGGCCTTGACGGGCGACTGCTTGTAGCAGAGCATCTTGGCGAAGGCCTTGACGAGCCTCGTCTTGCCGGTGCCGTGAGAGCCTATGAGCAACGTCGGCAACCCCAAGACCTGCGACGCGACGAAGACCCTCACCTTCTCCTCGTGCCCTCTCACAGCCCTCGACAGCTCCTGAACCACGAGGTTGGCCGTCTGAGGAGAGAGCTTCAGGGGTTGCTGATCCGCGGGCAACGCGAGGGAAGGCCTTGGGGGCTGGGGTGCTCGAAGGCCCTGCTTCAGCTCGTCCTCCAGCTCCTCTAGGCCCTTCAGCAAATTTAGGAGGCGCCTGCACTCGGGCGAGAGCTCCGCCAAGACCTCGGGGAGGGGCTTGACTTGTTCAGGCTCGACGCCATTCGTGGACGGCGTGGCGGGCTTGACTGACTGCGCGCCGTTCTCCACAGCTGATTTTTCGGGCTTGGCCTTCTGCTGTCTAGGGGCCATCCTCCTCCGCCCTCCTCGCTATGAACGGCTTAAAAGAGGGGCGAAGGTGGACGAAGGCGGGCGAGACCGAGGATAAGGGAGATCTCGAGAAGGAAAGGCGAGATGGACGTGAGAAAAAGAAGGAAGGGGGTTTACGGTCTAGTCCTCATGAGGACTGAGCTAGTCCCACCACATCCTCATGTACTCCACGCCGTTCTCCGCGATTACCTCAAGCTCGTCGGGGAAGGCCTTGGCCTTCTGGAGCAAGTGCTTGATGAGGTCTTCTCTGTCTAGTGGCACGAGAGCGCCGTCAACGGTGAGGTGCTCGTCCTCCCGGAGCTCCGTGACGACGTAGACCTCGAAGAGGGCCCTCGGCTCCTGCTCCGCGACCTCCACGAAGTCTCTTAGCCTTGGCGCGCCGTTGTGGCGGTCGCCGTAGTTGGCGGGCGGTATCTTCCTGACGGCCTTCAACAGCTCCTCGGCGGTCACTGTGCCGTAGTAGAAGTCGGGAGAGACCTCTTGCAACCTAGGCCCCAGCACTTCGATAACGTACTTGGTGAAGCCCCTCCTCCCGTACATCTTCCTCCGCCCTCCTCGCTATGAACGGCTTAAAAGGGCTCGGGGCCCTCGTCCCCGCGAGCTCACGGCCGTTACCCGGAGCTTCGGGTGATGGGCGTGGAGAGCGCGAGGACTGCGAAGAGCGCGCTCTGTGGTCGAGAAGAGAGCAATCGACTTCCTCCTGCCCCAAGGATGAGGGTAAAGGAAAGAGGGAAAAAGAGGGGAAGGTCGAGGGGTCGCGGTCGTGGGTCACAGGCTCAGGACTTCTATCTCGTTTAGGAGCTGTCTGAGCTCCTCGTCCTTCTCCAGCATGCCGAGCCTGTCTTGGCTCCTCAGCTTCCTGAGGTAGTCCCTGACCTTGGCCTCCATGTACTCTTTGGGCTTCTGATCTCTCAGCCACGCCATTATCAAGTCCTTGAGGTGCTGGAGGCTTTCGAGCAACGACTGCTTGAAGAGCTGTACGAGGAGCTCCGCGTCCTTAGCTGAAGACGGCTTGAACTGCACGACCTTGATGTCGGGCCTCTTCCTAGGGATCAGCCCCTCCCTGTCCACCTCCCACAGCTTCTCGAGGGACTCCGTAGCGTACTGCCGTACCTCCTCGACCTCCTTCAGCGTCTTCTCGTCGAGGGAGACTACCACGACGCTGTATTGGAGCTTGTAGCCGAGGCAGGAAAGCCTGGTCGAAACGCTGTCGTACCAGTTCTTCCACGCCTTCAACAACTTATCGCGCTCCGTCCTCACCTCCCTCGACGGCCTCTCCTTAGGCGCCGGCAGGTCGTAGATCAGAAGTCCAAAGCCCTCGCCGATATCGTAGTCTCCCCCTGTCCTTTCCATCCTCACTCCGCCCTCCTCGCTATGGAGGGCTTAAAAGGAGAAGTGAAGGCCTTCACGCACCGGGACGAGGAAAAGGTCGAGAGGTTAAGGGCTAAAGACCAACACCCGGAGGTTCGGGTGATGAACAAAAAGAAAGAGGGGAAGGAATGGCCCTTGTCCTCGCTTAGCTGTAGACCCTGACAGTCACCTTCTCCTCTTTGAGTTCTTCGAGCTCCTCTAACGCGTAGAGAATGCTCTCAATTGTCTCTCTAAGCGAATAGAACTCGAAGGCCTTCGCGTACTCTATCAATAGTGCTGTGTCGTTAAGGACGTTCTTCAAGTGTTTCTTCAAGAGCTCTCTTACCTTCGACTCAACCTCCATTCTTCCTCCGCCCCCTCTGTCATGAAGGGCTTAAAAAAGCTCAGAGCGAGGAAGGGCTTTCTTCACTCTTCTCAACGCCCTCCTTCAGCCCCTTTTTAAGCAGAGCCTTACGCAGGAGGCGGAGGAGGATGTCTGACGAGAAGGCCCAGAACCAACATGGAGATAAGCGAAACGTGAAGGCCAACAACTCCCACGTGAAGGAAGCGAAGGCCTCTAAGGCTGAGGAGAAGCCCGAGGGCAGGGCGAAGGCGAAGAAGGTCATCGGAATAAGGCTCGTCGAGACGAGGTATGGGAAGAGGGTTCTGATCGAGCAGGGGCAGAATCGTGTCTGGCTTCGTGAAGCCGATGTTGTACAGTTGTTGTCAGTTCTCGCTAGAGAAGCCTTCGGCAAAGAGGTCGAAGAGTAAGAAGCACAAGGCGAGAACCTAAACTCCCCTCTTTTTTCCTTCGTGATGGGCTTGTCGGCAACTTTGCGAGTCGCTTTTTAAATCGCACTTTGAACTTGAAAAGCTCGTTGAGGGGCTCTTCATCGGCAAGCTACTAAGCGGAGGGCGGAGGAGTCATCCCCTCCGAGCCCCATGACTTAATGGGCTTGAAGGGAGATAAACTTAACGCCTCGGAGGTTCGAGTGAAGGCCTTCGGGTGAAGGCCGAGGACTGACGTCATTAAGGAGAGCTACATCGCCCAAAGGTGTCCACTCCTCTCCCTCCAAGTACCCCCACGATAAGCTATATTAGGAGAGGCAAGAGACATATAAGGTGAAGAGGCCAGTCGAAGGCACCCCTATATAAGCTTTCAGAATCTCATGAAGAGAGAATTGAAAGCTGTCGATACCGACCGTCATAGACCTCTATCGTTACGAGAATCTCATGAAGAGAGAATTGAAAGAGCCTCTCGTACAGGGTCTCGGACACGGGCTTCACCCCGAGAATCTCATGAAGAGAGAATTGAAAGCAGCTCTGACTCGAGCTGCTCCTCGTTGAGCAACCCCTGAATCTCATGAAGAGAGAATTGAAAGCGTAACATTTCACTCACCTAGCTCCTGCATCCACCTTCTGAAGAATCTCATGAAGAGAGAATTGAAAGCATCGTAGAGGTCTGCGGTCCTGAACCCCCGCTCGTCGTGAATCTCATGAAGAGAGAATTGAAAGACTATCTGGAAATAATTCGTTGCCGTATCTGGGCCCGTGAATCTCATGAAGAGAGAATTGAAAGTCGTATCTCCTAGCCAGAAGTCTATCCACACTAACCACGTTTCGAATCTCATGAAGAGAGAATTGAAAGAGGTCAACGCACCGGTCGAAGCGAGTCGCATGTGGAAGTGGAATCTCATGAAGAGAGAATTGAAAGATGTGAAGGAAGACCTGAAGGATGTGGACAAGGCGTACGAATCTCATGAAGAGAGAATTGAAAGCTAATGGGGTTCTTGAAGAGGACAACTCTCTCTGTCACGGGAATCTCATGAAGAGAGAATTGAAAGGAACAATATGAACTTCTGGGCGGTCACCTTCACGTCTCTAGAATCTCATGAAGAGAGAATTGAAAGTCTGATCTGCAACTGCACGCTCAGCATAGTATAGATGAAGAATCTCATGAAGAGAGAATTGAAAGCCAAAATAGCTCCAAACGTTTCATTAGTATCACCTGTAGGGTAGAATCTCATGAAGAGAGAATTGAAAGTTGAAGATTGCCTCAGGAAGCTTTTCAGCAATTGTAACAGAATCTCATGAAGAGAGAATTGAAAGCTACGCATTCGTGCTGCAACTTGCAATTGAGCGAGGCCTGAGAATCTCATGAAGAGAGAATTGAAAGGTGCTCTCGCGGAGCTCATCGAG
>Ga0080004_1185423_pt1 | contig 11276 bp, 7 predicted proteins | sample WasSprMetagenome_FD_69207 | JGI IMG/M metagenome (GOLD analysis project Ga0080004, IMG submission 69207) | Sulfidic aquatic microbial communities from Washburn Spring, Yellowstone National Park, USA - WS (SPADES assembly) (version 2) | ecosystem: Environmental > Aquatic > Thermal springs > Hot...
AATCTAAAAATGAGCATAAAAATCGAAGACCAACAACCATGGAATCCTGAAAAGAGAACCAACACTAACAAACAATAAACTAACCCTCCTCACAAAAACAAATAGGATGAAAAGGTGATATTCAACATACCAATAACCAACATAACCTCAACCCAACTGAAAGAAGTCAGCCCAATCATAAAAAGGCAAAATACTAGTAACATCATTCAAAGAAAAGGAAGTACTCCACATATTCTCACAGCTACATGAAGACCTAGACTTTCCCATACATAGTCAAAATCCAAACAGAAATTCCAGAAGAATTCCCCCAAATAATCTCACTCAAAGACTACATACTTGAATACGAGAAAGATTAAAAAATGAACACTCAAAGTGCTTAAAGCCGTTCTTACAATGACTAAGTGCTTGAATCTAGCAGTTAATCAGTTTTTCAAACCTTCAAAATGCCAAAATAACATTTAAAAAATCGCCAAAACAAATTAAGATAGTGTCTATACGCCAAGAAATACTGTATAAAAGAAAGAGTTAAAGTTTAAAGTGAAAAATTTTAAATGCAAATAACTTTAGACATTAATTGATGGTGAAACTGAATGGAAAGCGGTTCGAAACAACTTTCAAAGTATGTAGAAGATCTTAAATTCAAAGATCTCAGTGAAGAAGTTGTGTACAGATTAAAACAACATATTCTGGATACCCTCGGATGCATTTTTCATGGTTTTCCAAGTCATTCAGCGTCCATCACCAGAAAATTATTGCTAGGGAAAGTGGAAGAAGCGACAATTATTGGAACAAATAAAAAGGATTCTTGTATTACTGCAACGTTAGCTAATGGAGTAGCACTAAGACAATCAGAATATTTAGATTATCTGCCATCGCCTTTAAATCCCTTTGCAGTTTGTCACCCCAGCGAAGCAATTCCTGCAGCCTTAGCAATAGCTGAAAAAGTAGATTCCTCAGGTAAAGACTTTTTACTCTCAGTATTCATTAGCTATGAACTTCACGGAAGATTCTGTGTTGCGATGCGAACATCCAGCCTTTCTGCTGCAGGATTCCACCACACAACCTTAGGTTACCTAATACAACCATTAGTTATAGGTAAACTATTAAACTTGAAAGCAGAGCAACTCGCAAATGCCATGGGGATTTCCGGTTGCATGGCGAATGCAGGCATAATTGATGCAGAAGAAGAAGAATTTGCAGAAGTAAAGAATATAGCATATCCAATTGCAGCTCAAGCCAGTATTATAGCCACTTTATTGGCGAAAGATGGATTTACCGGGACAGAAAGGGTTTTAGAGGGTGAGAAAGGTTTCATGAAATCAATCCTAAGGGAAAATATGGATTTTGATGCATTATTGAAGGGTGGAGAGAGGCCGTGGATCTTTGAAACAAGGTTGAAGCCTTATCCAATAGTTGGAGCAGGTATTGGAATCATTGATGCCACATTGAACTTAGTGAAAAAATACAGTATAAATCCTTCAGATGTGGAAAATATCCTGGTGAAAAGTAGCAAAAAAACTGTAACTCATATATGTGACCCTGCAAAAAAGCATCCGAAAACCAAGGAAAGCGCAGATCACAGTGCATACTTCCTTGTTGCAGTAGCGATTTTAGAGAAAAAGGTAACACCTGACCTCTTCAGAGACGACGTACTTTCAAGTCTACTCTCAAATACGACTGTACATGAATTGAGTGATAAAATAACATTTGAAGTTTCACCTGAACTGAATGATCCAAAACTATATCCTGCAGCAGAAGTAATAATCAAAATAAAAAGCGGCCTAGAATATTCACATAAAGCACTATATCCTAAAGGTCACCCCAAAAATCCAATGAGCGAAAAGGAAGTAGAAGAAAAGTTCCTCCAAGGAGCCTCCAGCATATTAGGTGAAAACAAGGCTAGAGAAGTAATAAAAGCCGTCTATAGACTAGACAAAATGAGAAATATTTCAGAACTTACAGAGCTTCTCAGAACATAACATTGATTCTAACCTAAACATTTTTATTTCATTATGATGACCATTTATATCTAAAGCATAGCATTAATCTTATGTTTCCTCTACTAAAATTTAAACCGTAACAAACACTTAAATAATTGTATGTTTTTATAATATGTTGGGATACATGAGTATAGATAAATTTGGTATTAAAGAAGCTCTTAATTTTAATGGAAGAAAAGTGACTATCTATAGGCTAGATAAATTCGAAGAAGTGGGTGTGAAGGGAGTCTCAAGGCTTCCATTTACCATAAAAGTCCTTTTAGAAAATGTTCTTAGAAATATTGATGGCAAAGCAATAACTGAAGATGATGCTATAACCATTGCAAAGTGGCCTAGCACTATAGGTACTAGGGAGATACCTTTCCTACCTTCCAGACTATTATTACAAGATTTGGCCGGCGGCCCCCTCGTAGCTGACTTAGCTGCTATGAGATCTGCAATGAAAAGTTTTGGTGGTGATCCACGCAAAGTTAACCCAATTATACCTGTAGATTTGATTATAGATCATTCCATTCAAGTTGACTATTATGGTACTTCTTATGCTTTTACCTTAAATCTAGAGAAGGAGTTTGAACGAAATCGTGAAAGATATAAATTCCTTAAATGGGCTCAGAAAACATTTAATAATTTTAGAGTGGTTCCTCCAGGTCGCGGCATAATACATCAAATTAATTTAGAGTACCTCTCCACAGTCGTACAGTTGAGAAAGCACAATAATGAAGTAATAGCATTCCCAGATACTCTTCTAGGCACAGATTCCCATACTACAATGGTCAATGGAATTGGCGTTTTTGGCTGGGGGATCGGTGGTATAGAAGCTGAAGCTATTATGCTAGGGCAACCCTATTATATACTGGTACCTGATGTCGTTGGAGTAAAGTTAACGGGTGAATTACCTGAGGATGTCACTGCCACCGATCTAGTTCTCACAATAACTGAATTATTAAGGAGGAAAGGGGTTGTAGGAAAGTTCGTTGAATTTTACGGTCCCGGTGTTAGTAAATTAAGCGCCACAGATAGAGTAACTATTTCCAATATGGCGCCCGAATATGGTGCTACAGTAGGCTTCTTCCCAGTAGATGACGTCACACTACAATATCTTATAATGACAGGAAAAGATGAAAGTTTAGTCAAGTTAGTCGAGTGGTATGCTAAATTGCAAGGAATTTTTAGAACTGATGATATGCCTGAACCCAAATACAGTGAAGTAATAGAATTCGATATGAGTACTGTAGAACCATCAATAGCAGGTCCTAGAAATCCTGAAGAGAGAGTTCCACTTTATAAGGCTAAGGAGGCATTCTCAGCAACTCTAATGGAATATCTTAAAAAGAAGAAAGCCGCAAAAACTACATCCGTAAAAATTCAAGTAGATGATCAAGAATATACGTTATCCGATGGCTCCATAGTTATTGCCGCTATAGCAAGCTGTACAAATACCTCAAATCCATCAGTTTTAATAGGAGCCGGGCTTCTAGCTAAAAAAGCTGTTGAAAGAGGTTTGCACACTAAGCCATATGTTAAAACAAGTTTCACGCCTGGTTCTAGAGTTGTCGCCGAATATCTAGTATCCGCAGGATTACTGTCATATCTTGAGGCACTAGGTTTCCATATCGTTGGTTATGGATGTGCAACATGCATTGGTAATAGTGGACCGTTACCATCCCCAGTTACTAAGGCTATAACTGACAATGACTTATTCACTGTTGCAGTAATAAGTAGTAATAGGAACTTTGAAGGAAGAGTTCATCCACTCGTTAAAGCCGTATATCTGGCATCTCCAATACTAGTTGTAGCATATGCACTAGCTGGCAGAATGGATATAGATTTTGCTAAAGATCCGATAGGGTATGACCCAAATGGTAATCCAGTCTATTTAAAGGATATATGGCCATCTCAAAAGGAGATCAGAGACCTTGTGGAAAAATCGATAAACCCAAATATGTTTAAGGAAAAATACGCTGACATCTTCAAAGGGGATGAAAAATGGGAAAACTTACCTGCTCCTGAAAATGAGATTTATCCTTGGGATCCGAAATCAACATACCTTAAGGAACCCCCATTCTTTAAAGATATGCCAATTGAACCGCCAAAGCTTAATGATATAAAAGGAGCTCGCGTCCTAGCGTTACTTGGTGATAGAATAACGACTGATCATATTTCACCAGCAAGCTCAATACCTAAAGATAGTCCTGCTGGACGATATCTAATTGAACATGGTGTGGATCCAAAAGACCTTGACACTTATGGTGCGCGTAGAGGGAATCATGAGGTTATGGTACGTGGAACATTTGCTAATGTACGCTTAAAGAACTTTTTAACTCCAGATCTTGAAGGTGGATGGACAATATATATACCCACCGGAGAAAGAATGACTATTTATGATGCCGCTATGCGTTATATGAAGGAAGGCATACCACTCATTGTGATTGCAGGAAAACAATATGGTACTGGAAGTTCAAGAGACTGGGCTGCAAAAGGCACTTATCTTCTCGGAGTAAAAGCTGTAATTGCTGAAAGCTTCGAGAGAATACATAGAAGCAATTTAATAGGCATGGGCGTGCTACCCTTGCAATTCGAGGAAGGCCAAAGCTGGAAATCCCTAGGCCTTACAGGATTTGAAGAATACGACATCGAAGGTATCGCCGAAGGATTAAAACCAAAGAAAAAGCTTACAGTTACTGCTAGAAAGAGCAGTGGTGAAACCATAAGATTTAACGTGATAGCCAGGCTAGATACGGAGATAGAAATAGAGTATTATAAACATGGTGGCATCATGCAATATGTACTAAGAAAAATGCTTAAAAGCGCCAAATAGCAATACAACACAAATTCACATTTTTATTTTTAAATTTTTTTCCCGACTTTATCCTATAATAAATACTAATTTTGTATTAATTTCCTAATGCTGTAACTAATCATATGTGAAGCCAGTAGGAATTACGACAAAAATATATTAATAAAAACATTCTGAGTATCTTTAGAGGGACGTTAAAATCGAATAAAATGTCTAAAAATCAGCAATTGAGAGAATTATTGAGAAAAATAAGAGAGTAGTAGCAGCTCTTTCAGCGTATAATGAGTTGTCAGCCAAATTAATAGAGAAAGCAGGATTTAAAGCTATAAACACTACGGGATATGGAGTACCAGCAAGTTATCTTGGGGCACCCGACATGGGATTGTTATCTTTCTATGAAGTACTTGAAGTGAGTAAGAGAATATAATGGCAGTTAATGTACCTGTTGTATGCGATGCTGACACAGAATAGAATGCGGAAGCCTACTAAATATTATGAGAGCAATCAAAGAATTTGAAAGAATAGGAGCTGTGGAGATCATAATAGAGGATCAAGTTGAGCCAAAAAGATGTGGTTATATACCTGTGGAAAGAAGAGTTTTACCTATTGATAAGATGATTGCTAAGATAAAAGCTGCAGTCAATGCCCGTGAAAATGAGGATTTCCTAATAATAGCGAGAACAGATGCTGATGATATTTCAACTGAGGAGGCTATTAAACGTATGAATGCTTATCTGAAAGCAGGAGCTAATATGGTTAAATCACAGCCCAAATCAATTGAACAGCTTAAGAGGGAAATTAAAGAAGTTAATGCCCCTATGCATATAGGATTAGGAATAGGTCCGCTTTTAAAAGTATCCGTAGAGGATTTAAAAGAGTGGGGATTGGAGGTAGGCATAATCTCCTTTCCTCTAACTACATTATTTGCAGCAACTAAGGCTATTAACAAGATCCTAGAACACGTAAAAACGAGGGGCTCTCTGGCTGGTGCAGAGGATCTCATAGTATCATTTCAAGAATTTTTGGGTATTATGGAGTTAGATAAATATAAAGAGTTAGATGAGAAATTTGAGATTTCTGAATGATTGATTTTTAATTCACATTATTTTTTAACTTTACATACTAGAATGAAAGTATCTGAATTTCATAAAAATTATATTTTACTGGTCATATAAGTGACCATAAGATACCTTTATATTTAAAATTGAAATATTTTGTAGATGGTGCTTGTTATGCAGAAAATAGAGATGGATAAACCAATAGTGGAGATTGATGGAGATGAAATGGCTCGCATTTTGTGGCATTGGGTTAAGGAAAAATTGATACTACCATATGTCGATTTGAAAACAGAGTACTACGATTTAGGAATAAAGAAGAGGGATGAAACAAATGATCAAATAACTGTACAAGCTGCTGAAGCTATAAAGAAATGGGGCGTAGGTGTAAAATGTTCTACAATAACACCTGACAAGGCAAGAGTCAAAGAATACAATTTAAAAAAGGAATGGAAAAGTCCCAATGCAACTATCAGAGCAATATTAGATGGCACATTATTCCGTGCACCAATAATTCTACAAAACATTAAACCAGCAGTAAGATTCTGGAGGAAACCAATCATTATTGCAAGACATGCCTTTGGTGACATATATGATGGTGTAGGAATAAAATTCGATGAACCAGGCACAGCAGAAATAGTATATAAGTCTAAGAGTGGTAAAGAAGTCAAAGTTCCATTCCGTGAATTTAATGATTCAGGTATCATACAAGGAATATATAATTTAGACACATCAATAAGAAGCTTTGCAAAAGCATGCTTTAATTATGCATTGGAACGGAAACTTGACCTATGGTTTGCAGCAAAAGACACTATTTCTAAAGTCTACGATGCACACTTTAAAGAAATCTTTGAAGAAATTTACGAAAATGAATTTAAGGAGAAATATAAGCAGGCTGGCATAAACTACAACTATTACCTAATTGATGATGCTGTCGGAAGACTCATGAGGACGGAAGGGGGACTCATATTTGCACTTAAAAACTATGATGGTGACGTAATTTCAGATCTCGTAGCATCATCTTATGGTAGTCTAGCACTCATAACTTCAGAACTTTACTCACCGAAAGGATATTATATGTCTGAAACCGCACATGGCACGGTTCAAAGGCACTACTACAGATATCTTAAAGGCGAACCAACATCCACAAATTCAACAGCAATAATTTTCGCATGGACGTATGCACTCAGAAAGAGGGGGGAATTAGATGGCCTGCCAAAATTAATAGATTTTGCCAACAAATTGGAGATGGCAGTAAAGAAGACTATTGAAATTGACAGAATAATGACTCAAGACATTGCAAGAATCTCAGAACCACCAGTAAATAAAGTCGTTACCTCAGAAGAATTCATTGACGCTGTAGGAAACCATTTGAAAACTCTAATGAGCAAATAACTTTTCTATTTTCCTAAAAAAGTAAAATGAGAAGAATTCCATAAAGCATGGATCATAGCTTAGAATTTAATACGTTTATAACTAAAATTTGAATCTTTATTCACTATTGTAAAACATATAACTCCCATGTACATATGGCCCCTGACCTCGTTAAGAGGAAGATATATGCCTCTGAGCTAGCTATGAGGGCTGAGAAAGCTAGCATGAAAGCCATAGTTTTAAAGTGTCATCATGGCCTACTACTATACTTACATGGACTTTGAATGAAAGTAATAATAGAGTAGTTAATTATGTATCATTAACTCTTAACACTTCATCAACTGAAGGTATCAATTCTAAGGCAATAGAAATGGTGTTTAAACTTGGTGCCAAAATAATATGGATACCCAACAAAATCTGCAGCTAATCATTTAGCTTATAAAAGTAAAAGTGGAAGTATAAGGAGATGAAGAACTGTGTGATCACTAAGAAAGTGAGAAAACGCTAAACATAGTTGCCGAAAATAATGGGAATACTTGCTACTGGATACTTAAGAGGAGAGCGTAGTATTAGTGAATGCAACAAAAAGTGCGAAATAGAGAAATTGACAGTAACTCATTTCTCAATTTCCAAAGGAATTAGCCGAGGAAAGAAGCATATAAAGCCAGGGGTTTGTTTGTAAAATTTACTTGGCTGATTTAATAGTTACTGTAACATCTCCATTATTTCTTTAATACTGTACCTCTCTATATTGAATACTTTATTTATTATCTCATTTCCTATATTCTTATATTTTGAGAGCCTTATGTTATTTATGAACTTAGTTATTACATCATCCTTTGTTAACGGATTATTTGGTGTTCCTTTATGATTTATAACTTCCTCTTCATATATTCTGCCTTCCTTCGTAATGATTTTTGCTTTAGCTGGCATAACCCCACTTCCACTCTCTATGTATTTGTCGTAGGTCTTATCGTGCACACATTTTATTTTTGACGTATACTTTAATATTTCAGGATCTCTTATAGTCTCCTCAGTAAAATCTCTTGAACCCACCCATCCATTCTTAAACGCAACCACAACAGCATATGGAATACTAAATTTTGCAATATAAGGAGTTGCAGGTTTAATCTTTTTATCATATGGTTCAACTGCCACATTCATAGAATTTTTCGGTAAATAATAAATGCATTCCTTAATATCCTCCAACTTGATATTATACTTCTTTCTGAATTCCAATGCAATATTTATAGGCGCATGTGTTGCATGACATGTAGGATAAGGTTTAATTGATATATTCAAGGTTTCCCATATCTCTCCTAACCCTTTAGTAACATTTTCTAAACTAAATTTATCTCCTTTCAAATATGCATTAAACATTCCGAACTTCCCCTCAAATATCTGATATGGACCTTGAATCCCCTCCTTGGCTAATAATGAAGCTATAATTCCAGATTGCGCTGCAAGTGCTGGATGCATGGCTTTAATCCATGATCCCTCAATCATGCACTGAAGCAAACCAGAAACCATGCTTCCAGCATTTCCCAACGCTCCTACCAGTTGTTCAATAGATAAATTCATTAATTTACCAGCAATTAATGCGGAGCCAAATACACCGACAATTGATGTAGTATGAAATCCACGGGCATGAAATAGTCCAGGTGCGGATAAACCTATCCTTGCGGTTACTTCATATGCTGCAATTATGGATTCTAAAACTTCCTTTCCTGATGCATCAACTTTCTCACCCATCGCTAACGCCGTTGGTACAACTACACAGCTTTGATGAGCTATAGAGCCTAGATGTGTATCATCATAATCTACACTGTGAGCCATGGCAGCATTAGCCAACACTGCATTTGGAGCAGCTACTTTAAGTCCATGTCCAATTACCGTACTCTCAGGTGGCCCATCCAAGTATTTTACTACACTAACTGCACGTTTAACATTTTCAAGATCGTACGTAGCCATCATGATGCCTAAGGTGTCCAGAATACAGAGCTTAGCTTTGCTAACAACTTCTTCAGGGACGTCCTTCAACTTTAAGTTATAGGCAAACTCTGACAACTTATATGATACAGTATCCACCATATATATTTCACTACTTCAATTATATGGGTTAATTCTTTATTAAATTTTTTGGTACATAATGAGTAAAACTTTTCATTACAAACTAAGCATGAAAATAACATGCTAGGCAAAAAATGCAACTAAGTGCTCATAACCTAAAACTCGAAATGCTTATATGTTCTTGAACTATTATTTATCCTTGATAAATATGAGCGATATAGATTACATTAGAAAACTTTTTCCTGAAATAGACTACATCAAAGATGAAGAAATTAAGAAAAAAGTTGCTGAGGTTTGGATTCGCATATGGAAAAATAGTAAATGGAAACGTATTGAAGACTGCGTCTTCAATCCTGTCACCCCAAATGTAAGTCTCGTCAATCATATAAGAACTGTGACAATAGGTGCAATTGAAATGGCTAATATGGTAACTAAATTCTATAATTACAAAATAAACATGGACTACTTAATTGCCGCATGCTTACTACATGATGCAAGCAAGCTACTTGAATACGAAATGAAAGATGGAAAGGTTGTGTACTCCGAATTTGGCCAAAAGCTTCCCCATGCATTCCTAGGAGCTTCCTACGCCCTTGAAGCTGGGCTTCCTCTAGAAATAGTTCATTTAATCAACACTCACACCACAACAAGTGCACTAACAGCCAAAGCACCTGTGGCAAAAGAGGGAATAATCCTATATCACGTAGACATGCTCCTTGCAGATATTTGCCGTGAAGAAGCTGGTGCAAAACCACTCTATCAAACATACCTATCCAAAGTGGTAATTCCACATTAAGCTGGAAAAATTGAAGAAAGAACAACTAAAAAACATAATTTTTACTGATAGAGGCAAAACCCTATATGATAATTTTCAAGAGCTAAATGAAAACATCTCTTTCTCTTTTTTCCTTTGCGACGAACTTTAACGCGATCCTGCGATTGCGGCGATTCAATCATTAAGTGAAATAGTTGCTCATGCATTTGTGATGGAATTATTAAATTGTAAATGCTTGCCAAAATCGTTAGGTATGTTAACATTCTATTAGTGTGTAAATGTTCATTATGCTACTTAGTGATATAAGTTTTGCTTATACAATTCCTCATTTTTAGACAAATAGACATCAAAAGCCTATGATTGACATTTGTGAAGCAAAATTAATATTTTAGAGAAGAAAGGTGAAAAGTGGAATTTAGATAGATGCTTACAGAACATACTATTGTGTCATGATTCATTCTATTTCTAAATCGAAGAGTGGTATGCTTTGTTGGGCGCCGTAGACGTCTGAGTATTCTATTTCATCTGTTGCTATGGGTTTTATGAATGATATTTTGATTGCTTTAACAGGGTCTACGAAGAATATTCCTAGAATCTTCTCTTTTGGAACTTTGTAAAGCTTTGAAATTGTTTCAGCGTTTATGACTCCTGACTTTTTCACTAGATTATATTTTTCATCGTCGTCAAAGAATATGTCTATTGTTAAAACGAATGGGGAGGCATTCTTCGATCTTATAACTGTTGCTAAATCTTTAAGTTTCATGCTTCTCACCTCGGGAATTCCATAATTCTAATTTTGAATGGTTCGCAGGGGTCATCTAGCTCTAATTTATGCCAAATACTCCACATGTATACTTCACCCACTGATATGTATCGTGTTGGCGAAAATGGGTAGGCGATGTTTCCAGCAGTGCTTTTTCTGCCTGGGAAGCCGTGGTGGGAGAGGGTTGAGCTGGTGAATGAGCATACAGCGTCGGCTATTTCTTGGGTTTTACCTACAACGTCCACTAGTATGCATATTTCATGTGAGGTTATTGTTTTGTTTGGTTCAGCATCCCCTAGGATGGCGTTTTTGCCATAGACTTTGAAGGCTAGTTTGAAGCTTCCCTCGGGTAGGAAGGAGAAGTAATGTTTAACTTCATCGGCAACCTCTTGAAGTATTATATCGGTTTTCTCTATGAAGGATGGATCTCTAACTCCAGCTA
>Ga0080004_1231382_pt1 | contig 11276 bp, 9 predicted proteins | sample WasSprMetagenome_FD_69207 | JGI IMG/M metagenome (GOLD analysis project Ga0080004, IMG submission 69207) | Sulfidic aquatic microbial communities from Washburn Spring, Yellowstone National Park, USA - WS (SPADES assembly) (version 2) | ecosystem: Environmental > Aquatic > Thermal springs > Hot...
GGGCAATCTCGCTTAGGAATTTGTCGTTTGAATACAGTCCCGTACCCTCGCCGCCGTATTTGACGAAAATTGTGACGGCGGTTCCTATGGCGCCGCCGCCAAACATCTCCTGGACAATCCTCACATCTACGCGCGGCGGCAGGTCAAACCTAGCCCTCAGCCGCTCAGTGGTTAGGATTTTTACGGAGAGTCGCTTCGACTCCTCGCTCAGCACCGCGAGGAGTCTATAATCCACGAGCTCCTCAAAGGGGATCGCTAGGTATACTTCGCCCTCGGCGGTGGTCACCACCTCTTGCATCAACTCGGCCACCCTCTCGGCGCCTCGTAATAATGTCAAGAAGGTAGGAGCCACAGCGGCATAACGAGACTCGTATACCATTTGTAGACTGTCAAAAAGCGGCTTAAGAGACTTCAACACGTCGGCGGCGACGCCCACGAGCTTTTTATACACATCTGCGGGGGGAGCTGCTTTGAACTTGGCGGGTCTGACTGCACGCTCCGGCAAGACGAGACCTAGCTTCTCTAGCCTGCCCAAATAGTTATAGACCTTGGTATAGGGGATGCCTAAGTGGTTTGAAAGCTCTCTTGCGCTTAATGAGCCCTTCTCCACCAGGGTAAGGTAGATGTCCATCTCTCTCTTCCCCAAGCCTAGGAGGGTTAAGACCCTGGTGAGGTGTTCCACATCTCTTTCACGTCTTGTTTTTAACTATTTTAACGTAAAGCAGTTAAAAAGTTTAAATTATACGCCTCACCGGCGGGTCATGAGTAGACAAGTCGCGGTAGAAATCCAGGAGGAACAGCCGCGTAGACTCGTCGACATTTCAAAGTACTCTCTGCCCGAGAGATACAGGTCAACACTTCTCAACGAGAAGTGGCAAACGACTCTCAAGAGGCAGTACGGCCTTTCTGCACCCACAAGAGTGGTGAAAGCCACCCTGTCTCTATGTCCAGTGTGCAATAGGAGAATACCGGCGGTGGTGTACGAGGAGAACGGCGCCATCTGGCTGAAGAAGAGTTGTCCCGAGCACGGCGTGTTTGAAGACCTATATTGGGGCGACGCGGAGATGTATTACTTCTTCCTCCAGTGGGATAGGCCGGAGTACATCGCCAAAGGCCTTGCCAACCCTTATACAGACTTGGAGTTCTACAAAGACATGGGTTCGTGTCCCGAGGGCTGCGGCTTATGTCCAGTCCATAAGTCAAACACCGTGCTGGCTATCATAGACGTCACCAATCGCTGCAACATGGCCTGTCCAGTCTGCTTTGCCAATGCAGGTGCCGCAGGTTACGTCTACGAGCCGACGCTGGAGCAGATAGAGTACATGTTGAGAACTCTGCGGGCTCAGAAGCCCTGGGCGCCGAATGCTGTACAGATCTCTGGAGGCGAGCCCACGCTGAGAGACGACCTGCCCGAAATAGTGAGGATGGCTAAAAAGCTGGGCTTCACGCATATTGAGATAAACACCAACGGCATCAGGCTCGCCAACGACATAGAGTACTACAAAGCCCTCCTAGACGCCGGCATCTCCACCCTCTATCTGCAGTTTGACACAATAGACGAGAAGAATGAGGAGGTGTGGAGACACCGCATGTACCACCCCAAGGCCTACAGAATAATAAAAGAAAAAGTCATCGAAAACGCGAGGAAGCTAGGCCACCGGTCCATAGTCCCAGTCGTAACTCTTGTGAAAAACTACAACGACAAAGACCTCGGCAAGATAATCGACTTCGCGATACAGAACAGAGACGTAATTAGGTGGGTTAACATCCAGCCGGTCAGCTTCTCAGGGCGCGCAAGGCTCTACAGCAAGGAGGAGCTTAGGAAGTACAGGATCACGATACCAGACACAATCATAGAGATAGAAAAGCAGACCGGCGGCGTCATAAGCAGGTGGGACTGGCGTCCTACAAACTGGCCGGTGGCCTTCGCCAAGATGGTTGAGGTGTTGACAGACTCGCCCAAGCCTCTCTTCTCCATGAACCCCATGTGCGGCGCCGCCACGTTTATATACTACGACGAGGACGAGAAGCGCGTATACCCAATCACCAAGCTTGTAGACGTAGACGCCTTCGAGAAAGGCGCCTGGGACATTTACTACACCGCGGCAAAAGGCGGCATCTACAAACAGACAGCCAAGGTGAAGGCGCTGAAGCTACTGAAGGCTGTGAAGCACAAAAAAGTGAAGGACCTCATATATGAGGTGCTCGTCAAGAAGGACTACGACTCACTGGGCAAGTTCTTCTTCAACGTAGTTGGCATCGGCATAATGCACTTCATGGACACCATGAACTACGACATAGAACGCGTACAACGTTGTGACATTCATTACGCAACGCCCGACGGCAGGGTATTCCCATTCTGCACATACAACGTCGTCGGCCACCGCGAAAAAGTAGAAAGCTCCTTCAAGGTGGATGCAAAAACTTGGGTCAAGGTGACTGGTCTCCCGCTCACCGGCTGGAACAAGCAGAGATTCGCGGAACTAAATAAGTAGTTCTTCTCCAAATATTTTTTATATGCATCATAGTTAGCTTATCTTCAACTTTGAGTTTTTGTTTAACTATATTATTTATTTCGCTTTAGTGTGAAAACCGCGGCGCCTATCACGCCAGCCACTCCAGTCAATACAGTAGCTAACGTAGATAGTTGCACATGGCTTCCATGGGAGGTGGTCTCGTACCGCGTCGGAGGGAGGCGCAGAGTGAGGTTTCCCACAGCAACGGGTAGTTCGATCTGCCAACGTAGTTCAATCTCCGTCGTGTTGACCGCGGCGTAGTAACGTCTCAACGCCTCCATTTGTATTTCTAATTCTCTTCTCTGGGTCTCTACGACGTACGAATAGTTCTGCACCGCTGACTGTATGAAGCCGAGCCGCGGAAGGGCTCTTAGTTGCTCCACCCGGAATTTGGCCAGCTCCTCTGCGTACTTCTGTAACTGCGTCCCCACGTTGGCAAGGGCGGCGGAGGCGTTGTGTAGCGGCGCGGCGAATTTCACAACGTCGGCGCTGGTCTTGTAGAGGTTGTGTGCCACCTCCTGGAGTTTTTTCGTGGCGTTGCGCACTATCTGCGGCGTCGCCTCCCGTAGCTCTGTGGCGTTGCGCCTTGTGGAGATGGCTGTGTTGTTAAGAAGAGGGGCCAACTCGCCGAGACTTCTACTAGTCGTCTCGAGGGTGTTCGCGGCGGAGTCTATTATCGCTATTGACGCATCTACTGTGGATATAAGAGAGTCCACCACCCCACGCAGGGCGTAGAGCTGAGCCGCCGCAGAGTCGAGGACCGCAACCGCCGTCTCAACGACTTGCCTAGCCTGGGGCACACCGCTGACGTTCAAGGCCGAGAGCCTCCTCTTTGCGTCTTCGACGTTTCTAAGAGCCTCATTAAGCGTCTCTCTGGCGTTGAGTAAATTCTTTCTTGTTGTGTAGAGTTGCGTCTGCGTGTCGCGTAGGCTTTTCAACGCCTCCGCCGCGGCGGCCTTGTAGGAAGAAAGCGCCGAGGATTGCACCTCCAGCAGATTAGCCGCGGCGATCAACGCAGTGTATTGGTAATCCACAAGGAGGAGGCTTTGGTTTAGAGCCTCCGCGACGCCATTTGCGGCGTCGCCGAGGGCTAGGATCTGCATCCTCAGGGCCTCTAGGGCGTACGTGGATGTGTTTAAGGCGGCGGCCCCCTGCCTCAGCGCCGTCCCTGTCAAGTTTAGGATTTGTATTAACTGAGTCAAGTTCTGAAGCTGGCCGTAAACCGTGTCGGCGAAGAGGGAGACCGCCTCTGTGAAATTCCTAAGTTGTGCATAAGCGGCGTCGAGCCCCTCGGCCCTCTTGACCAGCGCCGTCAATGTGTCGTTCAACCTGAGGGCTGTGGATACGGTGACTGAGGGCATCCTCACGGCACCGAAGCTTCCGAACTGCCTAACTCTAAATTTAATGCGGAAGTCTGTGTAGTTGGTCAAAAAGAGAGTCCAGTAGTACACCGTGGTGCCTGAAATCTGCGTGATCGACGTCGGCGACGTCTCGTAGAGAACAGCTATTTTATCGGCCACAGGTACTGAAACCATCACAAAGGCCGAAATCGGCAGAAGGACACGTATGCCGAGCCTCAGCTCGATTACTGTGTCTTTATCCGCCTTGAGAACCCCCTCAGTCAAAGTCCCGTTTATGTAATGCAGATTTACGTCCACGGCCATGAAAGGCGGGTAGACGCCGCCGGCTTCTCGCTCAACCACCGCCGCCGAGTAAGGCGGCAGGACAACGCCGGAGACGTTCAGCGGCCTCGGGCTGTTGTTTATCAAGACGTCGCGGAATTTGACGCTCGTGACAGTCTTGCCGTCTGGCTTTACGACGTTGGTCACCACTACAGTAGACGCCAACAGGAGCTCGGCCACTAGCATGAGAAGGAGGAGACTCCTCATAGCCCAATTAACTCGTCGACGTGTCTAAGCTTTTCATACACAGCGGCGGCCCGCTCCATGTCCGCCTTGAACTCTCTACGCGGCGGCTCCACTGCGTCGTAGACGCGTCCTGCGCGCATATATACAACCCGCGTCGCAACCCGCGCCACGTCGGGGTCGTGTGTCGCCATAAACACTGTGGTCTTCGTAAGCCTGTTGACGACGTGTATGAGCCCAAGTACCACCGAGGCGTTGTCTAGGTCTATGTTGGAGGTGGGCTCGTCCAGCACTAGGATGGGCGGATTCGCGGCGAGCGCCCGCGCCAAGGCGGTCCTCTGTTGCATGCCGCCGGACATCTGATGCGGATACAGACGCGCCGCCCCCTCCAAACCTACTAACTCCAGCAGAACCCGCGCCCGCAGCAGAGCCAGCTCCTTCTTGACGCCGAGCGCCATGAGTGGGAGCGCCACGTTCTGCTCCGCCGTTAGGTAGGGCACCAGGTTGTAGCTCTGGAAGAGGTAGCCCACGTTCTTCAGCCTGAACTTCTCCAGCTTGCTCTCCGGCAGTTTAGTGACGTCGATCCCCATGACGTACACCTCCCCGCTCGTCGGTCTGTCGAGCGCCGCGATTATGTTGAGCATGGTGGTCTTCCCCGACCCCGAGGGGCCCATAAGCGCCACCACCTCCCCCGGCGACACCTCCAGCGACACATAGTCCAACGCCACGGTCCTCGCCGCGCCGTCGCCGTATATCTTCGAAACGTTGTGGAGCCTCACCGCCATAGTTGCATAACTTCCAGCGGCCTAAGCCTTGCCACTTTGTACATCGGCGAGACTGCGCCTATGAGCGCCACGGCGAGGGAGGCCGCCATGCCGAGCGCGGCGTAGTGCGGCCTGAAGGCTATAGGTACGTCGAAGTTTATCCCCATCCTAAGAAGCACGTCCTTAACCACGTTGGCGCCTAGAAACCCCGTGACTACGCCAGCAACTCCGGCCACGGCGGCGATGAGCGCCACCTCCACCACGACGGAGAGAAGGATTTCGCGGGACGAGATGCCCATAGCCTTGAGCAGACCGAACTCTCTTAGCCGCTCCCGCACCGTTATGCTCATGACGGCGAAAGTGGTGATCACGGCGGCGGTAAGCGCTGCGCCGCTTATCACTGAAAACACTGCGTTTAGTGCGGTGAAGACCTTAGTCACCGTGTCCACAAGGCTCTGTTGTGTATACACCTGGGCGTCTCTATACGTCTCCTTCAGCGCCAAGTAAAGCGGCTGGACCTGGGCTTTGTCTTTAACCGTAATGAGGACCGTGTTGACGAAAGGCCCCGCGTCTATACTCCCCTGGAGCCAATCCAGCGGCACCACCACGAGGTTTAGCCTAAAAGCCCCCACAAAGCCCTTGAGGAAGCTCCTCATCACCCCCACCACCTTCACCTTAAGAGTCCTCTCGACGCCGGAGACCCCCGAGTAGACCTTCACCACGAGGATGTCGCCGGGCTTAACCCCCAGCGACTCCTCCACCACCGCCTCGCCACCTGACGCGGGGAGCCTCCCCTCTTTGAGGTCAACCGCAAAGTAGTTCACATCCCTCAGCGGGATCCCCACGACGGAGACCACGCGCCCCTCGGCGGCGCCGGAGATCAGTATGATGCCCTCCGCCGTCTCCACGGCGGCGTTGTTCCGCAACTCCTCTACTAAGTACGTGGGGATGTTTATGGAGTCGGAGTAGAGCATGATGTCGGCGGGGTAGACCTTGTAGAGAGTGCGCTCCACGTAGTCCCTAGTGGCGTCCGTCACCGCAACAAGAGCCACCAACAGCGCCACCCCCACCCCTATGGCGAGGGCTGTGAGGACGTACCTAGCAACCCTCGCCTTGAAGTCACCGGCGGCTATGAGCAAGACGTGTTCCACGCAACATCCCCCCTCCCCACTATTAATCTTTTGTCGCATAAACTCTGTCTCAAGCTTTTTATAGACAGACACGTGGGGGCGCCGTGAAGCGGCTTGTGGCCGCCGCAGCCGTCGTGGTAGCGCTCTACGTCTACTTGGCGTTGCTGTCCCCAAGGGTATTCGACGTGCTAGTATACGACGAGTCTAAGCTCATGCCGCCGGACATAGAGCCGAAGGCGGTAGACGCCATTCTAAACAAGACGCAGGTCGGCGGCCTTAAGTCGATACCCGTGGTCGTATTTGGCCCGGGGGTAGAGGAGAAGGCGAGAAACCTCTCTAGGCTGTTTCCTAACGCCACTTCAGCCTGGTCAATCCTAGACACGGCTTTGAAGATCTACCGCAAGAGGCTCAACGACGTCGTCGAAAACGCCACGGCCAGCTTCAGGGAGGGGGCTAGGGAGGTTGCTAACTCCACGCAGAAAGTCTGCGAAGATCTTAACCAGCTTGTGGAGGGCTTCAGAGAGGCCCGGGAGAGGGCTAGACAGCTTCTGCTCGGCACATACGGCGTCGCGGCGCTGGGCAAGGCTGTGGATAACCAAACAGAGAAATTTCTGGCGCTGTACCAGAGATACGTCGCCACCTACGACGTAGACACTGCAGTTAGGTTAGCCGCAGACGAGACATACGGCAACGTATCGCAGTACTTAACTGGAGTCACTTGGAAAAATTGGGCGAGTCTAGAGGCGGTTGAAAACGTCACAGACGCCATCCTCGCCACGAGGCTCAACAAGACCATGATCGACATCGCCCGCGCCGCCGTAGCGATGGGCGTAAGGCAGTACCTCTACCTATGGCTAATAAATCAAACCCCGCCCCCCGTGAGGCCGTACCTTCCCTACCTCATCTGCGGCGGAGACGTGGAGAAGGCCGTAGAGATGTTTAAGTCTGATCTTATGAGGAACTTAACGACGAGGTACCCCCCGCCTACTATATATTCAATAGCGGGCGCCGCCGACCTGGTGTACCAGGACAAATACGCCCTCGCCGTGGTCAAAAGCAGTGAGGAGATGCCCGACGTGCCGCCGCAACTCGGCGTGCCCGTCTCCACGTCCTTCCTCCTAAAAAGCTTCACACAAGTCGTGACAGAGGACGTGTCTAAAATCGACAGGTCCACAGCCGCCGCCCTCTTCACTGTGTTGCTATACGTCATGGGAACCCTCGCGGCGCCGGTCCTCATAATCTCCGCCGTGGGCCTCACCTACCTCGGGGTCATGGGCTTCTTCTACCAAATCCACGAAATCCAGAAGACCTACTACCTGACTGTGTATATGGCGGCGCCGGTGATATTCGCCATAGGCGTCGACTACATGTTGCTCATGGTAAGCCGCTACGCCGAGGAGCGGGCCCTCGGCAGAGACAAGACAGAGGCCGTCAAGGTGGTGAGACGCTACGCCAACAGGTCCATAGCGGCCAGCGCAGCGGTAGTCGCCACCTCGCTAGGCTCCTTCGCCATATCCCGCCTACCCTTTATGCAGTCGATCGGCGTAGGCTACCTCATAACCACTCTCTTCATCGTCTTGACGGTCTTCTTAATATTACCTGCCCTCCTCTACCTACTCGGCGACAGGATATTCTGGCCCAAGAAAACTATCGCATCCCACAGAGGCCGCTCTAGGTTGCTAGAAAAGGCAGTCGACACAGCCCTCAAAAAACCACTCCTAGTCGCCGTAGCCGCTACGCTGGTCACGCTTCTCTCCTTCCTCTTCCTAATCTCCACGCTTAGAATCACCACAAACCCCATCGTAGCAATGCCAGAGACTCAGTACAAAAAGGCGCTGGAAGTCGCGACGACCTACTTCAAAAACGTGACGGCGCTCTCTACCACATACATCGCCATGAAGAACCCGCCGCCCCCCGAACTACTACACGAGGTGGAAAAACTGCCAAACTACGTCAACTACACCCTAGAGAAACGCGGCGACTGGTACATAATCGCCGTCAAACTATCGCTGGAAGACACATCAGACAAGCTACTTGACGTATACAGACGGCTAGACCAGCTCCGCGCCTACTACGGCCCCTATCTAATCGGCGGAGCCGCCTCTTGGAAAAATGTGATATTTAACGAAATATATGTCAAGTTCTGGAGCCTCCAAATCTACGTGGTCATAGCCACCGTAGTCCTCATACTCGCCTTTCTACTCAAAAGCTTCCTCATACCCCTCCGCCTAGTGGCCACAGTCCTCATGTCGATAGTATGGAGCCTAGCCGCCGAGGTGGCGCTCTTCCAAGAAGCCCTGGGCCAGCCCACCTACTGGCTAGTCCCGGTGTCGCTCTTCGCCTTCTTAATGGCCATAGGCACAGACTACGACATCTTCATAATCACCCGAATAAGAGAAGAAATAGAGAATGGGCTCGACGAAAAAGAGGCCATAAAAACAGCCATTGTGACAACAGGCCCCGTAATCACAGGCGCCGCCATAGTGCTTGCCGCCGCCTTCTCCACCCTCATGTTGTCTCAGACCTTGTTGCTCAGACAAATAGGCTTTACCATTGCCCTGGCCGCCCTACTCGACGCATTTATAATACGCCCCCTCGTAGTCCCCGCCCTCATAACCCTCGCCGGCAGGTACAACTGGCTTTGGATCACCGGCTACAGCATCCGCCGCACATCTTAAATACTGCGTAAACTAAAACGTGGAGACGATATATATGATATTGCAGAAACTCGGCGAGGCGGATCTAGAAACCATAGTGGAGGAGGCGCAGAAAGCCGGCATCCCGCCGCCCGTGGCCACTAGACACCTCATGCGGCTGGTGGAGAAGAAACGCGTCAAAATGATGTGCGACGTCGCGGTGAGGTACAGGCCGACATGAACTTCGTAGTTAGCTTCTGGGGCCTGCTCGTGAGGCGGGTTGACTTCTGGGACGTCTGGCGCACGGTGTTGAGCAGACATGGGAGCCACGAGGTTGTGGATTCCACCTCCTGGGTTTTTGAGGAGATTTACGGAGCTGGTTACGAGGTGCCCCTGCGGGTTGTGGCTAAGGTCTTCTCCGCGGGAGTGAGAAGCGACCCAGCCGTCCTCTTCAAGGAGTTTGTGGAGGAGGTGCAGAGACTACTTTCGCCCGTGCCCTGCGCGGCGGAGTTCCTCAAGTGGGCGAGGGAGAGGGGGCGGGTGGCCATACTCTCCAACACGCCGTGTCGATGCTTCGTGGAGTCTTTCCTCGAGAACAGCGGCGGCGCCGTCGACGCGGTGGTGACGTCCGACGTGTTGCTTCGCCGGAAGCCGCTCAAGCCGGTGTTTATATACGCCCTAAGAAAGATCGGGGCGGAGCCCCACGAGACTGTGTATGTGGGGGATGGGGAAGAGGACCTAGGCGCCATGGCGGCGGGCCTCCTCACCGTCATGGTGGGAAGAGAGGGAGGACACGTGAGTTTTCCCTCCCTCTGCGACGCCTGGAGGTGGTTAGCCACCCTAGCTTGACGGCTTCTGGCACATGCGGCAGTTTGGGCCTAGGTTGCCGAGCAAAAACCGCGTCTGGTTTGGCGAAAAGGGGAGGGGGCTACAGCCCGCGTTGTGTTACTTCTTGCAGGAGGTTGGCTAGATGCGGCGCCCTGGCCTTTAGCTTGGCTACTGCTGTGTCCACATCTTCCTCTGGACTCACGCCGTATCTCGTGAGCATGTAGGCGTGGGGTCCCAACACCATTGCCACCGACGTCATGTGCACGCTTTGCATCCACTTTAAAAAATCCTCCGTAGCGCCGAGGATCGCCCGGGTCCCTCAACACGCCGCCAGGCCGGCCGCTCTGCGGCTAATAAGTTAATGCCCGGCTTCTTTTTGTGTAGGCGTGAGAGAAGTCTGAAAGATCACCCGCGCCTGCCGCCTCCGTTTTGCCATCAAAACGTGAACCTGCCCGACCTCTCCGGGGGTCTGCGTCGCTGGCATAGTAACACCAAGCCGGAGGCGGCGTCGTTGCCCATGGACGAGGAGAAAGACGCTCGGAGGGGAAAGAATAGACGAGGGCTAAGCAGTAAACTAATATACTCCTTTCCAGTTAGGGCCGTGATCACATGTCCGCGTTGCGGGATGCCGGAGTGGGAGGCCCTGCCCGCGCCTTACACCTACCGCCACAAGGGGCCTGAGAACACCATCATGATAGCCCGTTGCAAAAACTGCGGCCTCGTGTTCTACATCTTCAGGACCTCGCTGGAGACCTTCACGCTGGAGATAGAGAAGGCGGAGCGGAAGCATGGAGCCATCCCTCACATCGACCTCGACAAGTAGTCTCTGCCATCACTGCGGCAGAAGGCCTGCGCAGTACCTCCGCGCGGTAAGCGGCGAGAGGCTCTGCCTCCGTTGCCTCTTCAACTCGCTGGAGAGGAAGGTACTCAAGACTATACGCGACGAGAGGCTCATAGAGCCCGGCGACTACGTGGCCATCGCGGTGTCAGGCGGCAAAGACAGCCTCGTCCTCCTCCACATGCTGGGCAAATTCAGGGAGAGGGGTCTGCTGAGAGACGTGAAGATGGAGGCCTTCACGATAAACGAGGGCCACCCCTACAGTTGCTTCTACCGCATGTCGCGGAGGGACTACGTAAAGGAGCTGGCCGCCAAATTCGGCATAGAGTACAACGTGTACCACTTCAGAGACATCTTCGGCGTTACGGCGATGGAGCTCTCCGAGAGGCTCGCCAAGGCTGGCCACGAGGTCCACATGTGCACCATAGATGGCGTGTTGAGGCGCCGCGCCATGAACCTCATCGGCAGGGGGAGGAGCTGGACGAAGATCGCCACGGCGCACAACCTAGACGACGAAGCCCAGACGGTCCTCCTAAACGTCCTCATGGGCAACCTCTCGCGGTTTCGCTGGTACGGCACGTACGAAGACGCCGAAGAGAAGGACTTAATACCCCGCATCAAGCCGCTGAAGTACATAAGGGAGGAGGAAATTGCGCTGTATGCCCACTACCACAGCCTGCCACTCATGGAGCTGGAATC
>Ga0080004_1232254_pt1 | contig 11270 bp, 13 predicted proteins | sample WasSprMetagenome_FD_69207 | JGI IMG/M metagenome (GOLD analysis project Ga0080004, IMG submission 69207) | Sulfidic aquatic microbial communities from Washburn Spring, Yellowstone National Park, USA - WS (SPADES assembly) (version 2) | ecosystem: Environmental > Aquatic > Thermal springs > Hot...
ATTTTGTAGCCCCACATGGGCGTCGCGTTTATCAGCCTTAGAATTTGGATGTCTAGCAGGTTTTTGGTTATGCGTTGAACAATTTCTTTTTTGAAGGTTTCATCCATTTTTGGGCTCTCTCTAATGTGTTCTGTTTTTGACTTGTTGGTGCCTTTGTTTATATAGGTTATGTAAAAGTTGGAATATGTCCAGTATGTTTTCATATGCCTTTTTATGCTTCTGTTAAGCATGAAACTTTATATTCACGTTTAGGCTGTATAGAGTCTTGCGATATGTCCAAAAAAGGACATAAAGTATCCAAGTCCAACACTAAAACTGTTGGACAAAACTACAGAAAGAAGGGAAAATAATGAACAACTCAAAGGAAGTTCAAATTAAACTCATGAAGGGTCTTCTAGACCTAATAGTCCTCCAGTTCCTAAGCACAAACCCCATGCACGGCTACCAGATAATAACGAAAATCCGCAAAACCTTCGGCGTCTACTTCGGCCCAAGCACCATCTACCCCCTCTTAAACGCCTTGGAGAAAAGCGGATACGTGAAAAGCGAATGGGACATGAACAATGATCGACCACGAAAAGTGTATAGGCTAACGGCTGAAGGCCAAAGCCTCCTGAACTTCACAGAAGACTCCCTTAACCTCATATGCAAGAAAATAGGCGCCTCAGGAATTCAAAAAGAAGCCTTAGGCGAAGAAACCCTAGCGCACACAGCCCTAAACCCCTTCCTTAGAAAAGTGAAAAACAGAACCGCCGATTTAGCCGCAAACCACCCGCTAAACACGCTATAAACCCTACCGCTGAAAAGAAGACCCATAAAACAGAAGCCGTAGCATGCCTTTTATTTTTAGCCCTCACCCTTTATAGTACTTAGGTGCAAAATTGGAAAAAGCAGACACCCTAATCAGCGGATGCACAATTCTAACAATGAGCACTCATGGCATCATCAAAGACGGCGCCATAGCCATAAAAAACAATGAAATAATTTTCGTTGGAAAACGCACATCAGCCGACGGCGTGCACGCAGAAAAAAAGATAAATGCCAAGGGAAAAGTTGCAGTTCCAGGACTGATAAACTGCCACACCCACGTGTCCATGACTCTAATGCGAGGAATAGCTGAAGACAAACCCCTAAACACTTGGCTGAAAGAAGCCATATGGCCCCTAGAAGCCAAACTCACACCAGAAGACATCTATGCAGGCGCCCTTCTAGGATGCTTAGAAATGATAAAAAATGGAACAACATGCTTCGCAGACATGTACTTTCAAGAAGAGGCTGTGGCAAAGGCCGTTAAAGAAAGCGGTTTAAGAGCTGTTCTAGCAGAAGGCATAATCGAAGCCGAAAACAAGGCGCTTGGCGAAAAAATGCTGAAAAACAGCGTGAATTTTGCTGAAAAGTTCAGCGGATACGCTGAAGGCAGAGTAACCACCATGCTCGGCCCCCACGCGGCTTACAGCTGCAGCCCCGAACTTCTCGTGAAAGTAAGGGATAAAGCCTCTGAACTTGGAGTGGGCGTTCACACCCATCTTGCGGAATCAGCTGAAATGTTTGAGAAAATCGAGAAAAAGCATGGCTGCAGCGAAGTTGAATTCCTAAAAAACTTGGGCTTCTTCAAAGCACATGTTCTCGCGGCTCACTGCATAAACTTAACTGAAAATGACAGACGCATTCTCGCTGAACACCACGTTAATGTGGTTTACGTTCCAGTGGCCAACATGAAGCTTGGTTTAGGCGCAGCGAAAATCAAAGAGTTAACAAGCCTAAATGTTAATGTGGCGTTGGGCACCGACGGCCCAGCCAGCAACAACACCCTAGACATGCTGGAAACCATGAAGGTTGGAGCCCTACTTCAAAAACTCGTATACCTAAACCCAGAGGCCTTATCCGCACATGAAGTTTTAAGGATGGCAACCCTAAATGGAGCCAAAGCCCTAGGACTTGAAAAGAATATAGGCTCGTTGGAAGCTGGCAAAAAAGCGGACATAATCCTAATAGACTTTTCAAAGCCGCACCTAAAACCTTTACATGACGTTTATGCAAGCATAGTCTATTCAGCCCATGGAAGCGACGTGGACACAGTGATTGTTGATGGAAAAATTTTGATGGAAAATAGGCAGGTTAAGACCTTAGACGAGCAAACGGTTATGGCGAAAGCTGAAAAACACGCGGCGAGGCTGCTGTCACATAAACCTTAAGGGATATAATTGCTAAGGAACATTAACTATATTTCATAGAAATGTAATTCTACTTCTACAGAGACGCTTGGTGAAAAATTGGCGCACCCTTCAAGGTTGGTGAACGAAAATCTTGCTGAGCAAATTGTTAACTTTTGTAGGCGTATAGCTAATTTCCGTCCAATTGTTGGCCTCTGCGTTTGCGGCGACTATGCGCTCGGCTTGCTTGATGTAAAAACGCCTGTGGAAGTTTTGCTGATAGTGGATGGGTTTCAGCCTAGAGTTATGAATTACATAAAGTTTTTCGGTGGGAAAGCGGTAATTGTTTATGCGGTTGATAAGTGGGTTTTTGAAAGAGATGTGGATGGGGGTTTTTTAGGCGAAGCCTTCGCCGTTCAATTGACCTTCCCATACATGCCTCTAAAAAATGAGGCTTACCTGAAAACTGAAGAGGTCAAGTTAAAGAAACGCATAATTCTTGAACTTCTTGAAAACCTTGTATTAGATTTTCCCGAACTCTCCTATGAACTCCGCATAAAACCTGAATATTTCGTTTATGAGACCATGTTAAGCAGAGCACGCCTTTTCCCGCCGCTGTTCTATAACCTTTTAAATTTTCTACGCGAAGATTTGAGAGAGGAAAATTTGAAATGCACCATGAATGGATATGCATTTGCGCTGGAAGAGTTAGAGAAGGAAAAAGTGGTTGAACGCACAGATGGCTGTTTCAAAATTTCATCTGAGTTCGCTTGCAGTGTAAAAAGTCAAAGGATTCGCTTTATAAATCTCCTCAAATCCGCACAGAAAGCCTTGTTTCTATCTCTTCTCGGAACTTTTCCAAAAATTTTCAGAATTCTTTCACAGAATAGGGAAATACTCCTTAAACTTCAATCCTTCGAGGACGAAAAATTCAAGAATGCATGTCAGATTGAGGATCCAAAAAGGTATCTGCTTGTGCCTACCGCCAATGGCCTTATTCCTTTAGCCAGCAAAATGGACATCGAGGCTTTTTCACGAAAAGCCCTTTCCGCGGACGTTAATGCAGAAATCGAAGTTGAGGAAATGGGCGGCGTTTTAAACGATGTCTACCTGGTTAAGGCTAAAGTAAATGGTGAGGAGCGTAGAGTTGTTGCTAAGAGTTTTAAAGACTGGTCGAGTTTTAAATGGTTCCCGTTAACATTGTGGACTGCTGGAACCAAAACCTTTGCTCTTTTGGGACAGTCGAGGCTTGAAAGAGAATGCGCCATAAACCAATTTCTAAATTCTAAGGGTTTCACAGTTCCAAAGCTTTTAAGCGTAAGTCACCAAGAACGGCTAGTCTTTATGGAATATTTAGAAGGGGAAAGCCTAGAAAAAATAGTGAAAAGAATTATGAGTGCAAAAGCCGAAAGCGAAATTGAAAAAGAATTAAAAGTTGTGCAGAAGGTGGGTGAAACGGTTGCAAAAATTCACGCTTTAAATGTTACTTTGGGCGACACGAAGCCTGAAAATATTTTGTTGGGTAAGAACGGTGAAATCTACTTGTTAGATTTTGAGCAAGCCTCCAGAAATGGAGATAAAGCATGGGATATTGCCGAATTCCTCTATTATGTTGGGCATTATGCATCGCCTTTTGTAGGCGCCCGCCGAGCAGAACTCACTGCAAGGGCCTTTATTAGGGGTTATTTGGAAGCCGGAGGAGACCTTAGGGCGGTTAAGGCTGCTGGAAAACCGAAATACACTAAAGTTTTCAGCGTTTTCGCTTTTCCCCACGTTATTTTTGCCATTTCAAACATCTGCCAAAAAGCAGACCAGCTGGGGAGTGAGCATGGTTAGGCCTGAAACAACCCTAACCTTTTACGGCGGCGTAAACGAGATTGGAGGAAACAAAATTCTGCTTAAGGACGGAGATACAAAGGTCTTTTTTGATTTTGGAATGTCCTTCGCCCTTAAAAGGCAGTATTATTCGCCGCCTTTGCTGTCTCCCAAAAGTGAAAGAAGCTTGCTGGAGTTGGGAATCCTACCGAAGATTGAAGGCATTTACAAGTTTGATGAAAAGGCCGTAGATGTCGACGCGGTTTTCATTTCTCACGGTCACATGGATCATTCAGCCTATTTATCCTTTATAAAAAGGGAGATTCCAGTCTATTGCGGGGAGACAACAAAAATTATTTTGCAAGCTTTCGGTGAAATGCGTAAGACCGATTTAGAGTTTAACGTTGATGGCATAGCCTTCAAGCCTTTCAGAACCGGCGACACCATTCGCTTAGGCGGTTTGGAAATTGAGCCTGTGCATGTGGACCATTCAGTTCCAGGCGCCTACGGCTTTATTGTTCACACTTCTAATGGCGCGGTTGTTTACACGGGAGATTTTAGAGTTCATGGAGCCAAACCTGAAATGACCCGCGACTTTGCTGAAAAGGCTAAGGAGGCTGAACCAGTGGCAGTTATTACTGAAGCCACTAATATGACTGGGGCGTCTGTTTCTTCTGAAGTTGAAGTGGAAGCCAAACTAGACAGCATTGTGAGGCAAGCGGACGGCCTTGTGCTTGCGGAATTTGCCTCCACAGATGTTGATAGGCTGAATTCTTTTTACAATGTAGCCAAAAATAACAAGCGTTGCCTTGTCGTTTCCCCTAGGCAAGCCTACTTGATGAACGCGTTGCGTAAAGACAAAGGTTTAACAATTCCAAGCCTCAGTGATGAAAACCTTTTGATTTTTCGAAAGTCGAAGAAGAAAGAAGGAAGCGAGAAAGATGTAAGACGCAAGTGGGAAAAACAATTGTTGGAAGACTACCATGAAAGGGTGGTGGATAGCGAAGGGATTTCGAAGCAACAGTGCAGGATGATTTTTTCAGTTTCCTTTTATGACTTGGAGCAGCTGGTAGAGGTGCAGCCTGAACCTGGAAGCTGTTATATTTCGTCTTCCTCTGAGCCCTTCAACGAGGAGATGGAAATAGACTTTGAGAGGCTTGTTAATTGGCTTAGGCATTACGGTTTGCCCCATTACCATGCCCACGTTTCAGGGCACATGATGCCCTTTGCGCTAAAAGAGATACTTAAAGAAATTGATTCAGCCAAAGTTTTTCCAGTGCACACTGAACATGCAGACTTGTTTGCCAAGTTTATCCGAGGGTTGAAAAGCGAGGCGGTTCTTGCTGAAAAGGGGATAAGTTACAAAATTTAGAACGTGTAATATGAATATTTAATCTTTAGTTTAACTTTTGTTTTGGGATTCATAATTTATAATTTTAAATACTGAAATTCTAACGTTTGCGAATGGCCATGAAGAATGCTTCTAGAATTGACCGCCGCATACTAATATTTATTCACAGTTTGGGCTTAAGCTGCCTAGGAGGAGCCATATTCCTTCAAATTCTAGTCTTTACCGATATTCTTCAACATGGGTATTTCATGGCCGTGGAAAACAACCCAACCATTTTAGCCTTTGAAATAGCTCTAACATTTTTCGCCTTCGTTTATTTTGTATATCTATACCAGCGTCTTATTCGTTCCATAAGATAGCCTCTTTGAGCATTTTCAAAGTTTAAATTGCTTAATGTTTATGTTCTACTTGTGAATTGTGTTTAGAGCGTTGTGGAACGGGGAGAACGTTTTGGAAAGCCGGAAAGTGTCTGAAAGGGATTATGTGCTCATCTATCTTGATCAAAGAAGAACCTATTTGGTTATGGTTGAAGCGGGAAAGAGTTTCCACACCCATAAGGGTTTCATAAAATTTGATGATTTGATTGGCAAGGAGTATGGCTCAAGGATTTCCAGCAGCTTAGGCGTTGAGTTTTTAGTTTTAAGGCCTCTCCTACGCGATTACATAATGAAGTCTGTTAGGAAAACCCAGATAACCTATCCAAAAGACATAGCCCTCATAATAATGTTCAGCGGAATAGGGCCTGGAAGCCGGGTGGTGGAAGCTGGAACAGGGACAGGTGCATTAACCACCGCCCTAGCCCATTACGTAAAGCCTAACGGCAAGGTTTACAGCTACGAAATGAGAGAGGAATTCCTTAAAACTGCGGAGAAAAACCTAAAACGCGCAAAACTTGCGGATTTCGTGGAGCTCAAGAATAGGGATGTTACGGCGGGCATAGAGGAAAAGGATGTTGACGCTGTAATATTGGATTTGGCAACTCCATGGCTTGTTGTTCCCCACGCTTATGATTCGCTGAAGCCTTGCGGAACCATAGTTTCCTTTAGTCCCACCATAGACCAAGTTGTTAAGACTGTTGAGGCTCTTGGAGAGAGTAATTTTGTTGATGTAGAAACTGTTGAGTGTTTGATGAGGGGGATGCAGGTGGAGCGGGGCAAGACACGGCCTCAAACTTTGATGACGGCTCATACTGGCTATATAACTTTCGCCCGGAAAGCCTTAAAACCTGTTTAATTCGCTCCTTTTTGAAGTTTAAGCCGCGTTGGTGGTGTAAACTTTAATAGTTAGCCTTTTGACATTTTGGCTTTAAAAGGGAGGAAGTAAAGTCGTTTCGCAGTAGGGCATTTGGCGTTGGGATACCTTTCGGGTAAGGCATCTGGGAAACTTTTGAAAGTGCAGGTTAATCTTCCCTTGGTTTTCATGCTTTCTGTGGTGCCTGATTTAGATCTCTTATTTCCGCTTTTTCTTCAACATAGGGGGCCTACCCACTCAATTATAGTTGCGTTTTTGGTTTTTGTTCCCCTTTTTGCATTATACGGTAGAAAAGTTATACCGTATTTTGCGGCTTTTGTCCAGCATTCGCTTATTGGTGACTATTTTGCTGGGGGAAATGTGCAGTTACTATGGCCTGTGACTGGGCAGTATTTTGGGGTGACTATAGGTATTGAAAGCCCAATAAACATAACTTTGGAGTGGGTTTTGTTTCTTACATCGATGATTTTTATGATGAAGATTGGGGATTTAGCGGTTCTTTTTCAACCTCATAACTCTAATCTTATTTTGGCGGTTCCAACGTTTACGGTTCTGCTTCCGACTTTTCTGTTTTTTCCGTTGCATGTGCCTGTTTGGCTGATTTTGCCTCATCTAGTCTATTTATTCATTTTTTTGGCGTCTATGTTTTTTGATGTTTCTAAAGCTTTTAGAAAGTTGTAAAATTAAAAAGCCCAAGTTGAGTCTAAGCCTAGACAGATTCAACCAAGCCAGCAAGCCACAACCGATTGTCGCAACCGCTCCCATTTGATGTTATCTCGTGGGAGGATCGCAACTTTCAGTTGCGGTTACTGTTCTCAGATAGATCCGTCTAAGCGTGCTTCTCAACTTGGGCGTCTATATTTTTGATTTGTTTTAATTTAAGTTATTTGCACAGTCTTAGATTAATTTTTTAGTTAATATATTGTTTTTTTGGCATGATTGGTTAAATTTGGTAACGTGAATTTAGGTTGGCGTATGCTGTTTATGGTGAATATTTAAAACGGGTGTGCTTTTTTGGGGCTTGGTTTGGGGTTTTTGTAGGCTTTTTACCTCTGTTTAAATGCTAAAAGTTTAAACGGTTTGTTTTAGATGTCAGTTGGGGATGCTGAAAGAGTTTGTGAGGGGATGACGTGGCTAGGGATGAAAAGTTTGAGGAAGATTTGAATAGTTTGCTTTTTAGGCTTTTTCGAGGTTTGGGTGAGGATGCGCAGTTTAAGCTTTCTAGGTTGAGGGATAGGCTTGTTGAGTTGCATAGGGAGAATGTTGTGAAGATTAACCATTCTGTTATGGAGCTTGTTTGTGCTAGGCATCTTGTTGAGAGAGGCTATGATGTGCAGGTGGAGTGGCCTTTAGAGGGGGGTTTGACTTGTGATTTGTTTGCTGTTAAGGGTTATGGAAGTCTTATTGTGGAGATTGAGACTGGTTTTGTTCCGCCTGAGCATGCTTTGGATCCTTCGGGGTATTTGGCTGCGAGGATTGCGAGCAAAATTGTTCGGTACAGCGGTTATGCTGGGAAATTTGCACTTGGGATTCCGCCTTACTATGTTTTGCAGTTTTCTCCTATTTTTGCTAAGCCGCCTAGAGAGCGGAAGCCCGGTGAGTTGGAGGAGATTAAGGATTTGTGTGATTTGTATTATCGTAATCCTCCTGTTAGCTTGGCTGAGGTGAGAAATGCTAGGATTCATGTTGTTTATGTTGTTGATGTTGATGGTGGGATTGTTCGGGAGGTGGATCCGGAGGTTTATGTGAAGAGGAATAATTTTGTTTAGCGAAGGTCTTTTAAGTAAACTGGAAGTTATATTATGGGTGGAGAGGTTGGGGATTATGGTTTTGGCGTGTGTTTTGGTTTGCTGTGAGCCTGGGAAGTATTCTGAGGTTGCAAGAAAGATAAGGGAGATTAAGGGTGTGGCGAGGGCTTTTTCTACTAGTGGCAGGTGGGATGTGGTTGCTGAGGTTGAGGTGGCTGATTTGAAGGCTTTGACTGATGTTGCGTTGAAGATTAATGGTTTGTCTGGAGTTAGGGCAACTGAGACTCTTGTGGAGGCTGCTGTTTAGGGAGGAATGCGTATGCAAGCTTGTGTTTTGGTTAGAGCTTTACCTGGCAAGGTTTTGAAGGTTCTTGAAGGCGTTAGGGCTGTTAAAGGCGTTGTTAGAGCTTTTCCTGTTTATGGGCGATATGACATTGTTGTCTTTGTTGAGGCAGCTGACTATGATTCGGTTTAAGCGGATTTCAGGGGAAATTAACGCTTTGAAAGGCGTGAAGAGCACAGAAACCGCCATTGAAGGCTAAGCCTCCCTAACAAATTCCCTATTTTTCTATGGAGCTTGCCTCCGAGTTTGCTTTTGTATTGTAGGGTGTTTTTCGTTGGTTATGAAGTAAAATGTTTGCTCTTTGCCTTTTATTCCATTAGAGATGACTCAGAAGCAATCCGTTGCCGTCCGAGTAACTCTGAAATCTCATCCCCTTTTGAAAAGTCAACCTAATGCCTTCTCATCATCCGGCAAAACAAATAGACAAAGCCAAAAATAAAAACATTCCCAAAACCACCAAACCTAAACATCCACATCTCAAACTCTTAAAACACTAATCCAAGTGTTGTTGTTAAAAATTCAACGCCAACAACAACATTTAAACACCCTCCTCAACACCGATTCAGACGCACCCAGACAACTTTCACTCCAACAAAATTCTTCACATTTAAATAATATACCACCCACATATACTATCATTGATGATATTCATGGTTGAAAGAAGCCGAGACTGGCTTGACCAAGCTGAAGGCGACCTAGAACACGCCAAAAACGATTTAAAATCAGGCTTCTACGAATGGGCATGTTTCTCAGCCCAACAATACGCAGAAAAAGCCGTCAAAGCAGTGTTCCAAAAACTTGGCGCCGAAGCATGGGGACACTCCGTTTACGACCTGCTTTAAAATCTGCACAGCAGAATCGAAGACAACGAAGAACTCTTAGACCATCCTCCCCACGAAGGAGATACACAAAAAAGGAGGCAGAACGCCTAATTGAATACGCAGAAAAAATATTCAAGTTCTGTGAAAGTGTTCTTTCCAAAATTTAACACAGAAGAAGTCATAAAAGAATTAAGCAAATGCGCCACAGAACTCCGCGAAAAACTGGGACTAGAAAAAGTGATACTTTTCGGCTCATACGCAAAAGAAAACTACACAGTAGCAAGCGACATAGACCTCCTAATAATATTCAACGACAAAAAAGCAGCGAAAACGAAGTTTACAAAGGCCTAATGAAAAACATTAAACTGCCAAGAATAGAACTCCACCTCATACCTAAGAAGAACCTCAAGGCTTACAAAACATCAAAATGGATGAAAACCATAGAAAAAGAAGGAATAAAAATTCTCTAGCAAGCTTTAGTCTACAGTTCTTTTATAAATTAGGATGGAACTCCCATACTTATTCTGAATCCATATTCAAAGACAAGCTGGAGATTTCTCCCGCGCACTCCCTTCTTTTTCTGTTTTCAGCCTTTTTCGTTTGAGGAGGCGTAGCCTATGAGCCTTGAGGTTGAGTTGGCAACCGCGTTTGTCTTGTTGCTCATAATCTTCGTCTTGGACAGGTATGCACATGGCAAGGAGGATGGATCCTGATGGTGCTGTTTGAAGAGTTAAGCCAGGCTTTCAGCCTCGTTGAGGTTGAGCCTTACGGGCGGGTGCTTGTTGTGCCTTCAAAAGCGTTTCGCCAGGAATGGCTGCCAAGGCTTGAAAGGGAAAACGTTAAAGTTTACAGCGGAGCCCACGACGGACAAGCGTGTTTCTTCCTCAAGGCTGCGGATAAAACGCACAGTGCTGAAACGGTTCAGGAGCCTTTAAGCCTTGAAAACGCTTCTAAGCTTCCAGCCTGGACAGGCGAGGAAACGGAAGCCCTTCTCAAACTGAGAAGCGAAGGCTTAACCTTTGAAGAGATAGCAAAGCGCATAGGCAAAAGTGAAGGCGCGTGTTACTCCAAGTGAAAGGGTAAAAATTTTACCTTTTTTAAAATCCCGCAGTTCCACCTATGACATGCCAAACTCACCATTAAGACTACTCTCCAATAAACTATAACACTTTTCTGTTAACAGCGATTAAAAGAACACTTGTTTGATAAGTTATGAAGCTAAGGCGAGATGATTTTATTCAACAGATTTTTATTCATTTCTTTCAGCGTTTTTAAGAATATTTTTGGTTTTTCGGTATGAATCATTTTTACGCTTTTTCTTGGTTTAACTTTTTCCAGTATGGTTTTAATCTGATATTTATAATAGTGTCCTGATGCTCTTATTCTGTATGATTTCAATTCCCATGGTTGAGAAACAGTTGGCTATTACAGGATATACGAGCCATCTTCGATCTGGTTTCTGGGATCGCTTGGGCAATTGCCTTTGCCTTCTGCGCTTTTTTCCCACATGCTTGAAGAAGGCAGCAATGGCGGCTATTACGATGATTGTCATGGCGAGCAGTGCTAGATGTTCCAGTTGTATGAAAGCTTCCCCGTTTGGAGACGGGTGTTGGAGTGTATACCGCTCGTTGGATGTGCTTGGCTTTATGAGATCAGCTGCGACGTGGATAAAGCCGCCTATAACGTATAGGTCTCCGCCGATGACTGCTATGCCCGGGTAGAAGCGGCTTGTAGGCATGGTTGCGCCCCTAATCCAGCTGTTGTTGTGTGGACGGTAAATATACGTCA
>Ga0080004_1135025_pt1 | contig 11266 bp, 12 predicted proteins | sample WasSprMetagenome_FD_69207 | JGI IMG/M metagenome (GOLD analysis project Ga0080004, IMG submission 69207) | Sulfidic aquatic microbial communities from Washburn Spring, Yellowstone National Park, USA - WS (SPADES assembly) (version 2) | ecosystem: Environmental > Aquatic > Thermal springs > Hot...
TTTTGTAAAGAATTATTTAAGAAATAAAAAATAGATAAAAGCAAATTTGATTTATATTTCTAAAATATTAATTGAGAAAAGTTGAGTATATAAAAATTATTGTAAAATAATCAGTTAAAAGGAAAAGAAATTTTGGATTTGATATGATAAAAAAAATAAAAAAAATATTATTAATAGTTATAGCAGTATCTATTCTTTTGCCATCTTTTATATATATTCTTGACAAGGTTTTATTGCTTGTTGGGAGAAGAACAAAATACACTATGCTAAGTGGTGTTTATTATAATCTTATATATGTTTTTACTCCCTATAGTAATAAGGTTAAAAAATTCAGCGATAAATATGTAAAGTTTGAATATACTCCTGTTATATATAGTGATCTTTCTGCTGAATATGACACAAAAGAATCAATTATTGATCATGGATTGGGTACTATAAGAATAAGTATAATTAAAAAAGAATATGTTATAAATGACATTCAAAAACTTTTTTCAAGGAAGATAATATCTGATGATGGTAATTATTGTATATTTAATTGTGGAACAATTCCTCTGAATATATTAAAAAAATTAAAAAATAAAGAGTTTGATTATGAAACATTGAAATGTCTTTTAAGACTTCCATCTGGGAATGCTTTAGTTCCTTTTGATGTTCCACGTTTTCCGGATCAGGATTATTTTATGGATGAAGTAACGCTTAAAAAAGGATTAAAACTAATTAGACTTGTTAATAAGAATGTAGATAATCTTATTTACTTGTATGGAATAACAAAGAGAGGAAATATAATCTCGATTGCGTTGAAGAATTCAGATTGTGATGATTATAATTTTTTTGATGGGTTTGTTGATAAATATTTAAATGTTTCACTATATCCTCCAGGTAATTTACTGGATTGGTGGCGTATATCCCAGGAAAAACAAAGTACTTGTGCATTCAAAAAAATAATTGATACAATTGAAATAAGCGATGAGATTTAATTTGAAATTTATTTAAAACCAAATATCTAATAAAAATTTTCTAAAAGGAGATTTAAAGTTTAACAAACCATCAATTGATAGTAATAAATTTTATATACTTACCCAGAAGTAAACTGGAGATAGTGCAGTAGAGATTTTAAAAAGATTATTATCTCCAAAGTATAAAGAGGTTGTTGCTACCAAAGATATTTCATTTTCTATAAATGAAGGAGAGTTTGTTGGATGTACTGGACTTAATGGTGCTGGAAAAATTATAACACTTAAAATATTTTCAGGAATATCTTATCCTATCTGTAGCGATATTCGTGTTATGGGTTATACTCCCTATAAACCCTAACTCTGCAACTTTTTAGGGAATAAGTCATTAATTTTACATACAAATAAATCAAAATCCCCTTGTGTTCCCCCCCGACGTAACGTCGGGGGAGATTTAGTAGGGGGATTTGAAACTTTTTTTGCTAAAAATAGTTAAATTACACACATTTTTAGTTATACCCTAATAGGGTATAACTATTGAAATAAATTTTATTTATTTTTTAAATTACTTTTTTCAAAATTTTAGAATTATACTCAAAAAATTAGATGATAATTGATAAAAATTTCTCAAATAGATCTTTTCTATTATCAAAAACAGAAAATGGCTCTCCATTGTCAAGTTTTTCCATAATATCTATATAGAAAGGTATTCTTACAATCTTAATATCTTTGAAGTTAGAATAAATATCATCCTTTGAATAAAAAAGTTTTGATGATTTTCCGCAATAAGGACAAATAAACTCAGACATATTTTCAACAATTGAATAAATTTTTATATTAAGTTTATTTAGAAAATCTATTGCTTTCGATACATCAAGCATTGAAACCTTTTGTCCAGTAGTAACAACAACAGCACCGTTTATATCTTTTATATATTGGCATATAGAAAGTGGCTCATCGCCAGTGCCGGGGGGAAGATCTATTATTAGATAATCAAGTTCTCCCCATTCAAAATCAGATAAAAACTGTTTTATCACACTTATTTTTATTGGTCCTCTCCAAATAAGTGCTTTGTCTGTTTCAGGAAGTATGCTTCCCATTGAAACAATTTTTATATCTTCTTTTATTATTGGTTCAACAGTATTTTCATCTTTTGGCTTATGACCAATTCCTTCAACACCCATCATCTTTGCAATTGATGGTCCATGTATATCTGAATCAAGTATTCCAACCTTAAAACCTTTTTTAGAAAGAGCAACAGAAAGTAAAACTGAAACACTACTTTTTCCAACTCCTCCTTTATTGCTCATAACAATAATTTTATTCTTTATCTTTGACATCCTTTCCTTTATTATACTCTCACTATGATCTATATGTACTTGGTGCATCTCTACCTCCTTTTATTTTATTCCATAAATGTAGTTGCTTCCTCAAATTTTTTCTTTCTTCTAAATTGTGGATTCTCATCTTTTTCGCCAATAGCAATTATTATTTCTGGTGATTCATTTTTTGAAAGTTTAAGAAATTTTTTTGCCTTTTTTCTATCAAACCATCCAACCCATAATGACCCAAGCCCAAGTTCTGTTGCTTTTAAAACCATATGCTCGCCGGCAATTCCTATATCAATAAGTGAAAAATCTGTATCACAAACAAAATTCCCTATCTTCATTTTAACATTAGTTTTTATTCTAACAATCACAATTAAGACAGGCGCTTTTGAAACAAAAGAAGAAAAGGAAAAAATTCCATCAAAAACTTCTTTTGAAAACTCATTCTTTTTTTGTCCTAAAAGAACTATAAATCTATATGGCTGAACATTGCAGGCTGATGGGGATAAAAGCCCACATTCAAGAATCTTTATAATTTTGTCTTTTTCAATAGGTGTTTCTTTAAATTTCCTTATACTTTTTCTTTCTTTCAAAAGATCTTCAAACATACAAGTATATTTTACTTAATTTAGTTAATTTTGTTGTATAATATTTTTAGGAGATGGAGTTCTCCTTAAACCGCCTTCCTTAAAATTCTGGAGGCTAATAACTCCTGAATTTTTAATAAATTTTTGCAAAAAATGGATTTATTAAAAAGAAAACTTGAAGATATTATAAAAATATCCAGTGCATATGCTTTTGATGATATAAAAAATCTTGCTGAATCTGCTTTGAAAAATTATGATAAAAAATCGCAAATAAGTATCTTTGTATGCGGAAGATTTAAATCAGGAAAAAGTAGTTTCATAAACTCCATTTTGAAAACAGATATACTTCCAACAGGAGTAATACCTGTTACAGGGGTGATAACAGTTATCTCATACTCCTCTAATGAAGAGTTTATTGTTCATTTTTATGATGGAAAACTTATAAAAGTTGAAAGAAACAGCCTTCCAAAGTATATAACTGAAGAGAACAATCCATCAAATACAAAAAATGTGGAATATGTTGAGATAAAAATACCATTCGACAAATCCCTCAAAGATATATTATTTATAGATACTCCTGGGTTTGAGTATTCAAGTATTCATTCCGAAATAACATCATCACTTATATCAGAGGTTGAACTTGCACTTGTATGTATAAGTTTTGACTCACCTCTTTCAGAAAATGATATAAAACTAATAAACCAGTTGAAAAAATACACACCAAGCATATCAGTTGTAATAACAAAAGTGGACATGATAAACTTAGATGATAGGAAAAAGGTTATCAATTTTATAAAAAATAAACTAAACAATATATCTATATTTGAGTACTCAACAAAAGACGATACAATAAGACAGAGTTTAATTGAAAATCTTCTGCTGCCCATTGTAAGGCAAAAAGATGAATTAAAGAATAGTGTAATATTACACAAGGTTGATTCAATAGAAAATTATCTTATCTCCTGTTTAAAAACCCTAATTGATATAAAAACAAAAGAGAAAAATGAAATAGAAAGATTTAAAGAATCATTTTCAAAACTTCTTTCAAGATTTGAAAGTTTCAAAAAAGATATTAGAGTTATTGCCTCAAATGATTATATACAACTTAGAGAAACAATTCTAAATATTTTTCTAAACTATACTCATATTCACAGAGAGTTTAAAGAAGAGATTTACAATAAACTCTATTCTTCAGCAAATCTTCTTGATATGAGTCAAAATTATGAAAAAACATTTAAGATAATTCTTTCCAAAAGAATAAGTGATATAATTGAGATTGAAAGATTTAGGATAATAAAAATACTTGAAAGGGAAAACTTAAAAATATATGATATGTGTGGAGACTTTGTTAGCGAGACAATAAATGAGGCAAATAGAATCTTAAATACAAAGATACCTTTTATCCCGCTTGAAAAACCAGAAGTAAAACTTGATATTCCAAAACTCAAAATATTTTCAGCATTTGATATTCATATAGAACTTCTATGGTTCATCATACCAACATTTATAAAGCAGTTTAAAAAATACATCATAAAAAGAATTATCAATAATATTGATTTTGAGGTTGAAAAAAATCTTACAAGAACTGCAATGGAAATTTCACAATCCTTAAAAAAAAGCATTGATGAAAATATAAATCTTCTGATAGGAGAGATTGAAAACAGACTTAACACTATAAAGCAGATATATTTAAACAAAGATATTGATATTGAAAAGATACAAAAAGATATCAATTTTTTGGAGCAAAAAGGTAAAACTCACCATCTGCCTTCATAGATGATGCTTCAATTTCTGCCTTCTTCCCATTTCCCCAAAAGATGTCAATTCTTCCTGCTCCTCTTATTGCACTTCCTGTATCATGAGTTCCAACAAACCTCGAAAATCTCTTAAATTCAATAATCTTTTCTCCATTTTCATCGCTTACTGGTTTTGTTGAAACAATATATGCAACAATCCCATATGGAATATAGGTTGGATCTATTGCAATTGATCTTTGGGGAGTTAGTTTTTGTGATATTGCTCCAATAGCGCCTTCAAGCAGATCTTTTTTAGCGAAAAATATATATCTTGGATTTAAATTTACAAGCCGTTCTTCTCTATCTTGTGGTTGCGATGATAAATATTTAATAAAATCTTTAAAATTCATAGATGGGATTTCTCCACAATCCATAAGAATTTTTTGGACACTTACAAACTTCCAACCATTTGCACCATCAAATCCAACTCTATCATAGGAGCCATCTGGATATCTAAGTATTGAGGAGCCCTGTATCTGAGCAAGCATTATATGTGATGGATGATTTGAGTATGCAATCTCAATATGAAATTTATCTATAGCACCTTTTCTTATCTCTTGGGTTGAATAATATTTAACAAGATTTCCATTTTCATCATATCTTCCATAATCAAAATCAGGATTGTTTGTTTTCACAAGATCAGGTGGTCTAAAATGAAGAGGATACTTAAATTCTTCATCCTTTTCCTTTTTTACAAATATCTCGCTTTCATAATAACCAGTTAAAGTAACTTTTTTTGTATCATCACTAACAGCCTTATAAATTTTAAACTCTTTTTTTATGATACTTAAAATCTCAGAATAACTCATTGTTGAAGAGAATATCTCATAAAATCTTTTATTTGCTTTAAGCATTTGATCTCGTGAATAGGAATCCTTACCAATTTTTATCGAAAATGATGATGGTTTTGAGTTCCAATAATCTATATTTGCTTTTATAACATCAAGAAGCGTTTCTCTTGAAAGATCATCATCTATCCTTGAAATAATGCTTGAATCAACCAAATTAACATCCTTAACAGGATTTTCAATATCTATATACTCAATTCCTTTTTCATAATTATAACCTTTAGGACAAGATGATGTTCTATCAAAAACAGGATAGGCATCTGGAATTTTTTTATCTTCTTTTATATCAAAACTCCATAAAGAAACCAAAACAAAAATACTTAAAAAAATATTTATCATACAATTAAATTTTAAACAAAAAAACTTAACTCATCAAGTGCCATAAGTCCTACATTTTAATGTATAATTAAATTATGAAATACTTTTTTGTGTTTATTCTTTTTTTAAACTCACTTTACTCAGCGGACCTAAATAATACTAATTCAGATAAAAAAAAGGTCTTAATCATTGGTGATTCTCATGTTGTAGGTCCTTTTGGACAAAAACTTGATGAACTTATAAGAAAAGATTTCGATACTGAAACATATGGCGTTTGTGGTTCGGTTGCAGGATGGTTTTTTAATGAAAAAGAGACAAAATGTGGTTACTTTTTCAAATACCTCGACGGCAAATCTGAAAAAGGACTTAATGCAAAAACACCAGATATAAAAAAAATTTATGAAAAATTAAAACCAGATTTTGTTATAGCAGAATTTGGTGCAAATTATTATTATTATGAAGATACTGCCACACTAAAAGATATAGATGAGTTTATCACATTTATTTCTTCAAATTCAAAATGTCTTTTTGTAAGCCAGCCAGATTCAAGAAAATTAAGAGATAAAATAGAAAAAATAAACCAAATAACAATTAAAGCAAATAACAATAGATGTCTATTTTTTGACTCATCCAAAATAACACATTATCCAGATGAAGGGGGAGATGGAATTCACTACTCTACAACTACACTAAAACCACAAGCAGAAAACTGGGCTTTAAAAGTATATGAAAAGTTTTCAACAGAACTTACAAAAATAGATATAGATAATGAAGAAGAAGATTAATCTTAAAATTATTTTAGCAATTCTTCTTCTATCTTTTTTTGTTTTAAAAGGAATTCATCTTTTTTCAAAATCAGAAAACTTCTATGAAGCATTATTTTATGAAAAACTTAAAGACAAAAAAGTTAAATGCAACCTATGTCCTAATTTCTGTATCATAAAAGAAAATGAATATGGAAAATGCAAAGCAAGAAAAAATATTGATGGGAAACTCTATTCAATGGTATATGGAAAAATTGCTGCAATGCATATAGATCCAATTGAAAAAAAGCCGTTTTTTCATTTCTTGCCTGGAAGTTTAATATACTCAATATCTACTACTGGATGCAATATGAGATGCAAGTTTTGCCAAAACTGGGAAATCTCACAGGTCTATCCTGATGAAATTGAGACAAAATTCTTTTCACCCGAAGATTTAATAAAAGATACAAAATCAAAGCATATTAAAGCAATTGCCTTTACATATGGAGAGCCATCAATATTTTATGAGTATATGCTTGATATAGCAAAACTTGCAAAGAAAAATGGAATAAAAACTGCAGTTGTAAGTTCTGGATATATAAACCCAGAGCCATTAAAAAAACTTCTTCCCTATATAGATGCATATAAAATAGACCTCAAAGGATTTACAGATAAATTTTATGATGAGGTTACATCAGGAAAACTCCAGCCAGTTCTTGAAACAATGAAAATAATAAAAAAATCAGGTGTATGGCTTGAGATAGTAAATTTAGTAATTCCAGGATATAATGATGATGAAAAGGATATAAAAAGAATGGCACAATGGATAAAAGAAAATTTAGGTGATGATGTTCCACTGCACTTTACAAGATTTTATCCAAATTATAAACTCTTAAACCTTCCACCAACACCACCAGAAACACTAAAAAAAGCAAGAAAAATTGCAATGGAGGTGGGATTAAAATATGTCTATACTGGAAATATTGATGATATAGAAGGCTCAACAACTTACTGTCCTAAATCAAAACAACCAGCAATAATTAGAAATGGATTTTTTGTAATAAAAAATAACCTCAAAGAAGATGGAACCTGCCCCGATGGTTCAAAAATCCCCGGAATTTGGAAATGATCCATGAATTATAGATGTTGAATTATGAATTTTGGATTTTGAATTATAAATTATGGATGTTGAATTATGGATTAGGGGTTTGGAGTTGGGGGTTGGGGATTAGGAATTAGGAATTATAGGTTATGAATTATAAATTTATGGATTTTGGATTATAAAGGAAAGATTCTAATTTCCAAACTCTCAAAATCTGTAATTTTCAAAAATAAACATTCCAAAAAATTAACAAAATTTTGCCGATCGTTTAATTTTTGTAAATTTTTTTTAAATTCATAAAGGAAAACTAATAAAAAAATTAAAAATATAAAAAATAAATAGGTAAAAGGTCTTAGTTCAAAATCGATTTCCATTTTTCAAATGTGGAACGATAGAAGGATTTTTAAACGATTGAAATATTTTTAATTTGTTTAGGGAGATAATTTTGACTATCCAGATTATCTTCAGGGCAAAAATTATGATCTAATTCGCGAAAGATTTTTTTATTAGATTATTTTATATAATATTTATTGAGATTTTACTTTTGAAAAGACTATAACTGAAAAAACAATTAAAGAGAATAACTAAATATTTACAATATGAAAAATGAAAGGAAGTATCCAAAGACAATTTATAACTGGACTGAAGACGAAAGACCACGAGAACGGCTTTTAAAATTTGGTGCTGATAAACTTTCTGATACAGAACTTTTGGCTATTCCTTTAAGAGTTGGTTCAAGTGGCAAAAGTGATGTGGATATAGCAAGGGAATTAATAAATGAATTTGGAACTTTTAGAAATATTGACTCAAAAAGTTTGCCTGAACTTAAAAGAAAAGGTTTAGGTATCGCAAAAATTGCTCAAATAAAAGCAGCAATAGAAATTGGCAAGAGATTTTTAAAAGAAAAAAGTTTAACTAAAATTAAAGTTAAAACTAGTAAGGATATAGTTAATTATTTCATTCCTTATTTAAGGGATATGAAGAAGGAAATTTTTAAGGTGGCCTTACTCGATGGAAAAAATAAAATAATTAAGGATGTAACTATATCGGAAGGAACTTTAACCAAAAGCATTGTCCATCCGAGAGAGGTTATAAAAGAAGCGGTTGCTGAATCTTCATCAGCATTGATACTTATTCATAATCATCCAAGTGGTGAGCCACAACCAAGCCAAGAGGATATAGAAATAACCAATCGTATAATCTCCGCCTGTGAACTTGTAGGAATAAAAGTTTTAGACCATATAATTATTGGCGATAACAACTATTTTAGTTTTTTTAATGAAGGATTGATTAAAGAGGAATAAAATGGCAAAAATCACTTTCATTGAAGCAGCGTACAAGGTATTAAAAGAAAAAGGGACACCATTAACTGCAGATGAAATAACCAAAATCGCGCTTGATAATGGGCTAATTGATACATCAGGGAAAACTCCCATGGCAACTATGGGAGCAAAAATATATATGGATATTAAAAGAAAGGGTAATGACTCATTATTTACGAAAATCGAAAAAGGTAAATTTGGTTTAAAAGAATGGCAAAAAACTAAACAGGAACGAATATCTTACAAAAAAGGTAGTTTTAAGAATGCGGCCTATCAAGTACTAAAAATGGAAAATAGACCTTTAAGTATTCAAGAAATTACTAAAATTGCTAAAAAGAGGAATTTATTTGCGTCTTCCGGTAAAACACCAGAAGCTACAATGGCTGCTCAATTGTATACAGACATCAAAAAATTCGGTTATAATTCCCTTTTTGTTCAGTTAGGTAAAAATAAATTCGGACTACGAGAATGGGATATTAGTGTACTTAAAAATGAAATTGGAACACAAGATAAAGAGACTTCGGTTTCCGAGAGAAGACGTTCTATTGTTGGAGATCCAATTAACTTTGGAGGATTGATTTATGGCCCTCTTAATGAAAATGGAGTTATTTTCTTATTTAGTAAGATTCATGACAGATTGGGGATAAACATTGAATCTATCCAAGCGACTTATCCTGACGCTAAAGGTCGAAGAAAAAACTCTAAAGGATGGGAAGATATTTGGATTGAATTTGAATATAAAAGTTCACAATTCAAAAAACATAAACATGATCCCAAAAAATGCGATATTATTGTTTGTTGGGAACATGACTGGAAAGAATGCCCTATTGAAGTTATTGAATTAAAATCTGTGATAAAACAATTAAAGGAGTAAAATTTATGCCTGAAAAAGAATATAAACCAACTGAAGAACTTGAAGCAAAAGAAGGGTATATTAAAGATTTTTTAACTAACCGATTAATTCGCTCAACACCAGAGGAGCAAGTTCGACAAATTAGTTAATGAGATTGATTCAAGAATATGAGTATCCCAAAGAGTGGATAAAAACAGAGTTTGAAATACAAAAAGGAAGCAAAAGAATTGCGCCTGCTGACATTGTTGTATTCAGAGATGGAAAAAGTAAAGACCAAGAAAATATCTGGATTATTGTAGAGACCAAAAGAAAAGAACGCTCAGATGGTATTGAACAATTAAAGACTTATCTTTCACCCTGCAAAGGGGCAAAATTTGGCATCTGGTTTAATGGTCAGGATATTGCATATCTGGAAGTATTAGACTATCCTCCCTACTTTCGGGATGTTCTTAAAATACCTAAATGTGGTGAAACTACAATTCATCTTCCAGAGAAGAAAGATTTAAAACCAGCACCAGAATTAAGAAGCATTTTTGAAACCTGTCACAACTATATTTATGCCAATGAAGGATTATTAAAAGAAAAAGTTTTTAACGAGGTCTTAAAACTTATCTTTATAAAAATGGTCGATGAAAAAGGAATTTCAGGAAAATGTGAATTTGGTATTACTTCGGAAGAGGAAGAAGAAATAAAAGAAGGCAAGCCAAGTGTTTTTATAGATAGAATTACAAAACTTTTTGAGGAAGTAAAATCAAATTATAGTGATGTATTTGATCAAAACGAAAAAATCAACTTGAAGCCAATCACTCTTGCCTTTGTTGTAAGTCAACTTCAGGAATATAGCCTAATAGAAACTAAAGCAGATGTCAAAGGAACTACCTTCCAAACATTTGTTTATGCCCACCAAAAGGGGAAAGAGGAGAATTCTTCACTCCACATCCAATTGTTGAATTAGCCGTTGAAATGCTTGACCTAAAAGACAAAGAGAAGTTTATTGACCCTGCCTGTGGATCAGGAGGATTTTTGGTAAAGGGGATGAATTATATTAAAGAAAGGCCAGACAAAAAATCCAAAGCAAATGAATTTCTAAAAGAATATGCTCACGCTCATATAGCCGGTATAGATATTAACCCTGATTTATCAAAAGTTGCCAAGATGCATATGATTTTATATGATGATGGACATAGTGGTATTTTCTGTGCAAATAGTTTGTTACCGCTTGATGAATTAGAAGATATTTCTACAAAATCAGGTGTGCCTCGTTCTTTAAGACCATACCCTAATTGGTTTGATGTTCTTATGACTAATCCACCTTTTGGAAGTAAAGGCAAAATTACAGATAGAAGAATCTTAAAACAGTTTGAACTTGGCTATAAATGGAAACAAGACAAAACTACGGGTAAATGGATAAAAACT
>Ga0080004_1167846_pt1 | contig 11266 bp, 11 predicted proteins | sample WasSprMetagenome_FD_69207 | JGI IMG/M metagenome (GOLD analysis project Ga0080004, IMG submission 69207) | Sulfidic aquatic microbial communities from Washburn Spring, Yellowstone National Park, USA - WS (SPADES assembly) (version 2) | ecosystem: Environmental > Aquatic > Thermal springs > Hot...
TTTGAGGGGAAATTTTTCCTGTTTTTATTTTATAATCTACCAAAAAAATTTTTTGATGGATTTTTTTTAGTTTTTCTTCGCTAAATTTTTTTGACCTCAAAACTATTTTTTTGGCCAAAAAAAATGGAATTTTAAACTTGACAGAAAAAAGAGAAACTAAATTTTTTTCTTCTTTTTGGGATTTGGAAATTAAAAGAAGTCTCAATTCATTATCTAGAATTGAGAGCAAAAGAGGAATTGATTGACCTTCTTCTACATACCTTTTTATTAAAGAAAGAGCTTTTTTTCTATCTTTTTCTAAAATTGCCTCAATTATTTCAAAAACTCCAACCTCTTTGTTAGAAAAAACTAATTTTTCAACATCTTCTAAAGTTATCAATTTTTTAAAGCTTGCTAACTTTTTTATTTCTTGAGAAAGAACCCATAAATCATTTCCCAAAAGAAAAACTAATTTTTCTAAAGCTTTTTTTTCAATTTTGGCGTTGTATTTTTTAAACTCTTTTTCTATCCATTTGTTCAATTTAGAACCAGACAATAAATCTTGTTTTTCAAAAGAAGCTATGTCTTTAAAACGAGAAAAGAATTTTTCATCCTTTGGAAGATTACCTTCTTGTAAAAATAAAATTTTCGATTGAGATTTTAAAATTTTATCTAACAAACTCAAAAATTTTTCCCTAAAATTTTTGTCTGAAAGAACATTTTTTAAAACGATAAGTTTTTTTTGTTCAAACAACTGGGGAATTGATATCTCATTTTCCAAATCTTCAAAATTTAAATTTTCTTTGTCAAAAATCTTTGTTGTTTTGAAAGAAAGAGAAATTTCCTTCAATTTTTGGTTGATTGTAAAAGTATTTTCGCCAAACAAAAAGGTAATTTTTTTCATTTTTGACAAGAAGGGCAAAAGTAAGCTGATCTTCCTTTTATCTTTATTCTTTTAATTTTTTCTGAGCATCTCAAACAATTTTCCCCTTCTCTTTTATAAACCTTCCTTTCTGTATCGAAATAGCCTTTTTCACCAGAAGGTCTTCTAAAATCGGAAATGCTTTCTCCTTTTAATGAAATTGCCTTTTTTAAAATTTTCCTAGTTGCTAAAAAAATATTTTTAAAATCCTCATCTTTCAATTCAGAAACTTTTTTTAAAGGATGAATTTTTGCTTCCCAAAGTATCTCATCAGAATAAATGTTTCCTATTCCAGAAACCAATTCCTGATCCATTAAAGTTTCTTTTATTCTCTTTTTCTTTTTTTTCAAAAGAATTTGTTTGAATTGCTCAAAATTAACAGAAAAAGGATCTGGACCTATTTTTTGAAACTCTTTCGAAGAAAAAATTTCCTCTTTATCTCCAAACTCTATTTTGGCAAACTTTCTTAAATCAGAAAGAGCTAACATTTTTTTGTTGTTCAAAACAAAAACCAATCTCACAAATTTATTAATAGGATCTGTGGAAATCGGTCCTGGGGTTAAAGGCAGAAAATTTTTTTTGACTTTTTTCCATTTTCCAACCAATAAATGTCCAGTAAGCTTTAAATGTAAAAGCATAACTTTTCCTCCTGATAGCTCAAAAACAATGTATTTTCCTTTTCTCCAAATTTTTTGAATTTTCTTTCCCTTTATTTGCTCAACAAATTTTTCAAACTTTGGTTTCTTGACTATTTTCTTTTCAGTGCAAAAAACATCAACTATTTTTTTACCCAAAATTTCTGGTTTTATCTCTGAGATCGTCGTCTCAACTTCTGGCAATTCTGGCATTTACTTTAAAAAGAGTTTAATTTTATTGATAATTTCAGAAGGAGTGAGATTGGCTTTTACTAAATAGTCTACTGCTCCCAATTTTAACCCTTTTAATATTTCTTCTTTTTGACCCAAGTTTGAAAAAATAATAACTGGAATTGATTGAGTTTCTTTTTCCTTTTTTAATTTCTCCAAAACCTCAAATCCATCCATCCCTGGAAGCAAAAGATCGAGAATGATCAAAGAAGGTTTTTGTTGTTTGGCTTGAGCTAATCCTTTTTCTCCATCTTCAGCGATTGATGTTTCAAATCCTTCTTCTTTAAGTCTGTTTGAAATTAAAGTAGCTAAAAATTTATCGTCTTCGATAATTAATATTTTGCTCATTAATATAGTTTAATGAAAACAAAGGAGGAAAGTCAACAGTCAATTTCTTCAACTCTTTTTGCAAGGCTTGAAAATTCAAGCTTTTTGAAAGCTTCTTTTAAACCTTCTTTTTTTATTTTTTTTATTTGACAATCTCTCAAATCAAAATTCAAATTGAGATCTTTTCGCAAACAAACTAAAGACAAATTGGTTAAAATTCTCTCTTTGTTTTTTATTAAAATTTCTCTGTCTCTTTGATTTAGTTTCCAAATTTCCTTTCCAGAAAAAAAATTTTCAAAATCTTCAATTTTTTCCAAAATTTCTACAGCTTTTTTAATACCAATTCCTTCAACGCCTGGAATGTTATCGCTTAAATCTCCAACTAAAGCTTTGTAATAAGCAAATTTTTCTGGATCGATTTTGTATTCTTCTTTCAGCTTCCTTTTATCGTAAACTTCAATTCCCTTTCTTTTCAAAAAACAAACCTTTGTGTTCTCGTTGATAAGCTGGAAAAGATCTGAATCTAAACTGACTATAATTTTTTCAATGTGTTTGAATTTTTCACAAACACTCGCTATTAAATCGTCAGCTTCGAAACCTTCTTTTTCATAAAAAAATATTCCTCCTTTTTCGAGAACAGATTTCAATTGTCGAGATTGTAACACCAAATCTGAAGGAGGTTTTTTTCTTTGAATTTTGTACTGCTCAAATTCTTCATGTCTAAAAGTTTTTCCTTTTGCATCAAAACAAACAATAAGATGGGTTGGTTTAATTTCTCTGATTAATTTGAAGAAAATTAAAAAAAATCCATAAATAGCATTTGTTGGCGTTCCCTCTTTTGTCTTGAGCTTTGGTAAGGCAAAATAGCTTCTGTACAAAATTGAGTTTCCGTCTAAAATCAGCAATCTCTCTTCCATCTAAAAATCTTACCATTTTTTACAGAAATTTTCCTCGTTTTTTGATCTATAAATTCGAAATTTATTTTGATGGAATCTTTTGGCAAAATTTTTTCTATTTTTTCTCCCCACTCTATAGCAACAATGTTAAAAGGTAAAGAAATTATTTTTTTAAAATTCAATTTTAAAATTTCTTTTGGGTCGTTGATTCTGTAGCAATCGAAATGATAAAAATTTTTAAATTTTTTTTCTTTTGTTTGAAACCTTCTCATTATCAAAAATGTTGGACTCAAAATCCTTTTTTTTATTCCAAAACCTTTTGCCAAACCCTTAACAAAAGTTGTTTTGCCCCCTCCCAATTCCCCGCTTAAACAAAAAACAATGGCTTTTTTTAGCTTCAAATTTTTAATTTTTTTAGCAAAAAGTTTACCCAATTTTTTTGTCTCTTTTTCTGATTTTGTGATAAATTCCATTGACTTTTTTTAATTTTCTTTTAAATTGATTTTAGAAGATGACAAAAGAAATTTCCAGAAGAATAAAAGGAGAAATAAAAATAGAAAGAGAAGATATTGAAAATATACTCGAATGGAAAGAAGAAATTCAAAAAAGCGAGAAAGAAACAATAACCCAAGTTTGTGAAAAAATTCTAGAAGGTGTAGTTAGTTTAAACGTTTCTGATTTACATTTTGAGCCAAAACAATTTGATGTTTTAATGAGAGCGAGGATCGATGGTTTGCTTTATGAAATTTTTTCTTTTTCAAAAGATATCTACAAGGATATTTCTGCAAGGTTAAAATTGGCTTCTGGAGTAAAAATCAACATTACAGACAGACCCCAAGAAGGAAGGTTTACAATCAAACTAAAAGAAAGGGAAATTGAAGTAAGAACTTCTTGCTTACCTGCTGAATGGGGGGAAACATTAGTTTTGAGGTTTTTGGACCCAAAAAACATAAGAAACATCTCTGAACTTGGGTTAAGAGAAGATCTTTTGGATTTAATAAAAAGGGAAATAAGAAGACCTCATGGAATGATAATTGTCACAGGTCCTGCAGGAGTTGGAAAAACGACAAGTCTTTATGCTTTTTTGATGGAGCTAAAAAAACCAGAAATTAAAATAATTACGATTGAAAACCCAATAGAATATCATTTACCTGGAATAATTCAAACGCAAGTTGATCCCAAAAAAAATTACGATTTTGTAAATGGTTTGAAATATATTTTAAGACAAGATCCTGATATAATTTTAATAGGAGAAATTAGAGATAAAGAAACTGCTGATTTGGCTTTACAAGCAGCCCTTACAGGACATTTGGTTTTTACAACTTTGCACACAAAAGACGCAACTCAAAGCGTCAGTAGGTTGCTGAGCCTTGGGTGCAAACCTTTTAATGTGGCACCAGCTTTAAAAGTTGTCATTGGGCAAAGGCTGGTAAGAAAAGTTTGCCAATTTTGTGCTGAGTATGTAGAGCCACAAAAAGAAATAAAAGAAAAAATAGAAGCCCAATTGAAAAATTTGCCAAAAAAAGTAAAAATTCCGAAAGAATTCAAGATTCCAAAAGCCAAGGGTTGCCCAAAATGTAATTTTGTAGGTTACAAAGGAAGAACTGGTGTTTTTGAAGTTTTTTTGGTAGATGAAGAAATAGAAGGAATGATTCTTTCTTTTACTTCAAGCTCTGCTTTAAGAAAAAAGGCTATAGAAAAGGGAATGACAACAATGCTTCAAGATGGGTTGATTAAAGTTTTGAACAAAATAACCACTTTGGAAGAAGTAGAAAGCGTAGTAGAACTTCTTTAAAAATGGCAGGTCATAGTCATTGGTCAAAAATTAAATATAAAAAACAAGCAGCAGATGCCAAAAAGGGGCAAATCTTTTCGAAGTTGGTTAGGGAAATAATGATTGCTGCCAGAGAAGGTGGGGAAAATTTAGATACTAATGCAAGGTTAAGATTGGCAGTAGAAAATGCAAAAAAATTTAACCTTCCCAAAGAAAACATCGAAAGAGCAATAAAAAGAGGGGTTGGAAAATTGGAAGGAGAAAAATTTGAGGAAGTTTTTTTTGAAGCCTTAGGACCTGGTGGAAGTGCAATTTTAATTTGTGGAATTACTGACAATAAAAACAGAGCTTTGAACGAAGCAAGATATGTTCTCAACAAACACGGAGGGAAATTAGTAGCTGAAAATTCTATAAAATGGATGTTTAGAAAATTGGGTTGCATAACTGTAAATCTTAAAGATCAGCAAAACTTGAAAAAAGAAAATTTAGAAATTTTAGCCATAGAAGCTGGGGCTGAAGATATTTATTGGGAAAAAGAAAAATTGGACATTTACACAAAAATCGAAGATCTAGAAAAAGTAAAAAATTATCTGATTGAAAAGGGGGTGAAAATAGATGAAGTTTCGATAGATTTTGTTCCAAAAGAAATGATTGAACTTGAAGAAAACGAAAGAGAAAAGAATGAAAAATTATTCGAAGAATTGGATGAGCTTGAATTTGTCCAAAACATTTTTACCAACTTAAAACTTTAAAAACAAAGAAAAATAAAGCTTTTTTAGCTCTTGACAACATTTGCAAAAAAAATAGAATTTTTTGTTAGAAAAACAAAAGGTCGTTTAAATAAAAACAATAAAAATGAAATTAAAATACCCATTTTACTTGGTACATGATGACGAAGATACTGGCACCGATGAAACCGATGAAGAAGAAACAACTGACGGAGATGAAGAATAAAACTGAAAACAGACCCTAAGGGGTCTGTTTTCATAAAAATGGAACTCAAAAAAAAAATTAAAAATTTTTTAATTTTTGTTTTAATTTTCTTTTTGAGTTTTTTAATTTTTGTTTCTTTTTTATTCATTCTTTCTCTAAAAGATCTTCCGAGACCAGAAAAATTTTTAGAAAGAGAAATAATCCAATCTACGAAAATTTACGATTCTACAGGAAAAATACTTTTGTACGAAGTTTTTGGAGAAGAAAAAAGAAGTTTTGTTCCTTTAGAAAAAATACCAAATCATCTAATTTGGGCAATTTTAGTTGCTGAAGATAAAAATTTTTACAAACACCATGGTGTTGATTTAAAGGGAATAGTTAGGGCTGTTCTTTTTGACCTAAAAATAATGAAATTTTTGTATGGAGGTTCAACAATAAATCAACAACTAGTAAGATCTGCTTTTTTAAATCCTGAAAAAACATTGGCGAGAAAAACAAAAGAAGTAATTTTAGCAATAGAGTTGGATTTAAAGTATTCAAAAAATCAAATTTTAGAATGGTATTTAAATCAAATTCCTTTTGGCCCAAATATTTATGGAGTGGAAGCTGCTTGCCAAAATTATTTTGGAAAATCTGTTTCTGAAATTAATCTTTCTGAAGCTGCTCTTTTGGCTTCACTTCCAAAGGCTCCTTCTTTGCTTTTCCCTTGGGGAGAAAATAGAGAATTGTTGGAGAAAAGGAAAAATTACATTTTAGATAAAATGGTTGAAGAAAAAATAATAACTAAAGATGAAGCTGAAAAAGCAAAAAAAGAACAGATTAACATTTTACCTCCCCAAAAAATAAAAGCTCCGCATTTTGTGATGATGGTAAAAAAATACTTAGAAGAAAAATACGGTGAAGATTTTTTAAAAAGAAAGGGGTTAAAAGTTTACACTACTCTAAACTGGGATCTCCAAGAAATTGCAGAAAAAGTTGTAAAAGAAGGAGCAGAAAGAAATAAAAAGTATGGGGTTTTCAACGCAGCTTTGGTAGCTTTGAATCCAAAAACAGGCGATGTTTTGGCATTTGTTGGTTCAAAGGATTTTTTTGGAAAAAAAGAACCAGAAAATTGTGAAGAAGGAAAAAATTGTAAGTTTGAGCCTTATTTTAATGTCGCATTTTCTTTTCCAGGAAGACAACCTGGTTCCTCTTTCAAACCATTTGTTTATGCCACAGCATTTGAAAAAGGGTATGATGACAAAACTGTAGTTTTAGATGAACCAACTTGTTTTGGAATCTGGGGAGGAAAAGAATATTGTCCTCAAAACTACGACAAAAAATTTAGAGGAAAAGTAACTTTAAGAGAAGCTTTGGCCCAATCTTTGAATGTTCCTTCTGTTAAAGTTTTAGTAGATTTTGCTGGAATTGAAGATTCTATACAAAAAGCGAGAGGAATGGGAATTACAACTTTAAAAGGTCCTTTTGGACCTTCGATTGTTTTAGGTGGTTGGGAAGTTAATCTTTTGGAAATGGTTTCTGCTTATGCAGTTTTTGCAAACGATGGAATAAAAATTCCTTACAATTTTATACTAAAAATAGAAGATTCAGAGGGAAATGTTTTAGAAGAAAGAAAAATCAAAGAAAAAAGAGTTTTAAAAAAAGAAACCGCTCAGTTAATCAACGACATTTTATCTGATGAAGAAGCGAGAGCTCCAATTTTTGGATACTATTCTCCTTTGTATTTTGAAAATCAGAAAGTTTCTGTAAAAACTGGAACCACTGACAATTATAGAGATGCTTGGACAATTGGTTACACTGAAGATATTGTTGTTGGGGTTTGGGCTGGAAACAATGATAACACACCTTCAAAAAGAGCTCCCGGGGTTTTAGTTGCTGCTCCTATTTTTCACGAATTTATGGAAAAATTTTTTTCAACTAAGTTTTAATAGGCATTAAAATGTAAAAATAATCTTCTTTTTCTTCGTGAGGTTTTATCATTGCTGGATTTTCTTCGTCTATCAAACTAAAAGTTAATTTTTCAGAATCTATTCCCTTTACCCCATCGATTAAAAATTTAGCATTAAAAACAATTTCCAAATCTTTTCCTGAAATTTCAGCTTCCAAATAACTTTTTGATTGTCCAATTTTTTGGTCTGTGCTAAAAATTTCAATTTTTGATTCTTTTGGTGAAAACTTTAATTTTACTTCATTATTTTTTCCGCCAAAGACTAAGGCTAATTTCAATTGTTCCAAAAAATCTTCTTTTTTTATAATAGCTTTTGTTTTAAATTCTTTTGGGATTATTTCTTTATAATCTGGGAATTCTCCATCTATTAATTTTAAAGTAAAAATAGTTTTTGGGTGATCTATCTCCTCAAAATAACTTTCAAAGAAAATTTGATTTGGTAACAAATGTAAAAATAAATTTTCTGTATTTTGAAAAGTATTGATAATCTCTCTAACCCCTCTTTGTGGAAGAATAAAAGAATATTCTTCTTCTATGTCAAATTTTTGAAAAATTGTTTTTTCTGCCAACCTGAAACTATCTGTAGCTACACAAAAAATTTTATCTTTTGTAATTTTTAAATAGACTCCAGAAATTTCAGGTCTACTTATTGAGGGAATTGCAATTTGAACAACCTTAGATAAAGCTTGGCAAAATTCAATACCAGATACTTTAATTTTTTTTGTGTCTTTTGGCTTTGGGATTTCTGGGAAATCTTTTGTAGGTTGTGTTAACAATTCTGTTGAAAAATTTTTTCCTTGTATTATTAATTTTTCTTTTTCTTTTTTTATTTCAATAACGTCTTCTTTTATTGAATTAACTAACTGATAAAGTAAATTTCCAGAAACTAAAACTTCACCTTTTTGTTGAATTTTTGAAAGAACATAATTGTAAATTCCCAATTCCAAATCGGTTGCTTTTAGTTCTAACAAATTTTCTTTTGTTTCTAAATATATATTTTCTAAAATTGGAAAAGAAACAGATTTTCCACAACATTTTACAGTTATTTTTAGTGTTTCTTTTAAATTTTCTTTTAACAATACTAATTGCATTGTGGAAAAGTTGTATATTTTCTAAAAATAACTCATAAAATAAAAATTTCAATCTTTAAAAAAATGTGGAATTTTTATGAAAAAATTCTATCTTTTAAATATTCAATTTCTTGTCTCAATTTTTCATTTTTTTCTTTTTCTTTCAAAATTTTTTGGTATCCATACATTATTGTTGTATGATCTTTGCCCCCAAAAATTTTTGCAATAGAAACAAAAGAGCAATTTAATTCTTCTCTTATCAAAAAACTTGCAATTTGTCTTGCTTTGACTAAATCTTTCCTTCTGTTGTTCGATAATAATTCTTTCTCTGTTATTCCATAAAAATCGACAACTTCTTTTATCACTGTTTTGTAATTCACAACTTTTTTTGGTTCTTTCAAAAATTTCTGAAGAGATAAAATTATTTTATCAGCTGATCTTTCTCTGTCTTTGAAGCGACAATAAATGTAGTTTAATGCTCCTTCCAATTCTCTTATGTTTCTCTTGAAATTTTGAGCTATAAATTCCAAAACTTTATCTTCAACTTCAAAATTTTTTTCTTGTGCTTTCATTTTTAAAATTGCCAATCTACTTTCATATTCAGGAGGAACAATATCTACTAAAATTCCACCTTCAAACCTCGATTTTAATCTCTCTGTTAAAGTAGGAATTTCTCTGGGGGGTCTGTCAGAAGAAAGGACAATTTGTTTGTTTTTTTCGTACAAGATATTAAAAAGATAAAAAAATTCTTCTTGAGTCCTTTCTTTTCCAGCTAAAAAATGGACATCATCAACAATTAAGACATCAATTTCTTCTAAATTTTTTCTAAATTCGTCTATTTTTTTCTCTTTTATAGCTTGGATTATTTTTGAAACAAAATTTTGAGTTTGAAAATATCTGATCTGAAAATTTTCTTTCAATTCCAAAATTTTATTTCCAATTGCCTGTAAAAGATGGGTTTTTCCTAAACCAACACCACTGAAAACAAAAAAGGGATTGTATATTTTTCCAGGATTTTCACAAACAGCAGTAGCTGCAGCATAACTTAATTCATTAAAATTTCCGACAACAAAATTTGAAAATGTATATTTTGGGTTGAGGTTTGTTTCTTGTTTTCTCTTTAAAATTTCTAATTTTTTTTGAAAAGTACTTTCAATTACAGGATTTGGATTTTTTCTAATTTCAAACTTAACTTCTTTTATTTCTGGTAAAAATTTTTTGAAAGTTTTGAGAATAATTTTTTGGTATTTTTTTTCCAACCATTCTTTGACAAAGGAATTGGCAACGGAAATTGTAACTGAGTTTTCAGTAATTTCTGAAATTCTGGCATTTTTAAACCAAGTAGAAAATTGGAAAGGAGTAATTAGAAGTTGGATTTCAGAAAGGAAATTTTGCCAAATTTTTTCTTTCATCAATAATTTTAACATAGCTTAATCAAGATAAAAAATTTGGATTTTTTGGGGAAATTTTGTGGATTGAAAAAAATTCGAATTTTTGAAAAAATTTTAAATGTCAATAACATACAGACCAAAAAGAAGAAAAAGGAAAAGAACGCACGGTTTTTTAAAAAGAATGAGAACAAAGGGGGGAAGGGCTATTTTGAAAAGAAGGAGAAAAAAAGGGAGATGGAGATTAACTGTATGATGCTACCAAAGCAAAATAGGTTGAGAAAAGAAAAAGAAATAAAAGATGTTTTGAAAAATGGAAAAATTTTCAAAACCCCTTACTTTAATTTGTACATTAAAGAAAATCAACTCTCAAAACCAAGATTTGCTTTTTTAGTACCGAAAAAATTTTTTAAAAAGGCAGTAAAAAGGAATGAAATAAAAAGATTTTTTAGAATGACAATCAGAAAAAATTTGGAAGAAATTAAAAAAGGAATAGATGTTGTTTTGTTTGTAAAAAAAGATCCCCAAAAAAATCAAAAAATTTTAAAAGAATGCATTTTTTATCTCAAAAATTTCTAAAAATTTTACTTTTTATTAAAAGATTTACTTTTGGAGACATGGGTTTGGCTATCGTGTTTTTTGCTGTTCTTTTAAAAATTTTTCTTTTCCCTTTTGAGTTGAAACAATACCAAGTTTCAAAAAAAACTAAAGAGTTCGAAGAAAAAATAAAAAAATTTCAAAAACAAAAAGGAAACGAAGATGAAATAATAGATTTTTTTAGAAAGGAAAAATTTACTCTTTTTTTCCCTATAATCAACTCATTTTTTCAAATTTTCATTTTTTTGCTTATTTTTAACACTTTAAAACTCCAACTTTCAAACACAGAGCCATTGTTTTTTTTGAATAAAATAGATTTAAAAAAACCAAGCCAAATTTTGGCTTTTTTGGGAGCTTTTTTCTATTTCATCTTTCAATTTTTTTTGATTAAAGAACAAAAAAATAAGTTCCAAAAAATTTTTTCTTTTCTTTTTCCTTTTTTGTTTTTTTTCATTTTTCTTTCCCTTCCAGCTGGCTTAACACTTTTTATTCTTACCAATCTTTTTTTGTCAGCAATTTTTGGTAAAATTATTTCAGAAAGATATGGAGAAGAAAGAGGAAAAAGT
>Ga0080004_1126291_pt1 | contig 11262 bp, 25 predicted proteins | sample WasSprMetagenome_FD_69207 | JGI IMG/M metagenome (GOLD analysis project Ga0080004, IMG submission 69207) | Sulfidic aquatic microbial communities from Washburn Spring, Yellowstone National Park, USA - WS (SPADES assembly) (version 2) | ecosystem: Environmental > Aquatic > Thermal springs > Hot...
ATATGTTACCAAAACAAATAAAAGTGAAGCAATTTCGTAAGAAGCACTAAAAAACCAGCCTATAAAAGCTACCAACAAACCTATTCCAAGAGATTTTAAAAATTTTCTGAGACCCATTTTACCACCATTATAAATTTCTTTTTCTGCTTAAAAATCTACCAATTAATAGTATTGCAAATAGCGAAGCTAGGAAAGTTAAAAATAAAGCCAGATTCATATAAAAGGATGATTTAGATTGTAATTCCTTAAGATTTTCCATTAATAGAGATATTGTCCTGGTGTTACCTTCATTTATTATTTTTTGTTCTTCCAATGATTTTTTCAATTCCTCTATAGTCTTATTTACATCCTCTGGAATGTAAGGAACTATTTTTTCCTTTTCTATTATTGTTTGATTGATTGTTTGATTTAAAGTTGTATTGTATACTATCGGAGTTTCAGAATAATGAACATAAACCTCTCTTTTTTCAGGAAATTCTATTTCTTGAGTGTAAACCATATAAATGTCACAAGTATTATTAGAGGCTGGATTGATCGTGAAATTTAATTTATATCCATTCCAACAATCACAAACCCATTTGTTTACATAAGTTTGATTTTCCACTAAAAAACAATTTGGAGAAAAGTAAAACTCATTCAAATCTATTTTGTTGCTACAAATCATTGTTATGTTTAAATTTTTACATGATGGGAAGTCATAAAAGTAAGAGCTACCGCTATAATAATTAGTTGCTAATGCTACTGAAAAAATAAAAAACAAAAAGGAAAGGAAAGGAAGCTTGGCTTTCATTTACTCACCTTTATGGCAAGATGCTTATTGCTATTGTGTAATTATCCTCGTGTAATGCTTTATTAAATGTAATTTTTAAAGTTTTTTCTACTGTTGATTCCTTGGCAATTGTTTCACTTGTATTGAAATACACTGAACCGTCAGTTTTAACACAAGTATCTTTTATATCTTGCTCTTTCTCTAGGTCTATTAGTTTCACTGAGCTTATTTCATTACAATCCAATGTTTGATTTCTTGGTATAATTTCTATTTTATATGTTCCTACCAAATCATTGTTTGCACGATTTGTTACATTAAACCCTAACTCTACTGTGCTACCTCCATAAACTGTTCCTAAATTACATTCTGTATTATCTACACAGCCTTGTGGAGATGTTATTACTAGCTCAAATGGTACTTTTGATTGAAAACTGTATGTTATTACATTACTGATTACTGTTACTAGTGCCCCAAACGCTGCTCCTAGTCCTAACATTAAACCCAATAGAGTTACCAACTTTTTATTCATATTTTTCCCTCCTTAAATACTGTCTAAGGGCTTCATCTACAATATCCTTCATCGGCTTTCCAGTTTTAGCTGAAAGAATTTTAAGTTGTTTATGAACCTCAGGATCAACCAGTACCTTTTTTACATTCTGCCCTTTTGACATAAATATATTATGTAATTTGGGTATTTAAGCTTTTCGGTCAATAGTGATTTTGCCTAACAATACCTTTTCTAAAATCAACCCACTCCCAATATCCTTCCTTGAAAAGCAAAGCTAAAATTTTCTTAAACTCTTTTTGACTCAACCTTATTCTCCTTCTCTCCAACACTCTTTTAACATAGAGAAATTCGATGTAGTAAAATTCTTCTGGCAATAAAACCCTCATTAAATTTTTAAATTCTTCTTTAACTGTTTCAAGTCTAGCAACTGACTGCATATATTTTTTTACACATTAATTTAAAAAATTTAAAAAGAAAGAGAAATCTTAAACAGCTAAAACAATATCTATTGTTGAAACGTTCACTTTCTTTCCCTGATTTTCTCTTTCTTCAGTTCCAATTTTTATGTCCTTTACTTTTAAGTTTTGAAGATGCTTCCTTCTGACTATTTCAACAACATCAACTGCTCTAGAGATGTTTTTTCCTCTCGCCTTAACATGAATTTCTTTTTGCCCATTTGTGAGTTGAGTTAAGACAGCAAAAACATATTTTACAATTGGTTTCTTACCAACTAATATTTCATTATCATTTTTCTGCATCGCTGACCACCTCCTAAATTTAAAAAATTGAATTTTAAATTTATAAAGTATGATTAGGGCTAGGCGGGCAGAGCTAATCGATGAAGAAGAGGCTCAGCTATGATGAAACTAACCCAGTATGAAACATAAAAATGATGAATAAAGCCCACTATGATGAAAGATGATTAAGTATAGCAACTGAAGTGTGGGCGAGTAGTTCAATGGTAGAACGCCACCCTTGCAAGGTGGAGGCTGGGGGTTCAAATCCCCCTCGTCCACTATTTCTTTATTTCAAAATCATTCCTAGTGTATAGTTACTTCTCCTTCTTTTGTGGGAAAACTTATGCTAACCTTACCGCTCCAGTTGCTTTCTTTTCTTATAACCACCTCTATAGGCTCTAAGAAAACAGTTACTTCAATCCTTCCTATTTTACTTACATCGACCGTTCTCTCTATTTGTCTAAAGATTTCCAAAACTTTTTTCTCCATCTCATTTAACTCTTCCATTTTACCTACCTCCTTTCTCTAAACTATATAATAAATCAACATAGAGAACAAGCAAAATCCCAGCTCCAACGAGACCAAAGATTAGGGAGAAGGTTTTATCTAAATTATTTGAATATTCTTGGTATGTCTGTACATATTGTTGATAGTTAAACCAAGAATAGTTACCAAACTGTTTCAGAGGCACGATGTAGGCAAGAAAATCATGTAAGGACTTTCCAAACAATGAACTAATGTAGTATCCTAAACTTCCTGAAGCAAGTCCACCTAAAACTTTAAGTTTCCATCCCATTTAACCACCTAATCTTTCGTTTCATAAACTGCATATCTTTGCTTACAAATTTTACATTGAAATATTGGTATGCCATAAACTTCTTTTTCAAACTCTAAATTTGTTTTACAACAATCGTGCAACATAGAATCACCTCTTTATAAATTCTATTTCTATTCCTTTTTCCAATATTGAGTAAAGCCTTTTCTTATAACTTTCAAATTCATCGTATGTCATTAAAATATAGTGCTCTCCTTCTGAGAGGGCGTGAAGTAACCTACCGTATCTTTGGCTCTCCTGTCTACGTGAACCGTATAGAAAGGAAAATTCTATTACTCTTTGTATATCTGGCAAGCTTATTCCCTCATCACCAACTCTGCTAAGTATTACTGCTCCTTTCTTATCTAAAGCTTCTTCTATCTTCTCAATCCTTTTTCTTGTTTCAGAATAAATGAAATCTAAATTAAACTTTTTGGCAAGCTCTTTTCCTTGAGCTATGCTATCGCAATAAATTAAAGTTAAAGATTTTCTTTCCAAAAGCTTACTTAACTCGAAAACTTTATCCTCTAGCTTCTGAACCAAAATAACATAGACTTTTGGTTTCTTGATAATTCCTTTTTTGAAGAAGTAATTCCAGTCAGCACCAACTGGATAACCAACTGTGTAAATAAGTTCTGTTCTCCCGTCTTCCCTGTAAGGAGATCCGCTAAGCCCTAGTGTATATTTTCTGTTTATAAAGAATACTCTTGAAAATGTGTCACTGGGAGCATGATGACATTCATCAATTATAATTAAATCAAAGGTTTTGTTCGCAACTTTATGTAAGCTTTGGTAAGTTATTATTGTCGTGTTCGCTAACTCATTTGGACAATATTTTACTATTCTTTCTTCCCACTGTTCTATTAATGTTCTTGTTGGGACAACAACCAGCTTCTTTCCTTTAACTTTAGCCAATACATACAAAGCAAAAATGCTTTTACCAGTTCCGAATGGAAACGCAATAAGTAAATGCGAATATTTCAAAAACAAATTATAAGCTTCTTTTTGATAGTCTCTGAGCTCAAAAATCTCCCTATCATTTAAATCGTTTGGGTCAACTGGCTTTGGTCTATAAGGTAATATTCCATCTTTTAGAAGCTGAACAAGAAAGTTAAACCTTCTCGGGGATTTTATTTGAAAAACAGAATGGTCTAGTTGTTTTAAAATGAAGCTACCGTATCTTTTTTTAACTTCTTTAACATCACCTTTTTCCACATTTAAAATACCTTTTTCCCAATCAAAAGATAGTTCTAAGTTTGGTTTTTCGAAACCGAGCTCCTCTTTTAAAACATCTGGTATTGGAGTTATCCAATCAATATACCTGTTTACCCTCCACACTCTATAGCTTTCGTCTTCATACTCCAACCAACCTACTTCCAAAGGAATAAACTTAGGAACTATCAAACGCCACTCATTTTCACCAATTGGCTGAACAATGTAAGGTTTTTTGACAAAAGATAAAATTTCCTCTTTTTTAATGTTTTTCCAAATCGAAGTGTAAAAATGTCTTTTTAAAGATTCTTCAAAATCCTTTTCTATATTTAACAATTCTTCTTTTGTTTTTTCCAACTTTTCTTTTATTTCTTTTAAAGCTTCATCTATTTGCATAAAATCACTTTTTTCAGTTTATCTTCTACCAGCTAGACTTGCAGCAACACCTCCTCCTATTACTCCTTCTATGGAATTTTTATACTCATAAACATCAACTTAAACCCAAAATTTTTTTAAGATAGTTTGGAGAAGTAAACATACTTCCAAGCGTTGTGTTTAATCTAACCAATTTTCCTTCTGCTGTCAACTCCCAGAAAATTTTTTGAAAACGGTAAAAAGGTAGTTTATACTTCATTGAGAATTTGTTCACTGAGACTATAGAGTTTTCTGCTTCTTTCAATATTTCTTCTTTTATTTTTTCTTCATCATAAACACTTTCTTCCATCAAATCACCTTAAATATATTATATTTTTGAGTATTTAAAGGTTTTAAAAGCTTTTAAATACTAAAATGAAAATAAAATATGCAAGAAATACCAAAAGAGATAATTCCCCCAGAGGATTACATAAAAGAAAGAGAGGAAAAAGAAAAAAACAGAAAATTGTGGAGAGCAATTATAAGGAAAACAATTTATCAGAATTTCAAATGTGAATATTTTTCTATTTATGATGTTTTTAAAAAAATCTTCCCTGGAAGGTGGAATCCAGAACTCCAACCTAGGTGGTATAAAAGAATCAAGACAGTTTTAAAAGAAATGGAGGAAAACAATGAAATAGCCTTTGCAGATACTTACCCAAGTAGAGGATCAATTAGAAAGAAACGCTATTATCTAGTTAATTATCCTCCACCTCCAAAACCAAAAGGGGTTATGCTCACAGGGGAAGATATTGTAAAACTTGGAACAGAAGGAGTTATGAAGATGCTCGATGAACATTTTAAAAAAGAAGAAGAGAAAATAAAACAACACTTACTAAAATATAAATATTCACAACTTTAATTTCTATACAATAATTATCAAGGGAATTTATCCTACTAAGCTACCTACTAATTAACCTACTAAATTACCAACCAAAATTACATACTAAATAACCAACTGAGTCAGTAAACTGAGTTACTAAACTAAAAAACCTACTGAGTTACCAACCAAAAAACCTACTGAGTTACGAAATAGCATACCGTCCTCGGAGGAAATAATTATCAAGAAAAATTTCATAAAAATTAGAGATAAAATAAAATTTTTCATAAAAATTAGAAATAAAAATATATTGTAAAAAATATATATTCCTTTTTTTACAAAAGGTCATAAAAATTATAGATAAAAATTATAAAATTTCATAAAAATTAGAGATAAAATAAAAAATAAATAAAAACTAATTTCTATACAATAATTAAAAAAGAAAATTGAGTGAGGAGATATATTCCTTGGTAGAGTCTTGCTATTTCGTAACTCAGTAGGTTTTTCAGTAGGTAGTTTGGTAGGTATTTTGGTAGGTAAAGTTAAAAAGAGGTAAAGACACTCCTCTAGAAGCTCTTGCTATTTCGTAACTCAGTAGGTAGTTTGGTAGGTTTTTTAGTAGGTAATTTATGAAGATTTAGAAACCTTGGAATTATTCCCATTTTTCCAAATCTTCATAATTATTAGAGATAAAAATAGAATGAATAAAAGAAAGGGTTTCATCTAGCTCTTTTCTGTATTTATTTTTAAGTTTGTATGCTACTGTAAACTTTCTTTTATCTCCTACTCTAACCTCTATTTCTCCCCTTTCTACAATTCCCTTTTCAACTAGTTTTGTAATTTTTTTCCAAACTTGCTCATAGGTCGCATTTATTCCTTGTTTGTCTAACTCTTCTATTATTTTTTCTATTCTCATTGGTTTATCTTTAATTATCTCTAATATTTTGATTTCTCCAAAATCAAGATCCTGGAACATTATCATTCCCTTTTATAAATCCCTCTTCAATTTCAATTACTTTTTCCCCATTTTCAGTTGAAAGTATTCTTTTGTTCCAGCTGTGAGTTTTCTTTATTAATATTCTTTTGTTAGAAAGAGTATAGAGTTTAAGGCCACCAATTGGAACTAATGACCCTAAAGAAATTACTCTTGCGTCTTTGTAGACATGAACTGTTATTAAAGCCAATGAATTCTCGTTGAATGTTTTTTCTTTTAAAAGCTTACATAAATCTAACATTTTTTTCGTGCTGTCTTCCTTGTAAGCAATATTTAAGTTATCAATTACTATCAAATCTGAATTAATTTTATTTATGAGCTCTTCTATTTCCTGATTGTTTGAAGTTACATAAACATTAAAATTTTCCTTCCCATACTTTTCCATTAATTTTTCTATTCTGTTTATGTCTTCCCACTTTTTTTCTGTTGAAACATAAGTTACTTTTTTCCCTTCTTTCAAAAATTTTTCTACAACTTTTAAAGCAAAAGCTGTTTTTCCACTTCCACTTTCTCCAAAAACTAATGAAACGCCTTCTAGTTTAAATCCTAGAACATTTACTGTAAATCTTTTTAAACTATCAATGTCTATTTTTTCCATAAGATCCCCCTTCCTTTACCTTTATTTCAAGAATAACATCCTTGGCGATTGCTACTCTTTCTCCACTGTCATACATTAAGAAAATAAAGTCCTTATCATGACCTAGAAATATACCATCCTTTGTGAAGTTGTCTTTCTGTCTTACCCTTACTCTCTTATTTATAAAATCATCAAAATTTATCATTTACACCACCTCCACCCCACCACACCCCACCTCCTATTTTATATTATTTTTTCATCAACTCCAGAATTGTTGGAGTTGTGAAAAACTCATTATTTTTAATTCCAAGCCAGAACTTCCCTTCTTCCCAGAATTTTAAAAAATTATCTATGAAAGGCTTTATGTTTCTTTTGTATTCTATTTTCATAACAAAATACATTTGTCTAACTCCTATTGGGTAGGAGACAATCACTTTATTTGTTCTTGGGTTAAATTTCACAATGGCCTGGCCTTTTTCAAAAAGTTCTGCTATTTTTCTTTCTTCTTCATTAGTTGGGATAAGATAAAATTCAAGCCAATCTTCTTTCATTCCCAACCACCATAATCTTATAAATTTTTCTAATGGTTTGTTCAGTAGTTCCTAAATTGTTTGCTATTACCCTCTGAGTTAATCCTTCTTTGTAAAAAACTGAAGCTATGTAAATTGCTGAAGCTATTAACCCTTCTAAGTTTTTGTTCTTAAGCTTTTCAAAAGCCCAGGGATCTTGGAGGGTTTTTTGATATATCTCTTTAGCTTTTTCAATAACTTTTTTGCTGGCAATTTTGGAAGCTTTTTCCCAAAGTTCCTTTGCTTTCTCCTCCTTATAATTTACCCCTCTTTTTACAGCCCTGATTAATGCTTTTTCAACTATTTCAGAAAGTTTTAAACCTCTTTTTTTCGCTTCTTCTAGAAGTTCTTCATCAATCTTAATGCTTGTTAGTTTTTTCATATTTTTTATATGAGTAAGGTATTTATAAGCTTTTCTTTTCTACAATTTATATTTTTAAAAATATAAATTTCTGTTAAACACTAAAGTTTAAATACTTGCTTAGCAATAATGATTATGAGATTTAAAGAAGAAATATTGCAGAAAATAAGAGAGGTTCTTAAAAACAGGGGAGAGGCAACAGTTACTCAACTATCTAGGGAGACAAATGTAAGCAGGGCAACAGTTTACAGATATTTGATATACCTCGTAAAAAATAATGAAATTGAGGAAAAAGAAATTGGAAATATAACTATTTTTAGGTTGAGAAAATGAGAACAGAAAAAGAAAAAAGAGGCGTGTAAGATGATTGAAAAAAACAATTGGGAAGGAAAAACTATATATGAAGACAAGTTGTTAAATAAACACACAATAAGTTTTATAGAGAACTTACATAATTGTGAGGTTGTAAAAATATTGAGACACTTCTATGTTAAGGATAAGGAAATAGATGTTATATTGTATTGTAGAACTTTGAATAAAGGGTTAATAAGAAAAATAGGAATTGAATTGAAAGAGGTTGATTTGGAAAAAGCGGTGGTTCAAGCAGTTGAAAGAAGGGATTTCTTCAACTATTTCTATATAATAACAAATGCTTATTTTTACATTGGAGAGGCTTTTAGAAAGCTTGTATTGAGCAGTCCAAATCTTTTGAAAGAGATGATTACTAAAAGTGTTGGAATGATTAGTGTTATAGAGTATGAAAATGGTAAAAACGAGTGTTTTTTAATTTTACCATCAAAATTCAAAAGAGATGCTGTTGAGATAGAAACTGATAGAAAGATAAAAGAGTTTATAGGTGAGAGAGATGAAGCTGTTTTATAAATCAGTAGATGTTATAATTTCTCTATTAAATGAGCCGAAAAACATAACTCAAATTTATAGGGAGTTGGATATAAACTATCCACATCTTGTTAAATTGATTCATGAGTTAAATGATGAAGGTGTAGTAGAGCTGACTAGATCTGGAAGAGCCACTTCTGTTTCCTTAACTGAAAAGGGAATAGAAATAGCTAAAAGGTTGAAGGAAATAAAAAAATTGGTGAGTGAAAATGAAAAAGAAAAAGAAGAAGGAGAAGTTGCTTGAATTTATAGTAATTTTTATGTTTGGATTCATTCCTCTTAGCATTATTTATTGGTTGGAATTTCCAAAACCTAGTTTGGAGAATTTTTTACATCTCTTTGTTCTTACAATATTTGTTTATGTATTTTTCAGTTTGTGGATAAAGCTAATGTTATTTGTATTGGATAAACTAAGAGGTGAGAAGCGTGAAAAAATGGTGCCCGAAGTGCAACATAATAATAGATGATGTAATGGGGATTTGGAAGTGCCCAATTTGTGACTCAGACCTTGTGGAAGGTTATAGAGAAGGAGCAAGAAAAACTATTTTGGTGTTTTAACATGAGCATAAACTAAAAAAGTGATTTTATGCAAATAGATGAGGCTTTACTCAATATTGGAAAAAGGAATAGAAATAGAATTTATAAAGAGGTGATTCTATGTTGCACGATTGTTGTAAAACAAATTTAGAGTTTGAAAAAGAAGTTTATGGCATACTAATATTTCAATGTAAAATTTGTAAACAAAGATATGCAGTTTATGAGACTGAATATTCAGGTGATGTAATTGAAATTGAATAAGTATGTATTAGAACAGTTAGAAAGAAGCGAAATAGATATAAGAAAAGGTAAGGTAAGAAATATAGAAGAATTCATAAAAGAAATAAAAGGAGATGATTAAATGAGGAAGAAAGAAGTCGCGTTTCCTTGGTTGATAAGAGTTAGCCACCAATACTATGATGGAGATGTTGATTGTGGATATTGTGGAAATGAGGCACAGAGCAGGTATGAAATTCATATGGAACTGTGTCCTCTTTGTTGGGAGAAGTTAGTAAAGTGTTTTCCAAGGCTTAAAAATATAGAAGTAGAAAAGAAAGATTTGAGAGAAAGAAAAAGTATAGAAGATGAAGGCAAGAGTGAAGTAGAAAAATTAATTGACGATGAAATAAAGTTTTGGAGCATAACAAAATCTCATATTCCACCAAACTTAAAAGTTTTGCCAGAAGAAATTACAATTTCGACAACTAAGGTTTTTGATATTGTGAGAGAGTATGTTTTGTTTGAGTTAAAATTTTTGAGAGATAAGATAACTAATAGAGGGGAGTTGATAAAATAAATGAAAGACCAGTTGAAGTAAACTATTTTGAAGTTCCAGAATGAAAGCAATAAAACTAAACCCCTCTTAAACTATAGAAGAGAAAGACAGCAACAACAAACCCCATTATAAAAGACAAAAAATTAGAAGAGCCACACTCTTTTGCGTGAATGATATATTCTTGAATAAACATTCCTATTGCCATAGATATAAAAAATATACTTAAAAACATCATCAAGTCAAGTCTCCCAAAAATTAAACTTTCTTTCTCTTTCTCTTTCTCCATAAAAATATTTAAATACTCAAATTTAAATACTAATATGACAGAAGAAGTGTTTTTAGCTAAGAAGATTCCGTCAATAGTTTGTCAACGAGTAAGTAAATTCAGTAAAACATATTGTTTTGCTGATTATGGGGCAAAAGGAAAGGATCTTCTTTTTTCTGATGAGAGTTTTTTGGTAGAGAATGTAAGAGCAAAAATTTATTCTGATGGAGTTGTTGAGATATATCCATCAGACAAAGATAAAGGGTTGGCAGTGAAATTTAGAAAAGAAACAAATGAGTATCTCATTACATCTGTGTGAAGTTTTTCATCAAAATTTAAATATAACAAATCTATTGGGAGATGATAATGAATTGGATACCTTTAATTCAAAGATGCCAAACAATTACTCTAAAAGGTGAATGTGTAGAGGTGGTTTGGGATTATACAGGAACTTTATTATTGATTACTGCCATTTTATTTACTATTTTTGTGATACTATCATATGTTTCTAGGAATAAGAAAATATAATGTTTTATGTTATTTCTATTTTTTTCTCTTGGAGCATTTTATTAATAACCTTCATTATATCTTTCTCTTCAAGTAAGAACCATCTCCTTTTCAACTTACCAGTGTTTGGATCAACTTCAAACTTTTCTTTCACATCACCACTTGCTACTCTTCTCAACATCCATTTCCTAACATCGATCCTATACTTAAACGTATCTGTAAGCAAACTTGTTAACTGTCCTAAATACATTTTATAATATACTTTACCATTTATATTTTCTGGTATACCATAGAGATAAAATGTTAAATAAACTTTTTCGTGTTTCTCTAATGGTTTCAAAATTCGAACTGGCATATAATATATTTACTCGAGTATTTAAAGGTTTTCGAAAATTTTGTCTTACGTAGGGCGACAAATTCGGCGTTTTTCGGCGTTTTGTGAAATTTTTGGGAATTTAAAGTCGATGAAAAGTTTTTTTACCACTTTTTTGGAGAAAAAACCG
>Ga0080004_1118813_pt1 | contig 11257 bp, 10 predicted proteins | sample WasSprMetagenome_FD_69207 | JGI IMG/M metagenome (GOLD analysis project Ga0080004, IMG submission 69207) | Sulfidic aquatic microbial communities from Washburn Spring, Yellowstone National Park, USA - WS (SPADES assembly) (version 2) | ecosystem: Environmental > Aquatic > Thermal springs > Hot...
CCTGTCCGCCTCCGCGTCGTGGCTGGCGACGCTCCTTGTGTCGCCTGCGCTGGGGCTGTTGCTGAGCCTCCCGGCGGCGTACGGCTTCCTGCAGGTGGCCCGTGACATAGAGACGTGGAATAAACGGAGGCGCCACGTGTCTTATGGACTCGCCGTGCATGCGTCCCGGGGCGCCGCAGCCGCCGCCGCGCTGGTGCCGCTGGGCGCCGCGCCGTGGCTCGAGACCACGCACCCCTTGGAGATGTGGGGCGCCCGGCTTGTCCTGTATTCAATGTGGAGCGGCCTGTGGATCCTGTACTACTACGTGATACAGATCAGGCTGGAGGATTTGGGCGTGGAGCGGCAGCCTGCCGTAACCGCCACAGCCCTGTCTCTCAGCATACTCCTCAGCCCCCTCCTGACGGAGACGTTGGCGGCGTCTCCGGAGGTTAGGCTTGCGCTGGCGGCGGCGCTGTACGGAGGCTTCATGCCGCCGCTAAACGCCTCCACACTCCTGGCGGCTCTGTTGACGCGGAGATAAGTTTTAAACCTAGATACATATTTTTTCATGCTTTTACGGGGTGATCAAAACCTCATCGAGGGGCAATTTGCCAACATCGTCACCGCGCTTGAATACGCCAAGAGCAAACGCAAAGAAGAAGAGAAGCGGGAGGAGGAGAAGCGCCAGCAAGAGGAGAGAAAGCACCAGGAGGCGGCTCCTTCTGCGTCTTCATCTGGCTACCGCCCCGCGGACTACCTAGTGGCGCAACAAGAGGAGAAGAGACGGGAGGAGGAGGAGAAACGTCAGCAGGAGGAGGAGAGGAGACGTAGAGAGGAGGAGCAGAGACGTCGGGAGGAAGAAGAAAAGAAGCGCCAGGAGGAGGAGCGCCGCAGACAGGAAGAGGAAAAGAGACGGAAGGAGGAGGAGAAGCGCAAGCAGGAAGAGGAGGAGAAGAGAAGACGTGAAGAAGAGGAGCGGAAGCGTAGGGAAGAGGAGGAAAAGAAACGTAGAGAGGAGGAGGAGAGGAAGCGTGAGGAGGAGGAGAAGAGGAGACGTGAAGAAGAGGAGAGACGTCGCAAGGAGGAGGAAAAGAGGCGTCAAGAGGAGGAGCGTCGGCGTCTTGAGGAAGAGCAACGTCAGCGACAGTTGACTCTTGAGGAGGAGACTGCCATAATCAAAGAGCTTAAGAAGCGTCGACAGAAACAGCAACAACAGCAACAACAGCAGCAACAACAACAGCAGCAGCAGCAACAGCAACAGCAACAACAACAGCAACAACAACAGCAACAACAGCCGCAACGGGAAAAACGGCAGCAGCAACAGCAACAGCAACAGCAACAGCAACAACAACAGCAGACGCAGGTTGCGCCTGGGGCTCCGGAGGGTGGTGGGGGGGATAAGCAGGGCAGTGATAAGAAGGGTGGTAAGAAGGATAAGGAGGTTGATTTTGACGAGGTTGCTAGGTGGCTTCAGGAGTTGGGTGACCCCCGTAAGGTGGTTGAGAAGCTTCGGGGGATGGGTTACGAGGTGAGGGAGGTTTCTGATGGCGGTAGGCTTTACGGGTGGGTGGTTAAGGTGGGCGACAGGTATATTGCCTTGTCGTCGGGGGCCAAGGTCTACAGGAGTGACGCGGGGGACTATGTGATGATGGAACTGCCAGACGAAGGCATTGCGAGGAACTTCTTGGTGGGGCGGTATTGGGGGTCGGTGTGGGGCGACCCCGATTATGTGAGGCGGGCGGCCGGTGCGGCGTATTACGAGAAACAGCTGGACAGGTGGATGCGGGAGGAGTTGGGGAAGGCGGGGTACACGGTGGAGCGGATCGACTGGGGGCCCAACGCCGCAGTCCCCGGCTTCACGTACATCATCAAGGACAAGGACGGGAACAAGATCGGCGAGGTGCAGGTGGCCAAGATAGGCGACAAGTATCACTTGATCAACACCGGCTTGCCGCCTGGGGTTTTGGCGTCTAACGACCCGAGGAGGGCGGCGGCGTACTTCGTCTACAGGCACGAGACGGGTGATGAAAACGTCGCGTGGCGTCTGGCGGTGGGGGACGAGCGCGCCAAGGAGCTGTATGTGTCTAAGGCCCAGTACGAAAGCGAGATGGAGGCACGCGAGAAGTGGTTCAAGGAGCTGACTCAACGCGGCCTCAGGCCGATTATGTACGCAAAAATTGACGGGCGCCCGGTGGTGTCTGAGAACGACCTGTTTCTAGACGAGAAGACGGGGGTGATGTACAGGACAGTCCTCGAGAGGCAAGGCAACAAGATTACGCTGAAGCTTGTCCCCGCTTCTGAGCGGGATGTGCGGTTGGCGGCGGTGAGGGGACTTGAGCCCCAAGGGTTCAAGGTAATTGACGACAAGACGGTGGAGAAAGAGGGAATACGCTACAGAGTCTATGTAGAGGAGCGGGACGGCAAGAAGACGCTTAGGCTGGAGCCGTATCCGGAGGACGTGAAGAAGGCGGCGTTGCGGGAGGCTTGGTGGGAGCTGTGGCGGCAGGGCTATGTGCGGCGGGGCGACTACGCCGTCAAAGACGGCGTTAGGTACAAGGTGGAGGTGGAGGAGCAAGGTGGACGGTACGTGGTTAAGCTGACGCCTGTCGGCCCCGCGGCGCCAGGCGAGGAGCCGCGGAGGTACAGAAGCGGTGACAGGCGCGGCTCTCTCGAAACCATGAGACAGATACAGTTTGCTATAGAGAAGCTTGGGCTGGAGAAGGAGCTTAAGCCGGAGGACCTCAGGTTCGGCGTCGGGGGGAGGCCTAGGGACGTGCCGTATGTCCCCGTCTTGGACGAGGTGTCTTTCGGCGCGTTGGGGGTGCCTGCGTCTCAGCTACTCGGCTCCCCGGCGGCGCGGGAGCTGTATTGGCGCTACTCCACGGCCACCCTGCCGGGGCCCCGTGTCCAAGGCTTCACCTTGCCGGAGCGGCAGTCCCTCGAGCGGGCGGCGGAGTTGCAGAGGATCTACGGCGAGAAGTTCAGCGACGTCTGGACGCCTCTGACGTTTAGGGCGCCTACGTCGTCCGACATAAACTGGAGGACGGCGTTGGCGACTGGCGCCGAGGTCTTTACCTTCTGGATACCCACTGTGAAGGGCGTGTCTGCGCTGGCGGCGTCTAGGGGCTTGAGGATTCCTGTCTTGACCACGGAGAGGACCGTTACAGCTGGCCGCGGCGTAAGGTTGCCGAGCCTCCCCGGGGACTTCTTCGAGATTCACTACGTGGAGCCGCGTAGGCCGCCTGGCTCCTTCACGGCGGCGTTTGTCGGGCAGGGGGTGGGGGAGGGCGCCGCTGTACGCGGCACGCCAGGTAACTGGCAAGCCGTCTTCGCACGCTCCGCCGGACAGCCAGCCCCGGGGTGGGCCTTCGAGTTTGCATCGATGACATACAGAGACGTGGCTGACTGGCTCAAGAGGTTGCCGTCGCTGGGACTGAGGACGGAGCTTAAGCCGCGGGTCATGAGGTTCACCGAGGTGCGGGGCTTCGCGAGGGAGTACAAGCCGCCGCGGTTCGAGCCGCCGCGGGTTGAGCCTCCGACGCGTGAACCGCCAGGTAGGGAGGTGAAGGTCGAGTGGGGCGGCGGCAAGGAGGCGCCTATACGTGAAACACCTACACGTGAGGCGCCTAGGTCTGAGACGCCTGGTAGCGAGGTGAGGTCGGGACGTGGGGCACCTAAAGGCGAGGCGGGGCTGGAGACACGTGAGGCGGGTGGTGGTGGGGTGCGTACGGTGGCTAAGGTTGCGCAGGTGGAGGAGGAGCTGGTGGGGTCGGTGCGGGGTGAGGTGCCTGTGACGTCTGTGAAGGTGGCTGGGAAGGGGGAGGTGGGGCTGGAGACGCATCGGATCCCTGGAGAGGCGCCAGTAGTTGCGCCCATCAAGGCGGCTGAGGTGCCCGCCGTGAGGGCGCCGGTGCTGGAGGTGTACGAGGTCACGTGGCCTGTGGAGGTGCCGTTTCGGGAGGTGGGGTTTGTGTATCTTCCAGATGTCCGCATCCGTGACTTCGCCACGCCGCTGACCTACCCGTTTGAATTACGTACGTTCGAGGCGCCGTCTGCGTCGGTGTCGGAGCTGGAGACGGAGAGGGAGGTAGAGACGCCTACGACGCGTGTGGCGGAGTTGCCTAGGTATGGTACGCGGGTGGCTGAATACGGCGGTGGGCGTGAGGGCGGCTTCCCCACGCCGCCTCCGCCTGCTCCGCCGCGGTACGTCAGGGGTGGCTACGGCGGTGGGGGCGGCTCTGGGTACATGGCGCACCGCCCCGCCAGGTTCCTTAGACGGGGGTGGAGGGTGTTTGAGGTTCTGAGGATATGAGTTCCCCGACATCGCTTCTGGTGGGGCTGATCGCCCTCGTGCTCATTGCCGCGTTTATGTCAGACTTTGTGATAGGTGTCTGGGACAGGTTCAGCTCCGCCATGCGGAACGCCACTCAGAACATCAACAGCATCGGCGGCGTAACCGCCTCCTACACCGAGCCGCAGATAAACCCGAGGTGGGGCGCCGACCAGATATACCCCATCCTCATGTTCATCCTCTGGATACTGTTGCTGGCCCTAATCGCCCTGGTGGCTGAGGCGCTGAGGGAAAGGATGGGCGGCGGCGGGGGAGGTGATGAGGAGTAGGTTTATAGGCAACATGTCGGTTCAAACCATGCGGATACCCCTCCTGGTCTCAGTCCTGCTAGCCGCAACGCTTGCGGCGCAGTGGGCCCTAGACCCCTCGGTGGGGTACAGGGGTTGGGCGGTGGATGCCGCGCCGTCTCTGCCCGTCTCGTTTTCGGCAAGTGTCCAGCTCCTGCCGACGCCGTATTGGCAGGAGTGGATGCTGGGCAACTGGACTACGGCTTTTGTGGCGGGGCGGGGATGTGCGGTGCAGGGCGGGCCTCTGCGGTACGGCATATTGGTGTCGCGTAGTGCATACGTGGAGACCCCAGCCGTCAAGCTGGGGCAAAACTTCACAGTCGTAGCTGTGGTTAAGCCCAGGTACTCGGCATCGAACTACGGATGGATCTGGCTGTGGCTCAAATACGGAGCCCCCGGGATGGGCGAGATGTCTGTCACATATGGGGGCACGTATACCAACCCGCCAAATTTCGTGATCTATTACCGGATTTACCAAGAGGTAGATGCGTCTTTTCAACAAAGAGTTGTTATTTATGAGACTGCCCGCAGTTTTGTTGCGCTTGTCTTCGTAGGTATGTACGTCTCTTCGCAGAACACGTACTACATGTACATATATAAGGACGGCGTGCTTGCCGCCCAGACGTCGTTTACAGGGCAGAGGGGAGCCATCGGCTCTTCTGTGTTTGTGCTTGGCTCTGGTGGCTGTTGTGTGGATCAGCCGCTGTGGTATGTGGCGTTTGCGGTGTACAACCGGTCGCTTACGGCGGCTGAGGTTGCTGGGTGGAGACCTGAGGCGCCTCCAGGCGGCGACCTGGTGATGTACTACTACGCCCACCCGCAGTTCGTCCGCGACATAGACGGCGACGGGGTGCTGGAGTGGCTTGATTTAAGCGGCAACGGGAGACACGCCAAGTTGCGCGGCGCCGCGCCGCAGTGGTTCGTGGAGCCCGCCGTAATCGGCGCCCAGCAGTGCGGCGGCGTCTCGCTTTCGGCGCAGTGGGACGGCTTCACCGCCACATACGCCATCAACGGCACCCAGAGGTCGGCATTCGAACCGGGCAGGGTGCATTTCGACGGGGCGACTGGCTACGCCCTTGTGCCGCTGACTGTGTACGGCTGGGGCGGAATCACGGTGGAGCAGTACATATATGCGCCGCCTGCCCAGAGGTTCATGCAGTGGGGAATCGTCATCCACATGGGGACTCGGCCGAACATAGCTGTGGCCTACAATCCGATCTACGTGAACGACTACATATTTTTCGAGTTTACCACACGCGTAGGAGATCCCAATACGGGCGACCCAAGATGGTACACAGTAGATTTTCGAACAGGTAGGTGGCAACATGTTGTGATGACTTACGACAGCTCTACGCGCACCCTGCGCTACTACATAAACGGCACGTTGGCGCGCCAATTCACCATCCCAGCTGGCGAGTACACGATTCTCGACATACCGTCTTCTACTGCCGATGCATATCAGCGCCTTGTCCTCGCCGCAAGTAGCGTCGATTTAGGCAACCGTGTCCCTGTCGCATACAGCTACGTGCGCGTCTACAGCCGCGCCCTTTCCCAGGAGGAGGTTCAGCAAAACTACCAGAACCCCAACACGCCCGTGGCCAACGGGCTGGAGGTTTGGCTCCACTGGGACTCGTTCCGCGGCGGCACGTGGCTAGACAAGTCTGGCAAGGGGAGGCACGCCACTGTCTACGGCAACACGTATTCGTACCCCCACTGGCAGTGGACTGTCGGCGCCTACCTCCAGCACGGCTACCCCGCCGCGTCTCCCCTCGTCGTGACCGACCTCAAGTTTAGCGGCGCCCCGTGGACTTCTGGCGCGTCTAGGGGCGGTGCGGTACCGCTTGTGAGGGTAGACGGGGCGTATGTAGATGCGTGGGCGTTGCTTGACGGGCAGTGGCATGCGTCGGGGTTTGCGTACCGCCGTCCCGTGACGGTGGCCAACCCTGGCGGGGCTGACTTGACGCAGTACCAAGTCGCCGTTGTGTTTGACTCTGCGTCGCTGATCTCTGCGGGTAAGATGCGGCAGGACTGTGGCGACGTTAGGGTGTACAGCGCCGATGGCGTAAAGTTGCCGTATTGGGTGGAGCCGGAGACGTGCAACACCGCCGCGACGACGGTGTGGGTTAAGGTGCCGTATATACCTGCCCGCGGCGTCGTCAAGCTGTATCTGTACTACGGCAATCCAAACGCGGCGAGCGAGGCCTCTGGCAGAGACGTGTTCGAGGCCTTTGACGACTTCTCGGCAGACACGCTTCCGCAGTACGTCCAGATAACCAGCGGCTGGAGTATCGACACGGCAAGCGGCGTGCTTAAGTCGCCGTCGGGCGGCGGATTCATTGCGTGGCAACAGAAACAGCTGTCTAGGAGCTACGCCGTGAGGGCTAGGATATGGCTGGAATCTGTGGCGTATAATGGCCCCGGCTTCATATGGGGCACCGCTGGCGGCGGCGTGGGGAGCGTGTCTGGCTACCTGGCGCAATACAGCGACGCAGTTTCCTCGGCCTACCTCCTGAGGTACGTATCTGGTAACTCCACAAGACTGGCCCAGCTGTGGGGACTTGGAGGGTGGAGCACCGTCGAGATAAGGGCCAACGCCACCCACATCGAGGTTTGGGACAGCGGCGTTAGACGCGCCGTCGTCGCAGACTCAACCTTCGAGGTGTTAAACGGCGTAGGGTTCTACCGCTGGGGCAACGGTCAGACGGCGGTTGATTGGTGGGCGTTGCGCAAATATGTGCCCCCCGATCCGTCGGTAGCTGTAGGCGCTGAGACGCGCTACGACCCCGCGCTCTCGGCGTCTCTAGGCGCGTCGCTCCGCTACCTCGGGCAACAGTATTCGCTGGGGTTCTCGGGCAGGTGGACTCCGAGCGACAGCTGGCGCGGCTGGGTGTCTGTGTTCAACGCGTCTGGTCTCTGGCTCAACGTCACGCAGGTCGGCGGCCACGGAGTTGCCGCCCCAGGCGCGGGGGCCAGCGGGTACGCTGGCGTCTACGCCTTGACTTACGACGGATCTGCTGGCAGGGCGCGGCTCTACGCAAACAGCTCCCTCGTGGCGGACTGGGGTGTGCAACTGCCAGCGGGGCAGTCCCCATTCAACGTGTCGCTCCTCGTCCCCTCGGCTAGCTCCGGATTGAGGATTCTACTCCACTACGCGTGGATTGATGCAGGCGTGCGCTACGGCGCAAACAGCTCGGCGACGTACGGCGGATACGGCGGCAGTACCTACACGCCGTCTCAGGCGCCGTCGCCGTGGGCGTACTTTGTTGATTTTAGGTGGTGGCCTCCAGTCGCTAGCTGGGGCATCCTCCGGAGCCCGCACGTCACTGCCGTGAAGACGCGTGCGCCTAGCCAGCCGCTTGTCCCAGCGACGCTTACGGCGGCTTACGCTACGGCGCAGTCGGCCTGGGGGCCCTTCGGCGAGGTCTGCACGTATGCATACGGCAAGGAGAGGTACGTCTTTGGCGTGTGGCACATCTGGCTGTCCGACGAGCCGCCCACATGCGTCCTGCCCCTGCCGTCGGCTCCGTCCACCGCACAGCCGACGCTTTACGGCACAGGCAAGCTCCCGCCCGCACTGCCGTGGCAACACCCCGTCCTCATCAACTCCGTGCTCCGCCCGGAGCAGTGGCTTGTGGACTACAGCGCGCCGTATGTAGACGCGTCTTCGTCGGCGGCGGTTCCGTCTGCGGCGCGGGCATGCATCGCGTCGTTCTGCATACAGGCCGCACGCGCGGCTGGCGGATACAGCGTGTATTTTGCCCAGCCTGGCCAGACAGGAAACAAGACTGGCTACGTCTACGTCTTCAACAGATTCGGCGTGTCTATCGCCGACAACGTAGCCTACGTGGTGCCGCTGGCGGGCTACGCGCTTGTGGTGGCGAGAAGCAACCACATGCCAGGCGTCACCGTCGTGGCGAACAACAACTACTACAACGCCTGGGTCACAAACAGCCCGCAGTGGCACGTGGGCCCGCTCCCCAGCCCGCCAGCTACCACCGTGACGCAGGCAGTCGCGGCGGTGTATGTAGAGACAGACGGCGACGTCGTGGCGACCACCTGGGTGCCCACCAGCGACGGCTTCGACTACAAGACAGGCGGCTACGGACGCGGAGTCGTGCCCATCATCGGCTACATGGGAAACATGATTGTGGCGACGGCGAAGGTTGACCTAGCCGTCTACGGCAGATACGCCTTCCTCGTGAGACGCGACGACGTCCACGTCTACTCCTTCGCCACTGAACTAAGCGGAAGCAAGCTGGACGTGCCGATTAAGGCGCCGTATCCGGGGTACTACACGATAGACATTTTCTACAACGGCACCAAGATACGCTCAGGCGTGTACTGGCTAGACCAAGGCGGCGCCGTGTACCTAGGCGTGCTGGGGCCGCCCATGTCGCTCGTACCCATCCAGCCCGTCCAGCCGCAGACCGCGACGCCGATATACACCGGCCCAATGCAACCGCTGAACTGGCTCCCTAGCAACTTGCCGCTCCCCGCGGCTGTGTCTAGCAACCCCATTGAGGTGTCTGCGGCGGCGGCGCTGGCGGTGGCCCTCGCCGCGGCGTATGTGACGTATTCATCCAGCCGGAGGCTGGAGCTGGGCCTAGCCGCCGCCATAGTCGCCTTCTTCGCCACCGTGTCGCTGTTGCTTCCAGCGGACTACAGGTGGATGGTGGGCGGCTGGGTCGCCTTCTTGGTCACAGCCGCCATGTTGCTAATAGTCTACTACATGACCAGGTGAGCGCAACAAGCTTAAATATCAATAAATAAGAGACATACATGTACCATGTCCTTTTTCGCCTCATGGTCTTTGGCATTTTTGCGACGTTGATAGCTGCGGCCTTCTCGTCGCTGGAGATGCCGTCCTCCGCCCCGACGTGGCTACAGCCCCTGGCGCAGTTCATGGCCCAGTTTAAGTCCGCCTTCTCACAGCATTCGGAGCTGGTGGTTGTGTTTGCCCTTATCACCGCAGTCGCCGCAATTGCGTGGAGGAGGACATGATCTACCTCCCCGAGCCGTTGAACACCGTCTTGATGATCGCCATCATAGTAATTACAGTGGTTCAGAAGCCGCCTGCGTACGTCGTCACCGGCCCAGCGCTGGGGTTTTTGACATGGGCCTTCACGTGGCCCCCTGCGTACTACGGCATCGCCGTCTTGATAACGTTTATCGGCATAATATACATCGTCAAGGAGAGGTCATGAACTGGCTCGGCGCCGTATTGGTTATATTCACCGCCGCCGTCTTGATAATCTACCTGGCGTCGGCCATATACACCGCCTACCAAGCCGCAGGCATGCAGCCGTATCTACTCAGCAAACTCGAATCCGCATTCCTATCCGTAATCGGCCCCTGGCTACCCTGGGTGTTTGCTTTGCTTATAGTCGCCGCGCTGTGGTACACAGGTAAGAAAGAGGCGTAGCATGTCGTTCATCACCAAGATAGGCCTGGCGGGGCTCGCCTTCGCGGCGGTCTACAGCTTCTTCGCCCAGCCCATCCTGTCCCTCTTCGGCTGGGTCAGCGCCACCTACGGCGTCTCGCCCAACCCCCCACAGGGACCGGCGATGCCTGGCATAGGCACAAACGGTACCCTCTACCAACAACAGCCAGGGCTGGGCTGGTTCGACTTTCTCGCTTGGTTGGGGCAGTCCATACTCAAGTTCTTCGAGATGGCGGCATACGGCACCGTGAAGCTGTTTATTGACTTGGGGACGTATCTGGCTAACAACGTGCCAGATCAGCAGGTTGGCTACGCGATACAGGCGTTCTTCGCTGGTGTCGGCGGCTTGATGCAGGTGGCCATGTGGTGGACTATTATATACGCCGCGCGGGGCGGACAGGTATGAGGCGGGCCAAGAGACCAGTCAAGCTCAGCGACCTGGATCGCGCATATGTGCGCCTCCTCCGGAAGGGCCGGAGGACTGTGGACTGGCGGATGCTCTACTCGGAGATATACGGCGCCTACCCCGACGGGGCAGACAGGAGGTTCATAGCCAAAGTCACCAGGTGGGCCAGGGCGAGGGGCCTCGAGGCGGTGCGGCGGAGGAGGCGCTCCCTCTATAGATAGCTTTAAAAACTGTATGTAACTCTTAATATGCAGATTTATACGGGCCCCAAGTCGGCATACGGGAGGAAGCACGGCGTCTACTGCCCCGGGCCTGGCGTCAACGTGAAGACCGCTCGCTGTATTTTGAACATGATTGACAGGGAGCTGAAAAGCGGCTGGACTTACGACCACGGTGGCAGACGCATAAAGATGACGCCGCGGCTCGCCGCCAAGCGGGCTAACTACCTGATTGCCCTCGCCAAGAAGCACCACGGCAGAGAGGAGGCGAGGCGCGTCGCCGACATAGTGCGGAGGTGGATGGCCAAGAGGGGGCTCGCTAGGGAAGCCGCGACGGCTGTTGCGAGGTGGCGGTGACGCACTACGTCGCGTCTATACGGCGCGACGGCCGGGGCTATAAAAGAAAGAAGAAAATTTTGATTATCCCCCTCGACGACGACCTCGTGAATTTTCTAGAAAAACGTATGGGACGTGAGGTGGAGGTGGAGGTCGAGGGTGAGCCAATTCGGTGTAGGGTGACGCGGGACAACGGGGCGGTGGCCCTCCGCCCCGACGAGGGGGGGCGGCAGAAACAAC
>Ga0080004_1079610_pt1 | contig 11255 bp, 13 predicted proteins | sample WasSprMetagenome_FD_69207 | JGI IMG/M metagenome (GOLD analysis project Ga0080004, IMG submission 69207) | Sulfidic aquatic microbial communities from Washburn Spring, Yellowstone National Park, USA - WS (SPADES assembly) (version 2) | ecosystem: Environmental > Aquatic > Thermal springs > Hot...
CTCCCCCCCTGCCCCTCTCCATCAGGATGCACGAAAAGACGCCGTTCCTCGGGTCGGGGTCGGCCGCCGGGCTCACGGAGCGGACCGCCCAGGCCAGGTCCGCCGCGCCCAAGGTGAACGCCTCGCTACCGCCGAGGTCGGGGAACGGGGGGAAGGCCTCGGGGTCCATAAGGTCAAAGGAGTACCGCCGCCTGTCCTGCTCCAGCGAGAGGCGGTTCGTGCCGCCGTCCGCCGTCAGTTCGACCTCGCCCTCCGGCAGGCTGGTGACTATGCCCTTGAAGACCTTGAAGAGGGGCAACGCCCGGCCTTCGGCCATGACCTCCGCGGGGACGAACACTTCGACCCCCACTTCGAGGTCCGTGGCGTACACGCGTAGTTTCTCCCCGGCGGTCTCGAGGAGCACGCCGGAAAGGGAAGGTATGACGTTTTTCCTGGACACCGCCGCGTCGACCTTCCTGAGTGCAGCGGCCAAGTCGGACTGGAGGCATTTGCATCGCATGTTGGTTTCCCTCCTAAAAGTTGTGTCATTTAATTTCCAATGTTGGTATAAATTACCTAAAATTCTTTGCGACTTTTGCCAAAAATAACACATCATTGTGGCCAGCATCAGACCGCTGATGATCCGGCCTTCCCTCGCGTATCCCAACATTTCCTCCAAGCTCACACGCCGGAGGCCGGAGACCTGTTTCATTTCTGCTACCAGGTTCTATCAAAAGATAGCAACCTGACAGTAAAGCAGGCTTGAAGTTCACGCTCTCCGAGAGGCCGGGTTATATCCCCACCTGCCCGGCTGACAAAACAGGTGGACCACGGCTTCTGGAGTCCCGCCCGAAACAGTCGCACACGCGCCCCCAGGGGCATCACCCGGTAGCCCAAAGGCCACCATCCTCCCCAGTGAACACGTGCCTTCCAAACGGCGGAGTGGTTCAAACGCCCGCCTGCAGGGCTCCCACCCGAAGAGGATTTAGGAAAGGTTGGCACCGCTGCCAGCGTGCCGCTACGCATGCACTCCCAGCAGGGCACCCGGCGGTGCTCAGGGCCCTAAAGGCCCGCCATCGTTAAAGCCTGCCTTCGCGTGCGCCCAACGCCAGCCAGCACACGTTCCACCAGCACTTTCTCCCGCCGGGCCTCTCCTACCTCCCACGCCCCGAGGACACCCGGGGCAGAACAAATACTGTTAAACTGCGCTCTTTTCGTAATAGCGGCGCAGGAGTATTTCTTTAACTTTCCTGTAAGGCGTGTACCTCGTTATCTCTTCATCGTGTAGCCTGCCTTTTACGTTTATCGCGTTGACCTAATCCGCATCAGCTGTAAAGCCGCACTTGCGGCACTTGAAAACGTCCCCGTTGCGGTTCCCAGGATCCACTTAGTGGCACACCGGGCACTCCTGGCTGGCATAGGCCGCGTTCACCGGACCCGGGTCCGCCACCGAGTTAACGTAGCTCTTGTATTCCAGGCGCTCTTTGGTTATGCGGCGCATCCACAAACCCTCGGTGCAGGGTGCCTCCCAATTCATTGGGAGGGGGAATGCACCGCCCGGTACCCATATTCATAACCATCACTCCTTTGGAGAATCGTCAGGTATTTCGGATGAACGTCAAACCCATTGAGCTTGAAGCTCGGACGGAAGCGCACCGCTACCCGCCCAAAGTGAACACCCGCATACTTCCCCCGCCGCACCATCGCCCTTACCAAGTCGCCCGTCCTGAAGCCCATATAGCTCTTACGGCGCGGCGCGTGGCTCACTGGAAAGCCGAACCTGTCAACGTTGGCCCTGCGCCGCCTGCCGTGGCCGCAAGCCCTGATCACCAGCACCTGCCGGAAACCCACCCGCAGGTCCTCCGGCGTGCTCTCCCCCACACAGCAGGCGTCGAAGCAGTGCCCCTTCGGTAAGCCCAGCCCGGTGCGGTTGTATTTCGTCCGTCCACCAGTGCCAGCTTCCACCGGAAGCCAGAACGAGCAAAGGCGGCGGTAGAGCTCCCACCGGACGGCGTTGACGTCGGCCGCGCCTTTCAGCGACCTTCCCGCCGCTTCCTGCACTTCCGGGTACCCGAATTCTGCTGCCGTCTTGTTACCCTTGGCTTGATTGCACTCCCGGCAGGCCAAGGTAAGGTTGGACACTCTGTCGGTGCCACCGCGAGAACGAGGAATGATATGGTCAATTTCCAATGGCACGTTCTCCTTCCCGCAATAGGCGCACCTGCGCCCCCACTTCTCCAGCAGGTACTCCCTGACTTCGTAGCCGAAAAGTTCACCCCGCTGGTATTCCACCCCGGAGATCTCCGGGTTTTGAAGCTTCTGCGTGTCGAACTTCGCCAGCTCAACCGAAACGGCCCCCACGGGGCAAAGGCGTACCAGACGCTTTACCCAGGTCAAGATGTTCGCCACCCGGCTCTCCAGACTGGGTGGAAGGTGAACCTTCCGGAAATCGTTGTCTCTGGGGTTTTTCCCCTCGGCGCAGGGGCGGCAGTACCGACTCTCTCTTCTGGCGTTGCACCCGCAGGAAGCGCACTTCCTTGGGTGGCGGTTGAGAAACCGGGGTTTCCGGTAGCGGACCTTGCGATACCGACGGAAGCGTCGGTACTGCGCGCGCTCCACCACCGCCCGGTGAATTTGGTCTCCCCGGTGTTCGATTTCTGCCGCCCACACCGCCAGCGGAATATCCTCCCGCACTAACGCTATCCCGCTCACCTTCGCCCCGGGATCGATTTTGACCCGGTGCGGGTGTACCGCTGAATCCTCCAGCACTCGACCGCGCAGGATGATGGTAAAAGGATAGTAGCGAAAAACAGCTGCCCTCCCCGACTTGAGCAGCTGCCGTGCCCGCGCCGGGTGGCACGGGTCGAGCGGCCTTTTCTTTGCGTCGAGCACGAATACGCGCATATTGAAAAAACGCCTCCTTACGTCGGCTCCCTCGGCTCTTCGCCGGTTAAGTGGGCCTCGCCAATGTTACCCCGGCTTGTCGTGCCCGCGGCCTTCGGGCTTCACCCCGTCGGCCCTGCATGACCGCGAACGGCAGTTGCCGGGAGCTGGCCCGCGCGCCCCCGGGTGCCGTGACCGGGATAACGTAGCCCCGCAAAACAGGGGCTGAGGCTGGTCAACTCCGAGGCTCACATGCCTCCCACTTTCAGTGGGGGTAGTTGACGGCCGCCTTCTTCTCCACCTTCGCCGAAACGATGCGGCCCCGAGCGTCCCGTATCGGCAGCCACGCCGCGGGGACGCGGTGGACGACGGCTATGCCTTGCTGGCGGTAGCGTTCGTTGCTCAGTTCGACCAGCTCTTCCAAGGCACGGCCGCGGTTGGCTAGGTTCGGTCGCGTGCCCATTCTTCCTACTCCCCTCCTGCCTCAAATATCATAAATTCCTGGCTACACCTCTCCGTAGCGGTGCGGCAGTATTTTTCGTCTTGCTCAATCCCAATACATTTGCGCCCCAGCTTCTTCGCTGCCAACGCCGTAGTGCCGGAGCCGAGGAAGGGGTCGAGGACCAAGTCCCCCGGGCGGGTCCAGTAGGCGACCAGCGTCTCCACCAGCCTCAGCGGCTTCTGGGTGGGGTGGAGCCTCTTGCCGTCGGCGTTGGTGGGCAGGGCTATATAGTCCGGGTGCTGGCCGAGCTGCCAGTTGAAAGTGAGGGGGCCGCCGGGCTTCTGCCAGATGCCGCAGACCTCCCACGCGTTCATGAACTTTACTTTCCGTACCTGGGGCGTGGGGTTGAGTTTCACCCATAAGAAATAGCCCTTCTGCTTGTAGCCGAGGCTTTTCTGCAAAAAGGCCGAGAGGAAATTGATCTTGTCGCGGTCCAAGAACGAACAGAACACCCCGCCCGGGCGGAGCAACCTGTCCGCCGCCCGGACCCAGGCCGAGGTGAAACCCCAGAAGTTTTCCTCGCCCCCGAAGTCGTCCCAGGGGCCGAAGTGGAGCACGATGTCGCCGCCTTGGAACTTCGTGTGGGGGCCGCGCTTTATGACAGTGTTTTTCGAGATGCCGTAGGGCGGGTCGGTGAGCACCATGTCCGCCACCACCCCGCTCTCGGCGAGGGAAGGCATTACTGCTAAGCAATCGCCGTGGTAGATAGTGATAACACTATCTGTGTAAAAAGGCCTGATAGGGCATCCCCCTTTCGCGGCGGCCATAAAAAAAGCCATGCCCCGTGCTTTTACACGGGGCCTCGCCTTTTTGATCAGGAAATTCAATGGCCTATTGTTCTAATCAAACCATATACAACCGCCGCCTGTCCGACCCAAAAAATGAACATCCATTTGATAATATCAGCCCTAGTATAAGCAATCTCTTTCTGCAATCTCATTTCTGTGTCAGATATCTCCTTTTGAATCTTTGCCTCGAGTTCTGTCATACGCCTCTCTAGCCTTTCAGTTCCAATTTCTTCTACATTCTCCTTGGCATTCTTGATTGAAGCATTGATCAATTCAACTAGCTCTTTAGCCCCATCATTACCCAATTTTTCCCGCAAAACTTCAGGAAACAGCACCAATCCCATGCCGTTCACCATCCTTCACCTCCATCATACAAAGCAAGGAGGTATGAATCAAGAAAATCTTGCCCATCAAAACCGCCAATAGCCTCATAACACTTTTCACAATACACCTCGACGTCCCCATCAAAAAACGCTAGCCCCTCATCAACAGTTCTCCCACAACGCCAGCAACGTACCGTCATGCTACCTCGGCACGGCGGGCCCCGGCGACCCACCGTACCAAACACCCCCTTCTCAAGAGTGTCTGACTCGGTGGGCCTGCCGGGCGACCCTGTTTTGACTATCCTTGCTCCTTCACACGCTCGGGTTTAGACTGGCTCAGCACACGCCGCCCGCGCTCGCCACCAGGCCGACCAAAGCACTCCAAGAACTCGCCGACCGCCGCCGCAGCCCTCTCCGCCGCGGCCACCTTCTCCCTGAGGGCCCCGAGCTCCTCCCTGAGGCGGGAGTTCTCTTCCCTGAGGCGGCCGTTCTCCGCGCACAGGCGGGAGACCTCTCCCTCCAGCTCCCGGACCTCGAGCCTCAGGCTGTCGATGGCCCTGGCGGCGGCCCTGACCCTGAGCAGGAGTGCCCCCTCCCCCTCCCGCAGGTCAGTCTCCCTGATCTCCCTCCAGATGGAGTGGGCCACTTCCGGCTCCACACCCTCTCCGAGGCAGACCGGGAGAACGTAGTCACGCGGGAGTTTGGGCAACTCCGGGGAGAGCGAACCTGCCGCCAGCATGCCCCGCAACCGCTTCACCACGGCCCTGCGGGTCTCCAATGAAGGCCGGCGGTACAGCTTCGCCTCCACCTGCTTCAGCAGGTCGGGCCTCTTCTTGAGTTCCGCGGCGACGAGGTCGTAGCCGAGGAGCCGTTTGGCCCTGTGGCTTCCGACCCAGCCGTACCTGCGGCGTGCGTGGTCTGCGACCCTTAAGTAAAAGTGCGTCAGGGAGAAGAACCGGTCGTTCTGGCGGAGCACTTCCTCGGCAGCCTTGTAGATGACGTTGCTCACGTGCGCGGCACCCGCCGGGCCCCGGCACAGCCCGCGGGTGCCGATCCCTCCCTTCCTGAGAATTTTTCCGGAAAGGTATCGGCACAGCGGGCCCGCCGGACGGCCCGGTGCTGTCTTTTCCCGCCGCGGGGGCACCCGGTTGCCGGGCGTCCTATTGGCGGGCTACTCCCCGATACTTCCTGCCTTCATGTGCTCACGGATCGCCTTCAAGTCATTTTCCAATAACTCCAGCTCCGTCCGGAGGAACGCGTCCTCCTTGTGGTGCTCCAGCTGGGCGAGGTATCCCTCTTTGAGGGCCTCGCCGATCCTCGTAAGGCACCGGAGGGCTTCCCCCGGCGAGACGGCAGCGACGGCCAGGGCGGCCCTCACGCTGCCTTCGAGCCTACCCAAGAGAAGCGGATAATCGGTCACTCCCACCAACCCCCCGCCGCATTGGTGTCGCCCCGGTGCGGCGGGTCCCGTCTCGGGCCGCCGCACCAGTGCTGTTTTTCCCGAAAACAGCCGCTGGCCACGGCGGCCACTATAGAATTACCAAGCCAGTTGTGTTACCAGTTTCTCTTGAATTCCCAAGGAAGGATAACGACGCTAGCTATTAGACCACCCAACATTCCGGCCAAAATGCTAGCCACCAGGCCCACTTGTCAGCCCTCCCTTTCACATCGTAAAAACCGACGGTAAATGAAAGTCCCCGTCAGCCCACCCAGGATTCCGGCTAAAATACTCCCGATAAGGCTCATCCGGTCACCGCTCCTTTCTCCGCCGGATAAATAACAAAAAGGCGTCCCTCGGAAGCCCTTAGCATAAACTGCCTTCCGAAAGACGCCTTTTCTCCAAACTTAAAACTTACAACTTTAAAGACTCGCCCCGTCCGTGCGGGGGAACCTAGAGACTTGCCCTGCCGAGCAGGGGAACCGTATATACTCGCCGCCGTTCAAAGCGGGATCTGATAAAATGAAAGGTGAAACCTTTCGTTTTTATTTTACATCACCCTTATATTTCAGGCAAGAAGGCAACTCACACACTGCCAAATCTTCCTCCCTGCACCAGAAGGCCCTCGGCGGCACGTGCCTTTGGGCGTCGCCCGACCCCGTAGCCAAGACCACCACACACGGCGGTGGCGGCGGCCTGTCGTAGGGCGCGACCGCCACAGGCATCCCGCTCCCGTCCGGGAAGAAGGCCCTCCCCGCCCCGAAACGGCCGCCACTTTCAAACAGCCGCGCCGCGAACCACCCGAGGGCCCGCTGGCGCGCGAACGAGGCAGCGTCCCAGACGGAGTGGGCACGCGGGAGCCAGAGCGTCTCGCTGCCGAGGTACGCCCGGACGGCGTAGCCCGCGGCGCGCAGGGAGGCGAAGCGGCGGGCGGCTTCGCCCCTCCGCCTGAACAGGAGGTCACACGCCCCCGGGGCCGCCCCGCCGCTCGCCTCGAGGAACTCCAGGAGCCGCAGCACCGCCGGGGACGTGACCAGGCCTGGGCGGTGAGGTATCGGTTCGATGCGGACTTCCGGTTGCACCGGGGGCCACCCCCAATATCGGCCGTGCCGCTACGCCAGCACGCCCCGCAGCCTCAGCCGCAGCTTCCGGCTCTCCCGGTCGAACCTCGCCACGGCACAGGTCACGCGGTCCCCGCGGGAGACCTCGCCCCGCAACGGGTACGGCGCGAGGCCGACGACGCCGGGCGACACCTCGACCCAGACGCGGGAACCGTCCGTGTTCGCCACCACGCCGGTCACGAAATCGCCCGGCTTGAACGACACCCTCTCCCACGGGTCGGGCTGGGCATCCCTGATGGACACCTCGACCGCGCCCTTCTCCGCGTCGACCCGCACGACTTTGGCCTTCACGGCCTCGCCGGCCCTGAACAGGGTGCCGAGCGGCATGGCCTGGCTCCACGTGGCCCGCGAGCGGGGTACCTCCGCGAGCACCCCGCCGCCCACGTCGACCAGTAGGCGCGGCGGGACGTCACCCTCGCGGGGCAGGACGGCCCTGACCACGCAGTCTATGACTTGGCCCGGCTTGAGGGAGGACAGCAGCTCCTTCCGCGCCTCGTCTACGGCGGCCAAGCGGGAGCACACGGCTACCACGCCGTCGTCGCCGCCCTTTATTTCCTTGACCTTCACATTGACCTTCTGCCCGGCGAAGCGAAAGGCAAGGCGCTGGCTGTCCACGCCCATCTCGGAAAAGGCCACGACGCCCCGCGCGCCGGGGACACCGGGGAACTCGACCTCCCACACCGGGAGGTTGTTAAAGGTCGTCACCTTCACCACGACGGCCTCCAGCGTCGTACCGCGCTCCTTGGCGAGCCAAAGCATCTTTTCTGAATCGCGCCTGACGGCAGAAAAGCCTTCCGGTTTGATCATTCTCACGACCCCCTGTTTAACTAACTTTTCGGAATAGCCTCGCCACACGGTCATCGATCTGGCCCTGCTCCCGGCCCTCGCCGACACCGCCCGCGGCGTCCACCCGACCGGCACCGCCCGCTTGTGCCTCCCCGCCGCGCTTGGCTTTGGCGGCCGCGGCATTGCCCTTAGCTACCGCGGGTGCTACCTGCGGCCCGGCACCGCCCTCCGCGCCGCCGTGTGCGAGGGCGAAGAGGCGCTGCACGTAGGAATCCACCCGCTCTGCGGGCTTGCCGTCACGCTCGTCCGAGAGGGCGAGCAACCTCCGGGCCTTCTTCTTGTCCCCGGGCGGCGGTATGGGGTTGTACATCGTGAAAACCACCGGCGACCCCACGGCCGTCGTGTGGACGGCGGCGTGCAGGGACTTCCTCTGCACCAAGTCCGCAGGGGTGAAGCCGGGGAAGTACTTGACCAGCCTCCGGGCGTTCTCTTCTTCCACGTAGAGGACGACCATCGTCCCCACGTTGCCCAGGATGCCCTCGAGCACGTCTTGAGGGATGCGCTCGAGGTACTGGGTCGCTATGACGAAGCCGAGGCCGAACTTCCGGTCTTCCGAGAGGATGTTGGCCATGACCCGCGTGGCGTAGTTGTGAACCTCGTCGGCGATCAGCACGTGCGGCCGCCGCGCCTCCCTGGGCCGCCCGGCGCGGGACAGGGCCGAGAAGTGGAACCTATTGACCAGGGCGCCGCCCATCAGCGGCGTCACGTCTTCCCCGGCGCCCGAGAGGTCGACCAGCAGGATGTGCCCTTCGTCCATGACCTTCAGCGGGTCGATAGTGCTCTCGGGCTGGCCGACCACCCGCCGGACGCGGGGGTACGTGGCAAACGCCCCGAGCTTGTTCCAGATCGGGCCCAGGGTCTCCCCGGCCTTCTTGGCGAACGCCGGGAACTGGTTCTCCCAGAAGCTTCGGAGCACGGGGTCGTTGGCCACCTTCGGCAGGGTCGCGGCCCGCAGCTCCTCGCTGCTCAGCAACGGCTCCAGGGAGAGTATCGTCTGGCCGCCGACCCGCACGAGGGTAAGGAGGGCGTTCTTCAGGATGTGCTCCATGCGGTAGCCCGTGCCCATCGGGAAGAGGTCGCGGAGCATGTCCACGAAGGCGCCGACGGCTACCTCCTCCATGCCGGGGGGTGCCTCGAGCAGGTTGAAGCCCCGCGGCCGGTCGGTGTCGCGGAAGTGTAGTACGTGCACCCGGTCGGCCACCCCGTCGGGCAGCCGCTCCAGCAGGTCGTTCACTGCATCCCCGTGGGGGTCGATGAACGTGAACCCCGCCGCGCGGTCGGGGTAGCGGACCAAGTTCTCCGCCATGGAGAGGCACCAGTTAAGGAGGGTCACCGTCTTGCCGGAGCCGGTCTTGCCGCAGACGAAGGCGTGCTTCATGAGGTGCTCCATGGGGAAGTATATGGGCTGGCCGGACTTCTCCGGGTGGTCGGAGAAACCCAGGCGGATGCGCATACATCTATCGCCCCCTTGCTCCTTCAAAAATCAGAACACCACGTCCTCCAACGACGGTAGCTTCGCCACCACCCGCGCGTCCCCGCCGTCTTCTTCCTCCCTGGCGTAGGGCAGGAGTTCTTCCCGCAGTGCCCTGACCTCTTCGGCTTCTCCGGCGTCCGCCAACCGGACGGCCTCGAAGGAGAGCCGCGCCGCCCTCCTGCCCTGCTGCTTTTCCAGCCTCACGCGCGTTACCACGGCGTAGACCGGACGCTTTTCCCCTCTCCCCTCGGTCTCGCGGTGGACCGCTTTGACGTAGCCGACGAAAGTGCCCACCTGGCCCGAAGGGACGTCAAAGTAAAACAGCCCCCTCGTCACGGGGGACGGAATAAAATAAAGCCGCACCGATTGAGAGCACCGCACCTTGTGCGTGCAGTGCTCGCACTCCACCACCGTTCCGTCGATTAGCCGCCCCCTCTTGCCGTCGCGGCTCAGGCACGCGATCCTCCCCTCGGCCCACCGCAGGCGGCGCACGTCCCACCCCACGAGGAATCCCTCGACGGAATCGGCGGACGTGCCGTCGGGGAACTCGAAGGCGCCGGTGTCGTGGTTGATGGCCAAGCGGAACGCGTCCGTCCTCGGCAAGGCCGCCTCCTCGGCCTCCGCGTCCGCCCTGAAGACCTCGCTGAGGCCGCTGGCACCGGTGTCCCCGCCGCCCTGGCGGGCCTTTTCCAGTCGCTCACCGCCCCCGCTGCTTACACTTGTAAGCGGCCACCACGCCCCGTCGGTAGCGGGGTCGTCCGGCTGTCCGGCTTCGGCGGCTTCTGCCCCGCCGCCGGAGGCATTCCCCGTGCCGCCCTGCTCTCCCAAGTATTTTTCCAGTTCCTCAGGCGTTACTTTCACTTGTAAATCTCCCCTTTCTTAAAATTCCTCATCCCCATCCCTCAGCAGGGACGCCGGCGGCGCGACCGTACGGGCCACGTCCCGCTCGAGTGCCGCCCACAGCGGCGAGTCCGGCCCCGGCACCACGACCAGGTTGGCGAGCTCGCTGCCGCTCATGAGCACCCTCTCGCCGAACCCGCCCAGCGCCACGCGGTCGCCGTGGCCGTGGTGGCCGGAACGCTCCAGCCTGTTGGCGTACGACATCGCGGCCATGGCCGACGCCGCGTCCATGACGCACCTCTCGGCCGCGCCCCTGGGCCCTCCCCTCGCCGCCAGGCGCACCGTCGCTTCATACGGCCGCTCGGGCGGCATGAACCGCTGCCTGATGCCGTCGGCCACCGCGGCCCGCGAGGGCTGCGTGCTCCTGACATAGCCCTGCAGGCGGCGGGCGTCCGCCTGCGCGCGGTCGGTGCTGTGTCCCGCGGCCGGGGAAAAGAGCGCCTCCTTCACCTCTTCCCACAAGTTCGTGGGCTGGACACCTTCATAGCGTAGTGCCTCCGCTTCGGCACGCGAGCGGACCTTCCCCTCGGGGAGGGGGGCAAAGCACACGTCCAGCACCGCCTCCACGGGGGTGTCCCGGCCCGCCCCCAGGGCGGTTAGCACGGCGACCAAGACGGATGGCGGTCCCTGGAGCTGGCGGAAAGGCAGGTACTTCCCTCCCGCCGCGTAGAACTCGGTCAGTGCCCCGCCGGACCAGCCCGCCACGGGGCTGGACGCCGGGGCCAGGAACACCCGGGGGTACGCCCCGGCGAAGGCGCCGCGGACGACGCCGACGTGTTCGGGCGTACAGCCGAAATAGAGGGCCACCCGTCCGCGGGCGACGTGGGCGAGGAAGCGGAACGGCGGCAGGGACACCAAGGGCGGTAGCTTCTTTGCGGTTCCGGCCATGAGGTGGAAGAGGTTGAGTGCCGCGCGTGCGTCGTATTCGTAGTCGTTGGACGGGAGGAGTTTGAAATATTCGCGCGGGTCTTACCGCGCGTGCCTGATGCCTAAAAGCTACC
>Ga0080004_1114408_pt1 | contig 11255 bp, 12 predicted proteins | sample WasSprMetagenome_FD_69207 | JGI IMG/M metagenome (GOLD analysis project Ga0080004, IMG submission 69207) | Sulfidic aquatic microbial communities from Washburn Spring, Yellowstone National Park, USA - WS (SPADES assembly) (version 2) | ecosystem: Environmental > Aquatic > Thermal springs > Hot...
GTATGCTTCTTCTCGTAAACTTTTTGCGAGATTTACTATTGCTTCTATGTATTTTGAGTCCTTTTTAACTCTTTCACTGTTGAGTTTGGCTTTGTGGAATCCTTCTACGTGTAGGACCCATGCTGCTCTCCACCATAATGGTAGCTCGTTGATGCCCAACTTCATTGCTATGGCATCTGTGGCGTTGAATAGTAGTGTGGATGTCCATCTACCCTGCTCCAAAGCTTTCCTAGCTTCATCTATGTTGAGGACTAAAGCCAAAGCTTTCACGGCTTCTTCAGCTGCCTTATACAGTTTTTCAGATGCTTGGATGGGATCCCTATCAGTTAAACCTTCCCCCTCCTCTAAGTATTTTATGGTGAGATCAAGATGTCCCTCAGAAACCCTGTAATCCTCCATCCATTCACCCTAAAATGGTTAGAGGAGAATTTCCTATTTTAGATTTATTTATGTAAAGGAGCCTTAAGCTAGACTTTTACAGTCTTCACTGCAATCATACTAAATAATATTTATGGGTTCATATATGGGTTTAAATGAGGATTTCAGTGGCTTTTTCGATCTATATTTAGTTAGCTGAATCTGATTTTGAAAATCGTTTTCCGAAAGCTTTATTTTTTATGGCAAATATTATGGTTTGAGGTGTGTTTGATCATGTGTTGTGCGGTTTTTGAGACTCTCCTATTAAGCGACGATGAGGTTGCTTCTCTACTCTCCATGAGGGAGGTTATGGAGGTTGTTGAAGCAGCTTTTAGGGAGAAGGGGTTGGGTCGCGTTCAAATGCCATCCAAGATATATCTATTCTTCGGCAAATATAATGGTGATTTGAGGGCTATGCCTTCATATCTTGAGGGGATGGATATTGCAGCCGTTAAGGTCGTTAATGTTCACCCAGAGAATAAGGAGAAGTATGGTTTACCAACAGTTATGGCTACAATTATCCTCGTGGATCCAAAGAGTGGGTTTCCATTGGCTATTATGGGTGGAACCACTATAACCAATATGCGTACTGGTGCTGCTGGTGGGATTGCTGCGAAGTATCTTGCTAGGAGGGATTCGAGGGTTGTTGGGTTTATTGGTGCTGGTGCTCAGGCTAGGACTCAGCTTATGGGTCTCCTAGAGGTTTTCGGATCCTTTGAGGAGGTTAGGGTTTGGGATAGGAGTGTGGAGAGTAGAGTGAAGTTTAGGGATGAGATGATGGTTAAGTATGGGGATAAGTGTAGGATAATCTTGGTTGATAGGGCTGAGGATGCTGTTAGGGGGCTGATATAGTTGTGACTGCAACCCCCTCTAGAGCCCCCATCGTCATGGGTGATTGGGTTGAGCCTGGAATGCACTTCAACTGTATAGGTGCAGATGCGCCTGGAAAGGAAGAGCTCGACCCATCAATACTTAAGAGAGCTAAGATTGTCGTTGATGATTGGGAGCAAGCATCTCATAGTGGGGAGATAAACGTCCCCCTCAGTAAGGGGCTTCTCTCTAAGAGTGATGTTTGGGCTGAAATTGGCGAAGTTGTTGCTGGTAAGAAGGCTGGGAGGGTTAGCGATAGGGAGATAACGGTCTTCGTCTCAACAGGCCTGGCAATACAAGATGCAGTTACAGCAGACCTAACCTATCGGAGAGCTTTAGAGAGAGGAATTGGCAGGAAAGTGAAGGTTGTGTAAAGAAGAGGGGGTTTCCTAGTGAACATCACCTTTTTTTCCTCCCCGTGATTGGAACCTTTTCACTGCAAATTTAAGTCCCTTTAAGTCTTCATAAAGTCTTCAGAGTTTTACCTAACCAATTCTTCTACTTCCCTGTACCATGGTTTGTTTGTTCCGATTTTTGCGCGTTTCTGCCAATTCTTCGTTTTTTGTGTGGCATCTATTATCCTTCTGAGTTTATCTATCCTTTCCATGACTATTCTCATCTGCCCATCTGACAATTTCCCTTTCTCCTTTAGCGTTTTTGCAAGGTTTTTCGTCTTTTCGAGGTTTGTTGTGGCGTCATACCAGAATCCCCAGTCATTTGATAATATTTTCGCTATGTATCCTCCATCTATAACGTCCTTTCCACCCTCTTCGCTGACTTCATGTCCCATGAATAGTATTATTAGGTCTACTAAATCTTTCAAATTTATGTAGTGTATCTGCAGTTTTTCGAGTACTATGTCTGCCAATGTTATTGTTGGGTAGTCTAGTTCAAGTCTCCCGGAACCCGGCTTATCACCGAACTTTACGTCATGGCTGAATTCAAGTTTATTCAAGAATACATCCACATGGTATTTCCCTTGTGGGTGGTAGAATATGAGTCTTTTACCTGCGAATAGGACGTTTATCATGCGGTCTGGTTGAAACTTTAATTCCTCGAATAATTTTGTTATCTCCTTTTGTTGTTTGCTATATCCTATTAAGTCTAGGTCTGTGAATATTGGTTTCCCCTCTCCAAGTCTCTCTAGGGATTTGAATGCATTTACACATTCCGGTTTATCCAGTGAGTGTATGTAGACTGCAAGTGCTCCTAGTATCCTCAAGTATACTCCGCGGTTTTGTGCTTTCTCAACAATCCCTAAAGCTTCCCTCAAAAATTCCTCTTCACTCATCTCAACGAAGTGTGTTGGTCCACTCATAATGTTTATCCCTCAACCTTCCAATAGTTCCTTATTCCATTTTCGTCTAATTCTATTATGAAGCCTCTCAGTATCCCCTCCGTGTATTCACTTCCAGGATTCACTACAACTGTTCTGCCTATCTTGTCGCTTGCATAGCTTTCATGTATGTGTCCATGTAGTCCAAGTAGTGGTTGATACTTCTCCTCCATTTTGCGTACTGCTGTGCTTCCCACGTGGACCATTAATGGCTTCCCCCCAACATACACTATCTTCATCTTCTTATCCAGTTTTGGTGCTAAGTCTAGTTTCGTGTTGTATGGGGGTGGATGGAAGTTGAATATGGCTTTCTCCATGTTGCGAACCTTCTTTATCTTCTCCTCCAACATCTTCTCCAACCTCTTCTCATCAACTTCCCTCGGAGTCTTCCATGGAGTTGGGTTTGCATAATCGTTGCTCACAATCTCGTATCCGTGGGGGAGCTCCACTATCTTGTCCAATGGATATATTATCCCCCTATCCCCATACTCCTTTATAACTTCATCTATCCAGAATTCATCGTCGTTTCCCGGCATTACCATTGTGGTAACCTCCTTCGTGTTAACTTTTTCGAGTAGTAAGTCCATCCACTTCCTAATGCGTTCCGTCATTAGTTCTTTGAATAGGTTTTCAAGCTTCTTCTGGTCTGCAGCCAACTCCTTAGCTTCCTCCATGCTCATAACCTTATAATAGTAGCCTATGCTCTCAATCTTCTCTTCAAGTTTCTTTAAGTCTTCCATGTTGCTTATAGTGTATTTTCGCCCCAAGAATTCCGCTTCATAAACCCCCTTCTTATCGTATATTGGGATTATGGCTTTCCCTGTGAGGTCGCCTGATAGTATTAGCACATTCGCCTTATATATGTTTACTGCATTTATCCATTTACGCCAGACGATGGTGTTTCCATGTACATCGACTGAGAAGTAGCATCTTAATAACATTTATCTTCACACTACTAAGCTCATATTTAATATTCAAACGAGTAAATATACTTTTTCATTGAATTTACTAAATGTTGTTGTGCTATTGAATGGTTACATGATCTTCTCAAATTTGATTTCATGTGGTTCTAGAATTATTTGTTGTTTCTCGCTGAATTCATTTGGTATTTCCGCATTCACTTCACATTCAACTCCAATAACTTTATCGTCCACCCTACTTTCGAAGGTGTATGGGTAGAATATGTATCTATCGCTTGGAAGCGTTTCATCCTCCGGTATCTTCAACGTGAATTTGCATGTTTTATCGTTAATCACGTTTACCTCTGCTGATGATAATTGATATGTATATGAGTAGGTTTTTTCGCCGATCTTCAAATATTCCGTGATGAGCAATTCAACGACCATGTCTTTCACGTTCCCCCCATCCACTTTAACAATGCCTTGAATGGTTTCTCCCGGCTTATACGATAATTTGTCGACAATTATATGTTGTGATCTTTTTGGTGGAGTGGGTTTTGCGGGGTATACTCGAAGCCCCACTTCCCTACGTGGGAATAGTATTCTGCCCCTCAGCCTCGGTATCCCACTTACAAGCGTCCACCTAATTGCCAGCGTCTTCAATCCTAGGCTTGGTGGGAGCCATGATGGGTATGTGAGTGTATACTCGCCACCCCTAATCTTCCATACAATTGATTTGTTGATTATGTTTCTGTACATTTTGCCCCCCCTCTCCATATCGAGGAGCGATGTTATCCCCACAACGTATAAGCGTAATTCCATAGTCTCATCGCCTCTGGCTTTCAAGATAACCTTTATAGGTTCACCTATGGTTAACACATTCTTCTCAATTAATAGTTGCATTCCCCTCCCTCCACGATGACTTCACATAGGTAGTAGTCTCTTAGCCAACTTGGCTTCTTCAATACTTTAATGCCATTGTAATCCGTGTTGAATAGGTGGAGCCTATACTTCTTTGGGGGGATGCACTCCCTCTTCAAGTTTTCAGTGAACCTTCCAATTAGTGAGTTTACTGCTAACCTTATGTGCTCAACTTTGCCCCTCTGACCTGGAATCACCCTCTCATAATAAGTGAACATTCTATTCATAACATACCATCTAACAGTTAGTAGTATTAGTAGGAGGTAGAGCACACCTAGAGAGCAGTAGAGTGTGAGTGTGGCGGTATATGGCCATATGAGGAGGATGAGGAGGTTAAGCAGTAATATTAGGGATACCATTCTTATACCAAGGTTTATGAGGATGTATGTTTTTGCAAGCCTCTTCACTTTCGGCTCCCTAAGTGTTAAGTTGATTAATGCATCTATATCCCTCTTGAGGCTTGGCCACTTCCTCGGCAATGATTCCCCAATTTCACGCCATCTATTAATCTTCTCATCAACCCTCCTTGGGTCTATGCATCTCCCACTCCTATAACCATCTAAAGCTTCTATTATGAATGCCATATCCGATAGCATTTCCTCAGTTTCCTTCCCCATCAATACATCATATTTAAATTGTTATTACAAAAAGTTTACCTTAACGTAATCCATTGCAGTTCATATGTAACGCTTGTAATAATTGTACTTCGTATTCATGGTGAGAGATACAAAAATTTTATATATTTTCAACAGCATAAAATATTGAGATTGTCATGGGGGAAGCTGTACCCACAGTTTTCGTTAGGAGAGCTTCCGGTCTTGTGAGGACTATTGGGCCTTTAACGGCTTTCATGCTTGTGTTCTGCCATACCGTTGGTGGCGGGATCCATAAGCTCTCAGTCATAGCATCATATAGTAGTCCAGGTGCAGATATAGCATTATCCTTCCTCATACTTGGACTTCTAGCAGCTATCCCCACTGCACTCGTCTACACTTTGCTTGGCTCTTTGATGCCTAGGACTGGTGGGGATTACATATTCATTACGAGGGGGCTTAATCCAGCTATAGGGTTTATTGCTGCATGGGGATTCTGGTTCACTGAAGTCTTATCTTATGGTATTATTGCATGGTACTCCATAGACTTCTTTGCAACTGCATTCACATGTGCGGGGATTGCACTCGGCAATCCAGGATACCTTAGCACTGCTGAGTGGTTGGCATCTTTAGAGGGGCATTGGGTTGTCGGTTTACTTTTAGTGTTCGTGTTTGGAGCTTTAGCATTCTTTGGTATGAGGGTTTATGGTTGGATAGTTAACATATTTGGTACGATAGCCATAATAGGGTGTCTATCGAATCTCGCAATATTGGCTGGTGGAAACCCTGAAGCTGCTAGGGCTGGTTGGAATGCAGTTTTTGGGGCTGGAACCTATGAGGCTATAGTTAAGGCTGCATTTAAGGATGGCATACCAAGCGTTGTAGCCCCATTCAGCATGTCTGCAACCATAAGTGCTGGTGTTGGAGCCATATGGGCTTACATTGGGATTACAGCTGCAGTATATGCTGGTGGAGAGTTGAAGAGTCCAAGTAAAACTCTCGTGGTTTCACAGGTGATTGGCACACTCTTGATAATTGCATATTATATAGCTTTACCTCACTTAGTCTATAGCATATGGACTGTGCCTAAAAGCTTGTTGGATGAATTGAAGATAACTCCAATGTTGAGTGCCGCTGGAATTTCGCCGAGTCAAGTTAAGTTCAACACACTCTACCAATACGTATACAATGATTTAGCTGGGAGGGATGCTACTAAGCTTGCTGGGCTAGGCATTAACTTCAAGTATGTTGGTGGGAAGATTGCAGCTCCACCACCCGGCATAGTTACCCCCTACGTTGTGAGCTTAGTGCCTGGTTCAGCGCCAATCCAGATATTCAATGCTGTAACTGTTGGTATTGTGCTCTTAAAGGATATACCTGCATTCTTCGTAGTCTGCTCGAGGATGGTTTTTGCATGGGCTTTCGATAGATTCTTCCCAGAAGTATTTGCCGCTGTAAATGAGAAGTTTCATAGTCCACATTGGGCTGTATTATTAACTATGATAGGGGGGTTTGCAGGCGTCGCATTAAATATAGCTACTGGTGAGTGGTTGGCTTCCGTCGATACCACGATGCTCTACCAAGTGGCAGTGATGTTTACGAGCTTGGCTGCAGTTCTAATTCCATGGATGCGTAGAGACCTCTATGAGAAGGGTGCCCGCTGGGAGATTGCAGGGATACCAATACTCACCATAGTTGGCTTAATATCATTCACAGTGAACTTCTACTTCCTAATAGTGGCTGGAGCATGGCTGAACATACTAAAGGACTTGGTGCTACAATCGGTGTGGATGGGTCTCGGAGCCCTCATATTCGTAAGCTTCATGGTATACAACTTCAAGCGTGGAATCGACGTTAGAACGATATATGCGGAAGTGCCGCCAGCCTAAAATTAAATAAATTTTTATATTTTCTAGGAAATCGATAATGCATAGTTCATTATTGGGGGGATGAGACTCTCAGTTCATAATTGCGGAAAAGTCAAGATAATTTACAATTCTCATGAATTCTGCTTTTTCATGGTTGTGATAGGTTTGTTTTAGAGTTGGCTTATCGCCCTCGTTATGTCCGTCTTCGTTATTATTCCCACAAGCTTCCCTTCACCATCAATTACTGGTAGTCCGCTTATGCCATTTTCCACCATTGCTTTTGCGGCTTCAGCTAGGTCTGCATCCCCCCTTATCACTATTAGGTCTCTGCTCATTATCGATGTGCACATTATTGATCTTAATAGTAATGGTCTTAGAATTCTCGGCTTCCCCATACTCTTCAGCTTCATTAGGGATATTTCTGGTGCTGCTCTAACTATGTCTGCTAAAGTTATTATCCCAATAGGTCTATTGTTTACATCTGTAACTATTATTCTGCCCACATTCCTCTTAACCATCAAATCCACGACTTTGAATACTGTGTCCCATGAGCTTACAGTTATGGGGTTTCTCGTCATGAAATCCTCCACATGCCATTTACCCTTCAGGGTTGCACAGAACTTTACAATGTCGGATTTAGTTATTATCCCCTTTAACTCTGAATCTTCGATTATTATGAGGGAGCTTATTCCATGTTTAAGCATCCTCTTCGCAGCTTCTTGAATGGTGTCATTGAGGTGGGCCGTTATTAATGGACTCTTCATAACCTCTGAAACCTTAATTTGGTTGACTGGTCTATCTGCATACACTAAGTAATGTGCAACATCCTTTTCAGTTATAATTCCAACTGGTTTACCATCCTCAACGACTACGAGTCTCGAAATATCATTTATGAACATCTTCTCGCAAGCTTTATCCAAAGTTTCACTGGGAACTACTGTTACAACATTCCTTGTACATATATCTCCAACAAGTTGCATGGAGAATTCACTACCCACAATTTTGATGCATTGAAAATAAAAATCTTTCCAAACTAATCTTCAAAGGATTATAAAGTAAATTGACTAACACTTGATAGCATGAGAAGTGTTTTACCAACTTCATTGAACATTTCAATTTTAATTAAGCCTTATTCACATTTAAATTATGAATCTTAAATTTTCAGATATTCTTCTACCCTAAATGCTTTCACTCCAATCCTTTTCGCCTTTTCCAAAAGTTCTTTATCTTCTGTGATGAGGGGAATATTTCTGGATTTTGCTATATGGAGATATGATGCATCATAAAAGGTTAAGTTTAAATCTATAGCCAGCATCATTGCGCCTTCCACATCCCCATTTCTTAAACTCTCGAGATACATTAATCCAAGCACTTTAACTAGATCTTCTATCCTCTCTAGAGCCTCCTTTCCACTAATCATTCTCTTTAGAATGCATTCCTTCCAGATTAGGTTGCCTAACTCGTATAGTGCTAGGTCTAATGTAACTGCACCTTCGAGGAATTCCACAGCTTTTTCCCTCATTTTCCCAAATAATATGCCTATTGAACTTGCATCCATTAGATATGTTATCTCTCTTTTCTCGTCATCTTTATCCATTCCACAATCTCCTCCTCAGGAATTTTGGAGAAGAATTCTCCAATCCTTTTTGCAGCTTCTCTGGCCTCTTCAAGCTTCCTCTTCCTTAACTCCTCCTCTAAAGCTTTTCTCACGATTTGACTTATGTTTATGCCATACTTCTTAGCTTCCTCTTTAAGCTTCTTTGGAATTCTCACAGTTATGGTAACACTCATAATGTAATACAAAAATTGCATTACATATAAACCTTTCGCTTTTATGAAGCTTCCAGCAACTCTACTTTAAGCTTAACTGTTAATCCAGCAAGAGGTAAACTTAAGGGGACTAAAATAATGTTGCCGTGTTTCATAAATTTAGGGGGGTATGTATTTTACATTTAAATGGGAGAGTTTAATGATAGATTTTTAGGTTTGGTACTGTAGTTATGCTTGGTGTACCTTTATGAGCGTCTCGGTATCTATTAGGGTTCGTAGGGAGATTGTGGAGCTTGCTGATAAGATGGTTAGTTATGGCATTGCTAGGAGTAGGTCTCATGCCTTCAACATTATGATTGAGAAGGGGTTGAGCGAAGTTCTCAAAGAGGTTGAGTATTGGGATGGCATATATAGGAGGGTGGAAGAGTTGGAGAGGCAGGATTTCAGGTTGAAGCATGGCGGTTTAAGTAAGCTTCTAGAGGAGAGTAGAAGCTGGTGATGTGTATTTTCAGCTTTGATATGCATTGACACCAACTTATTGTATCCTATATTGATGAAGATGATCCGAATCATGACGGGAGACGTTTAGGAGGCTGGTGATGGAGAAACCTCCTAGGCATTATATATGAAGCGGCCTATTAAAGCTACATTGAATGCCCCTCATCATTCCTAATTGCCTACGTCCATTCAAGTTATGGATGAAGCATTTATATCTTGGAGGCTGTAAGGAATTGGTGGGTGTGGTTAAGTGGTTAAGGAGTTTGTTTATGAGTGGCCTGAGCTTGTGAAGATCGTTGAGAAGTTGAAGAGGGGTGAAAAGCTTGAGGAAAGTGATAAGCTTTGGGTGAAGGGGTTGGCGGAGGCTACTGGGTGGGATGGGGAGGATATAATTGAAGAGCTTGTCAACGTTGATGTAAACCCTTCTGAGAGGGTTAAGAAGTATATGGAGCTCCATGAAGAATATTTTGATGAGGCTCTGAAGCTTAAGGTGAGGGGGGATAGGAGGCAGGCTGGTGAAAAGCTTTGGGGTGCCGTTACTGCGTTAATAAAGCTTTATGCTGCAAGGAAGAATGTTTATGTGTCGCATTGGGGTAGGGGGAAGCTTGAGAGTTTCATAACATATAATGTTGAGGAAGAGTATAAGCAGTTGTTTAGAACCCTCCTCGATAAAGTGCAAGTCTTCCATGAAAACTTTTATGAGGCAAACCTTGACGACAAAACCTTCGATGAGAGGTGGATGGAGGCTGTTGAACTCGTCAGTAAGGTTAGGGAAGTGGTTTTAAGTGGTTTGACGAACTGAGGGAATTGTTGATGTAATGTTTAACCCTTAAACCTCCAAGCCTTTAAGTGTTTGAGGGTATGCTTATATAGTGGGGTTGTGGAGTAGGTTGTGGGATGCCCTCTAAATCTCTATTGGAATATTGGATTCCAGTGGGTGTTTTGAGTAGGGATTCTGCTATTGAGATGAGTTTTAAGCCTACCCCTGCATATTTGGCTAGGTGTAGGGAGCTTGGTTTAACCCGTGTTGGGAGAGATTTTTATGATCCTAAGATTAGGAGTCTTCATCCATGGTTGGCTAGGCGTTCTAGGTCTGTGGCTAGAGCCCTTAATTTAGCTGCCCTCCTCCCCCCAAATATTAGTGCTGAAGAGTTTCTATCATTCCTAGGGTTTAGTATGGAGAATTTGGTTAAGGAGACTTCTAGGGGTTATCCTCCACTCATCTCATATCTAAAGCCAAACATCCCCTCAAATTTTTGTTTGGGTGATTTTGTCATTTTGGATCCTATGGCTGGTGGTGGTAGTATACCTTTGGAGTCTGCATTGCTTGGTGTTAACACGGTTGCCTGCGATTACAATCCAGTTTCATATCTACTGCTTCGCGCCACTGTGGAGTTTCCAGCTAAGTATGGTTTGGAGTTGTGGAGGAGGCTTGTGGGTGAAGTTAAAGCCTTCTTGAATTATGCTGTGAGGGAGCTTTCACCATACTATGATGCTAATGTTGAGGGCTACATAATTCTTAGGCAGGTGGTTTTGGGTGGTAGGGTTATACCATTACAGAATGTTATTCCACTTTCAAGGGATGCTACTGTTAGGGTTGGTGAGGATGGCTCGTTAACTTTGACTGATAGAGGTGGGGATGCTACTGTTAGGAGGGGGCTTTTGAGGGGTTGGATGGAGGGGCATGTTAAAGTTATGAGTGGGAAATCTGAGTTTTACGATGTGCTTCATAGGTGTGTGGCCGTTCAAACTGGGGATGGTTTTAGATTGGCTGGGGATTCTGATTTGAAGTTGCTGTTGAAGGCTTATGAAGCTTATCTCTCCAAACTAGGCTCGCTTATTCTCCCAGATATAGAGCTTCCAAGGGATAATGATGTATTCTCAGATATTCAGCCGCTTGGGAGTTATCGTATGCTTTTCAGTCCTAGGCAGGCTTTGGCTTTGGATAGGCTTATCTCATATGTGAGGGGGAGGGTTGGGGAGTTGGTGGAGGTGGATGGGGAGTTTGGGGCTGCATTGGGTTTATATTTGGCTTTGGGGGTTGATAGGGTTGCGGATTTCAATTCCATAATTACAACTTGGA
>Ga0080004_1115119_pt1 | contig 11253 bp, 12 predicted proteins | sample WasSprMetagenome_FD_69207 | JGI IMG/M metagenome (GOLD analysis project Ga0080004, IMG submission 69207) | Sulfidic aquatic microbial communities from Washburn Spring, Yellowstone National Park, USA - WS (SPADES assembly) (version 2) | ecosystem: Environmental > Aquatic > Thermal springs > Hot...
TACCAGCCCCGACGGGCTGTTAGCCCCTCGCCCCCGCGGCCCTGCTAGCGCTGGGGGTGACCTCCAAGGTCTTTCCGGCGGCCTACCTCCTCCCGCAGGCGCTCCACCCGCGCAACGAGAGGCTCAAGGGCGTCGCGAAGTACGTGGCCGTGGCGACCGCAGTCTCCTTGGTTGTGTGGTTCGCCCTCTCCGCGAGGTGCTTAGGGAGGGCCTTGGAGCTTCAGCTCCGGACCCACCTTGAGAGGCTCGACAAGGGGCTCTCCCTAGCCCCATGCACGCCGTACTCCTCGATCATGACCCTGGCCGTGCCGACGCTCGTGCTGACCATGGCGACGGCCTGGATGAGGGTCAGGGGCGGGTTCAGGAACGAGGACTACTTGGGCTGGGCAGTTATGTGCACGGCGCTGATGATAGCCTTGAGCTCCTTCGTCTACCCGCACTACCTGATATGGCTACTGCCCTTGGCGACGATATACCTCGTCTGCAGGTTCGGGAGGAGAGGGGTGGTGCTGGCGGCCATTTACACAATGGCCTTCTCCGCGATAGGCATGGCATATTGGAGGTACTACAAGGTAGCTATGGTCGTGTCGTTGCTCGGCGCGGCGCTGTATACAGCCTTGGCCATCTTGGTGGCGCTGGTAGTAGTGGGCGTGGCGAGGAGGGCTCGAGAAAGGCCTTCGAAGGATGGCGTCGACCTTGTAAAGGCCCCTCTTATGCGAGCAGCCGGGTGGAGAGAAGAGAGGGCTACAAGCCAGTCCCAATGCCGAACCCGCAAATCAGAAATAAGCCATATAAGAGCAAACCTTAATCGTGATTCGGTAGTGAACCTCGACGAGAGGACAATCAACCCATCGAGAGGCCTGTCAATAATAGTCCCAACATACAACGAGGCCGAGAACATAAGGGAGCTCATAGAGAGGGTGGAGACGTCCCTCAAGAGTGACGCCTTTGAAATCATAGTCGTCGACGACTCTAGCCCCGACGGCACGGCGGATATAGCTGAGGAACTCGGGAAGGTCTACGGCAATGTGAAGGTCGTCAAGAGGCCGAGGAAGATGGGGCTTGCCTCAGCAATCTTAGACGGAATGAGAGCCGCCGAGTATGATTTGATAGCTGTCATCGACGCCGACCTCCAGCACCCTCCAGAACTGTTGCCGAGACTACTTGAGAAGGCGAGAGAGGGCTACGACGTTGTCGTCGCCTCTAGGTATGTGGAAGGTGGAAGTATCGAGGGGTGGAGCTTCTGGAGGAGGCTCGTATCCAAGGGAGCTATCTTCTTAGCCCACGCTCTCTTCTCCAAGACCAAGGCAGTCAAGGACCCCATGTCGGGCTTCTTCCTCTTCAAGAAAGATGTAATCGGAGGGGTCAGGCTGGAGTTATTGGGCTATAAACTATTGCTTGAAATCTTGGTGAGGGGAAGATACTGTAAAGTCGTAGAGGTTCCGTGCATCTTTAGGGGGAGGAAAAAGGGAAAGAGCAAGCTGAGCTTGAAGGAGATATTCGACTACGTAGTGCTCCTGTTCAAATTGAAAACAAAGAGGTGAGTACAGCGGTTTGGCCTCAAAAACGGAGCAACATCGATCACGATGAATGTTGTACAGGTCTTCTATCGAGGACAAGACTACATAATTGTGGGGCTCATGTTCAAGGAACGCATAGATGTTACTGGTATGATGATTGGTAAGGATTTAACTAAAGCGAAGCCTAAGGCCTCGGCCAAGCGTCGCCGACCATATTACCTCTATTGCTACGATCTATCGTGATGCAAAAAGTCCTTAGAGCATTACTAGTCTCAAGTTTTTCTGGTTAAAAGAGGCGCTTTATGAGAAGCTTGCCAAACTATAAAAACGTGTAAGGCAATAGCTTAGGTGAACTCGATGATACACGTTACAGTAGGCGTGCCCGCATACAACGAGGAGAGAAACATAGGCAAGTTATTGAGCACGCTCTTGCAGCAAAGGACTTATAGCGTGAGGATTGACGAAATAATAGTTGTGTCGTCAGGTTCGACGGATAGAACTGACACGATCGTCGAAGACTTCGCGAGGAGAGATCGCAGGGTCATGCTAATAAGGGAGGAGGAGAGGAGGGGGAAGGCATCCGCCGTGAATCAGATAATCAAAGCCTCGTCGAACGACGTCATAGTCTTGGAGAGTGCTGACACGCTTCCCGAAGAGGACACGGTCGAGAAGCTCTGCCACCCATTCGCAGACGAGTCCATCGGTATGGCAGGCGCCCGCCCGGTGCCAGTCAACGACAGGAAGACCTTCATGGGCTACGTGGACTTCCTCCTCTGGACACTCCACCACCACGTGGCCCTCAGGAGCCCCAAGTGCGGAGAGATGATAGCGTTCAGGAGGGTTTTTAATGGAATCCCCGAGGACGCGGTCTGCGACGAGGCCTGGATAGAGTACGAGGTCAGGAGGAGGGGGTACAGGGCGGTCTACGTACCTGATGCCATAGTCTACAACAAGGGACCTGAGACCGTGAGGGACTTCCTGAAGCAGAGGAGGAGGGTCACCTACGGACACCTCGACCTCAGGCGCAAGACCGGCTACAAGGTCTCGACCTCGGACGCCTCGCTGTTGCTGTCGGCCATCGTGGACGCCTTCCCGCGCCGCGAGCCCGAGAGGTGGGCCCACTTCCTCGCCTTCGTGGTCTTGGAGGGCCTAGGAAGGCTCCTCGGCTACTACGACTACTACGTGGCGAAGAGGAGCCACGTTGTCTGGGAGGTGGCGGAGAGCACCAAGGAGCTGAGGCCGAGGTGAGGCTCTCTTGAGATCCACCTTCAGACTTGCCCTTTCGTTGCCCTTCTACTGGAGCTTCAGAGGGCTCGGGCATCCAACGCTCATGCCGTTCAACTACACGTTCAGCGTGACCTACAGGTGCAACTCCCGTTGCAAGACCTGCTACATATGGCAGATCCAGCAGAGGGTGCCTAGTGAGCTCGAGCTGACGCTCGACGAGTGGGAGAGGGTCATTAAGGGCTTGGGCACCTCGCCCTATTGGGTCACGATAAGCGGCGGCGAGCCTTTCCTGAGAGAGGACCTCGTCGATATAGTGAGAGCAATCGACGAGCACAACAAGCCGAAGATAATAAACATCCCGACAAACGGGATACTCTGGAGGATTATACCGGCCAGGACGAAGGAGATCTTGGAGAACATATCGGAGAAGACGACCCTCGTCGTGAACTTCTCGGTGGATGGCATAGGAGAGGGCCACGACGAGATAAGGGGCGTGCCGGGCAACTACGGGCTCTTGAAGAAGGCCTACAAGGAGGTCGTAGAGCTAAAAGAGAGGTTCTGCAACCTCATTGTGGGGATTCACACGGTGATTTCGTCGTTCAACGTTCACAAGCTCCCCGACATCTACGAGGTAGTGATGGAGGAGTTCAGGCCCGACCAGTACATAGCGGAGGTAGCCGAGGAGAGGAACGAGATGGACAACTTCGGGAGGGGGATAACGCCTCCGCCTGAGGAAATTGCGAAGGCCATGGACTTCCTGATAGCTAAGGCGAGGGAGGGGCTAAGGGCCAAGAGGTGGAAGGGGCTCGCCAGGGTGACCGAGCTGTTCAGGGCGCAGTACTACGAGCTCGTGAAGAGGTTCTACTTAACTGGAGAGGAACAGGTACCGTCCTATGCTGGCTTCGCCTCCGCCCACATCTCCCCCACGGGGGATGTGTGGGAGTGCGCGGTCTACGCAACGAAGATGGGGAACTTGAGGGACTACGATTACGACTTTAAGAAGTTGTGGTGTTCAGAGAAAGCATGGCAAATAAGAAGAAATGTAAAGAAATATCATCCGTGCCCATTAGCAAACGAGCATTATTCGAACATGCTACTACATGTCCCTATAATCATTAAGATTGTCACAAGGATTTGCATGGGGCGATTATAATGATTAAACCTAAATACATACCGAAGGAGCCAGCAGAATTGATGAAAACGAAATGGTTCATAACATACTTAAATAAGGCGGTGTTGGAATACAAGTTCTTTCTAAAATTCAAGCTCCCTGATGCCGACCTCATTGCGAAACTCAAATATGCCGTTGCCAAGGAAATAGCTGTTAAGAGAAAAGGTTATTACTTCTCAATAAGCTTCTTAGATGAGACATGCAAGATTTGTAAAAAGTGCAGTAGACCGCTTGTATGTGATAATCCCATCTCAAGGCCTTCTTGGAAATTACTTCAAGTCATACAAAAACTGCGATTACGTGACGGAGAAGGAGTGTTATTCATTGGTCCGCATACTTGTCGCGAAGATCCCCTAAAAAATTATGACATAGACTTGGACGTGCGTAAGATTGCTAAAGAGATAGAGGAGAAGTATGCACTAAAAGTTTACCTCTTACCAGCAAGAGAAGTTGTGGTTACGTGGATGACGGTTCTTCAATGCATGTACGGATGCAGAGTTTATAGTAGCTTTAGCAGAAGGTGGTCCTGTGTTCCCTTTTGTCCTAATCCCGACGAAACGAAGAAGATCGTTTCAGACTATAAGTTTGCCCTCATTTTAAATAAAACGTACAAACCCCCATTATTTAATGCTTCATGGCTCGGATTTAACCCGTTAAGAGACTTAGACCAGAAGATCTGGGCAACGCATTGTTACGGTGAGATTAATAGCATTACGCTTCAAGTAGAGAGGTTATTGATGAGTCATGGCTTTGATGTGTACGCATATGGCATGTCACCATGTCATGCATGTATTAAGTGCTCCTATCCTAAGCCATGTAAAAAGCCAGACAAGCTTAGATTTTCAGCAGATGCTTGCGGTATTGACATTTATGCAACAGCAAGGAAGGCGGGAGCAAATTTTGAAGTGCCGCCACGCAAAGAGATAAATCTCTTTGAGATAGTCCTCATACGTTGAGGGCTTTCATCAGATGGCAATTAATATCCTCATTACGGGTTGTACGGGCTTTTTAGGTCAGAACTTCATCGACCCCAAGCACGTCCAATATTTAGCCTCAAACTTAGATGCAAAGCTCGTATGTCTTGCTAGGAGGGCACCTCATGCCCGATGTGAATCACCTCACCTTGTCTATTTCCTAATACCAGAACCAGCTAGTGTGTCAGTTAAGCAATATCGTGAGCTCATTGAGAAGTGCAAGATAGAGGCAATAGTTCACATGGCTGCATTAGTAGGCGAGGGGAAAGGTCGCTGGGAGGACTACGTCAAGGTCAACGTCAAGTGGACCCTAAGTCTCGCGAGGGCCTTTGTTACGGCAAACGTTTATCATCACGTTTTTGTCTACATAAGTACCGTAGGCGTTCATGGAACAATACCAAGGGAGCTCCCGGCTAATGAAGAGACACCTTACGCGCCCGACAATTATTATCATACTTCGAAAGCGCTTGCAGAGAAAGCGTTAATTGAGATGGCCACCAACGAGGAGTTGCCCCTGCTAATACTTAGGCCCACCATAATGTATGGCAAGTACGATAAAGGCTTTCTGTGGAGGGTCTTGAGACTTTCAAGGAGATTCTTCCTGCCGGTACCAAGCAATTTGAGAGTTCACTTATTGGACGTGGAGACGGCAGTAAGCGTGATCGACGCGCTTTTACTAAAGCCCTCAAAGTCCAACGTTCTCATAGTAGCAGACAGAGAGCCTGTCAAGTTGAAAGATCTTTTATCGTTTTTAAGCGATCGAATACCCAACACGAGGTTTGTGGAGGTTCCCGACAAGTTCATGCAGATGATGGAGAGCTTTATGGCCCCGCTAAAAAGATACGCTAACATAGCCTTGCTTTGCAGAAGCTGGTACTACGATGTCCATAGACTTAAGTTAGTGTCGAACGTAGAATTGAGCGACACGCTTAATGGAATAAGGAAGTACACATGGTGGTATGCGAGGACATGTTAAACGACGTAGAAGAAGTGGGATACGGGACGGCCTATGAGCGCAAATTGTTAAACGAGTTGCTAAAAAGGCTTGTGAAGGTTTACGGAGTGCGCTCCATACTAGAGTACCCTGCCACAGATCTTCTTGGCGACCCTCGAATACTCTACGAGGGAGTAGGAGTCCTCATAGAGAGGAGCAGGTGTGCCAAAGCTAGGGATAGGAAGTACGACTTGGTGTGGAATTTTTGTGAAATGGAGAGAGCCGATGATCCACTTAAGCTCTTAGCTGAAATGGTTAAGCTGACGGCTAAGTACATCATGTTAATAGGGCAAAACGTCTTCAATGCAGGTGTGTTCCTGCATAGAGCTTACCACGTCCTTCGTAGGTCGACTTGGGATCATGGAGCTACGGGGCGAATGAGGCTGGGGTACGCGATGAAGTTAGCGCGTGCTCGAGGGCTGGCCATTTTAGAGCACGGCTACTTCGACGCGCCTATCTTCGTGCTAGACCTTTACGAGATCGGACTTCCATTGAGGAGAAGCTTCGTCGGGCGCTCGGGCAGAGACTTCTTGGTCAAGGAATCGCCCTTCGAAAACTTGCCTAGAGCATTTAAGCCGGCATTTAGCCATCACTGGTATCTGCTATGCCAACTGAGCTAGGCCTAGGTTTTATAAAGTGTTTTTATGATTTACTCTCTTGCCCGAGAAGTGTTGATCGATTTGCACCACGTCGTCGAAGGTGGCGTTACATGCGACTAAGCACCGCCGTTGCTAGGGCGTCACGAAAGGCGAAGGAGGCTTTGAGCACTCGCCATTTATTTGACAACTGGCACTCGTTGATTGTTGGATACGTCCTAGCCAAGCTCGGCCTTAAAAATGTGCTTAAAGGAAAGATTAAGGGCTACGTCTTTGAGATGTCTCCAGACGTCTTTAAGTGATTTCCTTTCTGGTATTCGCATCACTTAGTGAGGTATATCGACTGCGTAGATGGCACGCTAATCTTGGACGACGTGAGAGTTAGGCTCGCTAGCGGCGCGGTATACGACGTCAAGGCGTTCGCCGAGGCACTTAGCTGGACTTACGACACTTCTCGTGACTGCTGGATCAAGAATGGTGTAGCTTTTAAGCGCGTGTACACGTCCATGATCGAGGCTTTTGATCTGGGCTACTACGACGCGCTGAACGTCAGAGATAAGGTCGTCATCGATGCGGGCGCTTTCGTCGGCGACTCAGCCATTTATTTCGCTTTAAAAGGCCTAGGAAGGTCATTGCCATAGAGCCCCACGTCAAGGCCTTCCAAGAGATGCTCGAGAACATCAAGCTAAACGGCCTCGAAGAGATTGTCGTGCCGGTCAACGCTGGCCTAGCCAGCAAGCCAGGCAAAGTACACGTCAAGGGGGTCGACGTCGTGCATACTCAGGACACATATCACAAGTTGAACAAGTGTGGTGAGATCCCAGCAGTGACGCTGAGCGAGCTCATCAACAAGTATGACCTCAACGACGGCGTTCTAAAGATGGACTGCGAGGGTTGCGAATATGACATAGTCCTCAACGACTACGAGCACGTCAAAGCGTTTGACGAGCTCATGGTCGACTATCATGTAGGCGATGTGCCGAAGCTCTTAGAAGTTCTCTCCAAGGACTATTGGTGTAAAATTTTGAGGGGTGATGAGTACGTCGGAACCATACACTGCACCAAGAGGTAGACATTCGTCAAGTTTCAACGTCGATCCCATGGTTTAAGGGCGCGAGCCAAAAGGTGAAGACCTTGATCACTAACCTCTCAACCTCTTTAACCGAGGGGTGGTGATGCAACTCGAGGCGCTGGCGAGAGGGGCTTCGAGGCCGAGCTCTCAATCTTCCTCAGCATTTCCCTCTCCTTCGAAGGCCATAGAGGAGAATCCACGTATAAGAGTGGATGGAGAGGGCCTCACAACTGTTGCGGGGCACACCATTATTCTGTCCTTGGCTAAACACGCGTTCGATGTGCTATCCGGGCTTTGAGAGGTTCACGACGTCAAGGCGCAGAGCTCACATGGTGTATTGCTTCTCCGTTCCTCCATGATACAGGAGAAGCGCGCACAGGAAATTCGCGAAAGGCTGGAGAAGGTTATGGACAGCGCCCGTCATACAATCCAAGTTGCTGGAGGTTCCATGTCAAGAATTTGATAAGCAAGCCCTCTTGAGAGTTCAAGCCAAATCCTAGTGCCTTAGGCCATAGAGCTCTACTTGTTTAAGTGCTGGACAGGACTTTAAGCTTTTAATGTAAGTGCTATCACTGACCACGTCTTTAAGGTTGCAAAGGACTCGTAGTGGATGAGCAAGGAGTAGGGCGGAGCAATATGGGCAGGAAGGTCTCTTGGGTAAAATAAATAAGCCGTTCACCAGTGACACTACAGGAGAGGCCGTACCATGTGAAGGAGCTATGACCTTGTCATCTAAGACATGGAGTCCTCAAAGCAAACAACTTAAGTGGCGTTGCTCATGACTGCTCAGCAAATCCTCATTCTCGCGGCTCTCGTAGCTGTTTTATGGCTCTCGTGCATCCGCTTCGTCCTAGATCCCTACATCAGGGTCTTCCCAGACGAGTACCTCTTTTTGTTAATTGGGAGGGAGATGAACAAGGGGAAGAGGCCCTACATCGATATCATTGATAACAAGCCCCCGGGGATATATCTCCTCTCACAGCTGATAGATAAAGTAGCTAAAAGCGGTAGCAGGAGCATTGTACTGGCCAGGCTCGTCAGTCTGCTCTCGATCTCGACCACTTTGATCTTCATATACCTCATGGCGATCAGGTGGACAGCACCCGCGGTGGCCCTATTGGCCGTTGTTATTTACTGCCTCACGATACTCGACCCCTTTTGGTATCACGCCTTCTTCGCAGCCGACAACTTCTCTGTGTTATTGGTCCTCGCCTCGCTCTTGGTCGCCTCGTATTTCGCCTCTGTACCTGGCCTCCTCATCGCAGGATTCCTCTTTGGGCTGGCCGTTTTAATGAAACTTTCAACGGTGTTTTGCTCTCCAATACTGTTTCTTTTTGCATGGTTAAATGGCGCGCTTGATGTAAGTGGCTTTGTCGTGGTGCTCGTCGGCGCATTGACTACTTTGCCCATCGCCTACCAATATCTAAGAGGGCTCCCCATGGAATACGTTCGAAGGATATTCGGCGATGTGCCGTTGTTCCCCAGCAGGGTGAAGATGCTCATGGTTAATGGCAGGATAGCACTGGGCTGCGCGCTCCGCAATCCCGTCATCTACTATTTTGGGGCTTGCGGGTTGCTGTTGACTTTGACGGTGACTTTACCGAGTTTGCGATTAGATCTCCTCATGACGTGCTCTCTATGGGTCTTCCTTGCCTATTTTCAATTGCTCTTTTACGTTACTAATCCGCAGACGTTGAGCCTAGGGCTTCCACCGCTCTCAATATTGTCCGCCACGCTCTTGGATCATATCGTGACGGAATTCCATCTTTCTTCTCCGCCCTTAAAGATCATGTTTCTGTTTACTCTCCTTACTTTATCAGCTTGGAATCTCTTGCGCTTATTCGTCTCCTATCGAAGGATTTTGAAAAGTAAAAGCAAGGAATTTCTGGAGCTCGTCGATTTCGTGAAGAAAATGACGAGCCATGATGAAAAGGTCTACGTGTTTCCAGCAGGTTATGGAGTCGACGGCCATCTTTACCTATTCACAGAGCGAGAGCCTGCAACCAAGTACATACATTTTTATAAGAGCACCATCTTTAATTGGCCTGAAATTTTTGATATGCTATTCAATGATCTAAATAGGCACTGCAAGCTACTAGTAATAAACATGGAGCATTTATCAGTGCTTAGGAAAGACCTATCTCACCATGGCATGGAAAGCAGGTTAGACGATTTTCTTAGCAAGATCAATAAGGTACTCTCTTCATCAACCATAATAGGGAACTACAAAATTTTAACGAGAGCTAGCTGACATGAAGTTAAGCGGAGCGGTCGAGCGCTCGTGAGATTATGAGGCAATGTGGGGCTCTGAAATGACACTTTAAGCCCGTTGATAGGCCATCTTAACTACATGGTTCTTGAAGAGCCGCGTCTAAGATCTAAGACTTAATAAAGCTCTATCGACGTAAATGAGTATAGAGGGTATGACGTCCAACGTAGATAGAGAGATCCTCTTGAAATTTTTAGAGAGCTTCGCGGTATCCGAAGCTTTGTGTAGGTTTCTGGAGCTAAAAGTGCTCTCTTACGCCTTACAAAACATGGACGTTAAACCCCCCCTGCTGGATATAGGTTGTGGTAATGGACGACTGGGAGGCGCGCTTTTCAGGAAAATAGATGTTGGCATAGATTTAAGGTCAGATGCCGTAAAGCAAGCCAAGCTTTTGAGATAGTATGACGCCTTAATAGTCGCTGATGCGAGGGTGCTACCCTTTAGGGATGGCGCCTTTAACACCATTTTCTCCAATTCTACTCTAGAACATATACCCGGTGTTGAAAAGGTCGTAATTGAGGCTTATAGGGTGACGAACGATAAAGGTATCTTCATCATGACAGTTCCTTCCGAATATTTTGAGAGCCTTTTGCTATTGCCCTTCAAACCATACGTTAGGTTAAGAAACAGACACCTTTTTCACATCAATTTGTTTGATTTTAAGAAATGGAGGGATTTGCTTAGTAATTGTGGTTTTGTGGTGGTGTTTTCTCAGCTTTACGCGACGCCCTTATTCGTAAAACTGTGGGACTTCGTAGAGATTGGCTATTGGTTAAGAGTACCTCGTGCGCTGAGGTTCCTTTGGAATAAAATGTTGGAGAACCCCATAATATTCTCGATTTATTTAGCGATTTTGCGGAGTGAGTATGAACGTGCAAAGTATTATAGGAGGCCAATAATGAGGGGAGGAGGGCGATTAATTATTGCAAGAAAGTTAAAGCTATGATGTACTAGTTTAATATACAACGCAGAGGGTTCTAACGTTCTATGAGAGAATGGTGTTGGCAAGTTCCGTGGCCAGAGAGATGATATCCTGCTGTTCTCATCAGTAAGTCTAGTGCGCTAAGAACATGACCTTTTGTGAAGATCTTAGGCTTGAACCTTAAATTGATGGTGCGTGCAACTAGTCATGTAACCTTCTAAAAGATCCCCGCTTACAGCCTTTTAAAGTGATAAAATGACATAATATTTATGCCCCTCCTGACAACCGTCAGAGAGCTACCCCTCCCGGGCGTCAAGCTGGTCGACTTGGCAAGGTTCCCGGACGAGCGCGGCATCTTCACCGAGATCATGCGAGCCGATTGGAAGGACCTGTTGGGCGATGACGTCGTAGTTCAAGCGAACCTATCCGTCACGTACCCCGGCATCGTCAGGGCCTGGCACAGGCACCTCCGCGGCCAAACGGACTACTTCCTAGTCGTTAGGGGCTC
>Ga0080004_1132974_pt1 | contig 11250 bp, 5 predicted proteins | sample WasSprMetagenome_FD_69207 | JGI IMG/M metagenome (GOLD analysis project Ga0080004, IMG submission 69207) | Sulfidic aquatic microbial communities from Washburn Spring, Yellowstone National Park, USA - WS (SPADES assembly) (version 2) | ecosystem: Environmental > Aquatic > Thermal springs > Hot...
CGCGGTAGCCTCTCCCCTAACGACGGATCCGAAAACATAGACCTTTGCATCGGGATCTATGGAATGCACTATTCCCTTAACCCTTCGAGCCACTTTGATGTATTCCCTCTTTAGATTTTGGGAATTCATTGGAGCTCATCTATAAGCTTCTTAAATGTATCGATCACGAACCTGTAAAGGCTTAAGGCTTCCCTCTCCTCGTAACTGTATGGAAGATACCTTGAGGCTATGTAGGCCTCCTCAAGCCTAGCCACATGGTGAAGCTTCGCCTCATCCTCGACTAGAGGGATAAGATTGGGATAAGCTCTTGCAAGCTCCCTAATAAGCCTCTTAAGAGAATGGGTCCTCGGATACGAGCCTTCCTTGCCGAGCAACTTATACTTCAAAATCAGCTGGCAGTACTGCTCTAGGTTGAAAACAGCCAGATCCCAATCGCCCTCCTTAAGCAAGGAGTCGGCATTTTTAGAAAAGCCTCAGTCCTCCTCTTTATAATCTCTATTTCATTAAGAGACATCTCCCAATTCACCTGGACAGACCGTGGTACCTTACCAGCACACGGCGCCATCACCGGAAATGTGGATTCTATTAGTCGAACCCATCCCAAGCAAAGGATCCCTTAGGCTCATGACTTTAATCCTGAAAGGGTTTGACATGCGAAATATTTTTGGGAAACGAGACAAGCCCAGCCGGAGCTGTAACCTTAAGCCTTAGGGCAGCCCTATCTTCTTCGATGAACTATGATAGCAAAACGCTTCGAAAGGGATAGGACTCCCCTAGCCATCGTAGCCTATGCCCTTTACTTATTTAGGGACTAAGCCTTAGGAAGGATTCGAGGGCAATGGAATAAGCTTCTTTCTTCTAAGAAGCCATCAGTCCATATGGAGATGGCTCCATAGATTCGGAAGCCTATCGGAAGCCTTCTATGTAGGAAAGGCCAAGGTAGCCGTAGTGGATGAGAGAACCGTAATCATAAAAGGAGAAGAAGCCTGGATATGGGATGGATAGCCTTAGAGCCCGGCCTAAGGTGAAAGTTTAAATAAGGGAGATGGGGATACATCTTTACCGTATGAATAATCGATATTTAATCTGGACAATTACCTTATTGGCATTAATTTTATTGGGATTAAATGTTTCAACTTCTTATTCTCAATATCAAACTGAATTTGACTACAAAAAAGCAGTTGACTCGGTGAATAAACAATCATTAGAAGAACATTTAAAGTTCTTAACAGGATTTAATAAAACTATTTGGAGCAGAGTAACGGGATATGAAGGCTTCTACTCTACAGAGAATTATATTCTTAACTACTTTAGGATGTACTTAGAAGATGTTAAAGAAGAGGTATTCAACATAACAGTTCCCATAGACCATGGAGCCCTTATTAAGATCAGATCTCCTAAAGATGAGCAGAAGATTATAAGGGCTTTTCCTCTTTGGCCAAATCAAGTAAACCCTTGTCCTTATCGAACCAAAGGTAACGATACACTTATATATGGAGGCTATGGTAATTTTGAGGAGTTAAATGGAAAAGATGTGCAGAATTCGTTTGTTCTAATGGAATTCAACTCACGATGGTATTGGAAGAATGCTGCACTTTTAGGAGCTAAAGGTGTTATTTTTATTGAACCATCTGATACTAATAGAATTGAATGCCTCTATAAGACAATGGCGATTCCATTTAACTTTCCAAGACTTTATATATCAAAAGAAGACGGATTATACCTTAAAAAGCTTCTATCAGAAAATGGGGATGTCTATATTTATGTAGAATCAATTATGAAATGGGAAACAATAGAAGTAAGTAATCTTGTCGGCTATGCTTATGGGACAGAGTTTAAAGACACTATCGTTGCCGTTGCGGCTCATTACGATAGTTTCTCAATTGTACCAAGCATATCGCCAGGAGCCACAGATGCTTTAGGCGTGGCAGCTCTCCTAGAACTTGCTAAATTCTTTGGTCAGAACCCTCCAAGAAGAACAATGATGTTCATTGCCCTTGCAGGACACTGGCAGGGCCTTTCCGGGGCAAGGGAATTTATTGATAGCCACTTTAGTGAAATGGGAACAAGGGTAAAACTATTCTTTGATCTCGATTTTTCTACAGATTCAAGGGATCTCTCTATATACCATCAAGGAAATAGTTATCCATACCTTATTCAGCCACTAGCTCCTAGATATAACTGGCTAAGGATGGCCATCATCGATACTATAGTTCCGAGCATTCAGATGGCGACAGGGAAATCTTACACTGTCATGGATGGGATAACTAAACCATTTCCTCTTTTCGAGCATGCCCTTTTAATGTTTAACAGCGACCCCTTCGCAACAGCTTGTTATGGAGGCGGTTTAGCTTTTCATACTACTAATGCTCTCAGGAAGTATTATCAGACCCCTCTAGATAAATTCGAGAATCTAAACCTTGAAAACTTCTTTCCACAAATAGAAGTTACCTTTGGAATACTTTATGGCATATCCCGAATAACAAACTTACCGGAAACGGTATCGCAAGCGGCCTCAAGATTTGGAAATGACTGGGGCTTCGCAACGCTTGAGGCCACAGTGGGTAAATATAACCTTACATCAGCTTGGTTTGAGCCCTTCACTCATCCTAATAGTCTGGTTTATGTTAGATTCTATACAGTTCCCCTCACATATCCGGGGGAGACAATGCAACCGGGACAGGCAGCAGCCCCATCAATGTCAGGGGTTTCGGACATTCCAGGCCTTACCTTCCAAATAGGTCAACTTAAAGGCCTTACTAAAATGGGTGGGCAAAATGGCATTCCTGGTCCGATCGAATTTGTATTGAAGCCTGATGAAAATGGGAAAGTAAGGATAAAGGGTGTAAAGCCTTTTACTACAGGATTTATATCGGCCTATATTCTTAACGAGACGAACGGAAACATCGAATATGCCACTGACATGGGCTTTTATGCTTTTGGAGGTATAAGCATTCCGGATCCCTCAAGCCCGAGTCCAAGAGAATATTACATATACCAAGAAAATGTACATAAATGGCTTTCTGTTTTTGAATGCAGTTCCATTGTACTTTTAAACATAGTAAACCCAATAACTATGAGTTATGGAGGAGTAACGGTAGAAGTTATGAACTTCTTATCTCACGGTCAGCCTTTATGGTGGTCCATTGATGCCTTCTTCCCAGAGATAATGGTTTATGTAGAGCCTAATATTCCATCAGAAATAATTCTTAGGGGGCCTCAAAGATCTATATTAGGAGGATTCAATTATCCTTATGGGGTTCTTATTAATGCAAGTTATAAGAAGCCCGAGGGTGAAGGCTACACTTTACTTCCAGGTCAAAGTTTAGTGATCAAAAATACACCAGCCGAAATAGTGAAGGATACATATATCCTTTATTCAAACCGTTTAAATAATACAAGGTATTTTCTCGTTTCAAACCAAAGAGCTGAGGCCTTTGATGAGCTAAGTAGACAATTTAAGACAAAGGCGGAAATCGCTTTTTCTCAAAAATTATATGATATCTCCTACAGCAATACAATAGCTGCATGGAGTTATGTTGCAGCGGCTTATGGTACTACTATGGATCTTATATTTGAACTCGTCAATACTACTGTATTCTTCTTTATTCTTCTAATACCTTTCTCACTTCTTTGTGAAAGATTGTTAGTTTCTCAAGCAGGAATAAAAAGATTAGCTATCATAATCATTACTGTATTCCTTTGTATGTTAATCTTCGAATACTTCCATCCTGGGTTTCATATTTCAACAAATATTCCCATCGTAATTATGGGCTCTCTTCTTATGGTTTTCTCTTTACCAGTCATGTGGTACATCCTTTCGGAGGCAAGATCTACGGCCGCTGAATTAAGAGTGGAGACTATTGGAAGACACACTATTGAGGTAAGCCGAAGTAGCGCTATAGGTACAGCATTTTCCATTGGAATACAAAATATGAGACGAAGGAGATTTAGAACTTCATTGACTTTACTCTCAATAACGGTCATTGTTTTAGCTATGGTTGCCTTCACCTCCGTTTCGAATATAACCGTCCTGCATCACGTTGAAGCAGAAGGTAGTCCAGCTTATAGTGGTTTTTTAATTAGAAAAAAGCCATGGGCTCCTATTCCTGAGCAACTCTCCCTAGGCATAGAAAAAAGGCTTCGATCAGAAGTTAACACTTTCACGAGAACTTGGGTATATCCACCATATGAAAACCTTCTTCTAGCCCCAGGAGTCGTCGTGCAGGCTATCTTAGGACTAACCCCTCAAGAGTCTTTATTTACAAGTATCGGGGATATCCTAATCACTGGACGTTGGTTCGAGGAGGGGGACTCAGATCGTTGTCTCATTCCTCAAACAATTGCTAAGAGACTTAATCTCGATTTGGGATCTTTTATAGAATTCTACGGCGTGAAACTTACTGTAATTGGTATATTTAATGGATCCAAACTCTGGGATGGAAAGAATGGTTATATCGACTTGGATGAGGAAGCCATTACGCCGATGGATTATGTTGCCATCGGAGGAGAGTCCGGTGCCGCAACAGCCGTTACAAAGGTCCCTCATATTGTAGGCGACTTTGTCATTTTAGTACCATACAATTTCGCGCTTCATACATTTAATGCTTTGCCTTACTCCATTTCCATAGTCTATAAGGATACTGAACGCTTAAGAGAAGAGGCACAACTTCTTTCACTATCCATAGGTACAGATATTTATACTGGAGATGCTAAAATGAAGACGATCTCCGTTTATAGGCCAACGATAGGAGTAATGCTTTCAGGAACAGAGATAGTCTATATACCTCTAATTATAGCATCTTTCACTCTTTTAAATGTGATGTTGTCGGCAGTTCATGAAAGACTTAGGGAAATTGGGATTTTTGGGGCTCTTGGCTTAGCTCCAGCTCATGTTGGTAGTATGTTCCTTATAGAATCCATTCTATACGCCTTGATAAGTTCGGTAATAGGCTATCTCCTAGGAATTCTGGCTATATATCTTGTCTACAAAGCACAGTTGATGCCATTAACATTCTATCCCAATTACACTTCTACGGTTATTATCCTTGTAATAGTTATATGTATGGGCTCAGTTTTGCTATCAACTCTTTATCCTGCTCAAAAAGCCGCCCATTTTGTAACCCCATCCTTGGAAAGGCGTTGGAAAAGACCTCCCAAACCGCAGGGGGATGATTGGCACTTTCCTCTACCATTCGTTTGCGAGAAGGAAGAGTTACCAGGAATACTGACCTATATTAAAGAATATCTTGAAATTCACAGTTCTACTGGTGCTGGTATCTTTGTTTGTGAAGGAAGTAATTACGATAGGATGAATAAAGAAGGAAAATTAGTTGTAAATCTAAAAGCTAAAATATGGCTTGCTCCCTTTGAGCTCGGAATAAGACAAAGTATGGCATTAAACCCTGTTCTTCGGAAGGAAAATGATTACACGTTTATCTTATCTCTCCATCGAGAGGCAGGCTTTAGGGATACATGGATAAATGCAAATGTTTATTTTGCAGATGATATTAGAAAACAACTTTTACTATGGAGAACGATTTCCCCCGCAGATAAAAAACGCTATATTGACAGAGGTCTAAAGGAAATAAGTACCCTCATCTAGGGAGGTAATTGAATGGCTAATGAAGCTGTATATGAAAAAGCTCTTACATGGAAGGCAATTCTTGCGATACTTTTCGGATGCGTGATCGTTCAGCCTGGGCTTATATACCTATATTTGGTCTCTGGTTGGGCTTTACCCCTCTCAACATGGCTCGTAATTCTTCTTTGGACAGAATTCTCTAGGCTTTTAGGAAATCCTATGAAGAAACAAGAAATATTTATTATCATGGCCTTTCAATGGACAGCAATTAGCGGAGCATGGATGTTCCTTAACCCTATAAGGAACGTATACTTCATCCAAAGTGGCATTCCAAAAGTTTTCGGCATAAAAGAAGTTCCTAGATGGTGGGCTCCAATAGATGCACTTGAAAGAATATTAACAGAAAGAACCTTTTTAGATCAAGCATGGATACTTCCAATTTTTGTAATGTTAATAGTTTTTGTCTTAGAACTAATGGCCTCCATTTCTATAGGCTACTTAACATACCAAATTTTCGTAGTTGAGCAGAAATTAGAATTTCCATCGCAATCAGCATCAGCTATGACTATTGTAACTCTTGCGGAAAGAGAACCCCGGAGAATGCGTGTCTTAACTACTGCAGCCTTAGTCGGAATGATATATGCAATATTCTCCTTTATGATTCCATATTTTACAGGTGGAATAGGCGCATCGCCTCTTCAATTCCTACCAAGAGGTTGGAAGGATATAACATATCTTATAGAACCTCTTGTTCCTGGTGGAATATTAGGATTTGATACAACATTTTTTACTTTCATTACGGGCTTCATAGTACCCCTTCAAGTTCTTACTTTTATGCTGATAACTTCTCTATCGATTTACTTAATTGGCAATCATTTCATCATTCCTCAAGAATATGGTGGATTAGGACTATGGCCAGAATGGAAACCGGGCATGCCTATGCTTCTTGCTATTGCAAGATCTCAACTATATGTTTGGATTAGTGTAGCTATAGGATTTTCCTTAGCTGCAGCCTTCATACCTTTACTTCTTCGTCCAAGAGTGGTTATTAGGGCCTTTAGTGGTCTTAAAAAAATTAGCGACATCGAGAGACCAATCGTTCCATGGTGGGCACTTCTTCTTATGTTTTTTGGAGCAACATTATGCTCCGTTATCCTCACTCATTTCCTCATTCCAGAATTTCCTATATGGATCCTCCTCATTTTTTCTATAGGCCTCTCGTTTTTCACTTCTTTTATATCTTCTGGTGCTTCTGGAATTACATTTGGAGGAATGAGTATACCCTACTTAAGGGAGAGTATCATTTACTATAGTGGCTACAGAGGTTTAGATGCTTGGTTCGCTAATTATATAACATGGGGCACATCCCCTTATCTTTCCCTTCAACAAATAGGTGGGCTCGCGTGGGTAGCTTCGCCGCCCATGGCAGGCTTACCCCTAATTGTTGATGGAAGTGGTATTACCGGTGCCTTCAAAATGGCAGATATCGTGGGATGTTCTAAGCGTGAATACATCCTAGCGGTCATTATTGTAGCCATTCTAGGTTGGGGCATGAGTTTTATCTATAGTTCTATTTTCTGGAAAGTAGCACCTATTCCTTCTAGTGCTTATCCCTACACAGTTACGGGATGGGCGACCGAAGTTATTGAGAGATGTAGATGGGTTAACTGGCTATGGACGGGAATTGTTTTGAACTCATATTATATAGGAATAAGCTTCCTTGCTGGAACCCTTGCCTCCGTAATTAGTCATTTACTTCATATTCCATACGCTCCTATAGCTATGGCTTCTGGAATCCTTACTCCTATGCCTGTAATTATATCTCAGTTTATTGGTGGCCTTATAGGACATTTTATTAAGGCAAGAATTGGCGAGGATAAATGGTTAAGATATAGGCCACTAATAGTTACAGGCTTTATCCTTGGAGATGGTTCGGTCCTAACGTTTACAGTAACCATAACACTCATTTCAAAGGCTCAATGGGTCCTTCCCTTTTAGCAAACCACTTCTTGCTTCTTTGGTGAAGGGGGTCGCTCAAAACTGTTTAAGTCCATCTTCATTTACTTCTTTTTATGGAGTTTTTAGGAGCTTTCATTTGATTGGGAACTATTAACTCAACCCACATGGAGCCTTGGAAAGGCTCCATGTGGATTCGGAGGCCTAGAGCCCTATGGCATGCTATCCATCGTTAAGGAGGTGATGGGAAAGTGTAGTTTCCCATAATTATTTCACCCCGATTTCCACTGGAGAAACTTCCTTCTCCAGTGGCCTTTTCCTATGAAAGGCCTGTATCGGCGTTTCTAGGTTTTCGAAATCAAGGCTCAGGTGGGGCTTGATCTCGTTGTGCCATCGGACGTACTCGTCTATGCCCTTGAACAGATGCCTCTTCTGCTCATAGACGCCATAGAACCTTTCCAGCTTCCCATTCCTCGAGTCTGGGGATGGTTGAGGCGGCAGAGGACATGCCTTATGCCTTTTTCCGCCAGGAAGGCTTCGAAGAGGCTTATGCCCTTCTCCCTTCGTTCGCCTTCTGAGGCATAGAACTGGCTTCCCCTCCCCTCATCGATCCGTAAGGATCTCCTTAGGACATCCATAGATGGCCATGGCTTTCTCCAGGACGCTTATCGCATTCTCGGCAGTCGCCTCCTGGAAGGATCCATAGCCCGTGATAAGCCTTGAGGCATCATCCATGTAGGCGATACACCAGCTTCCATCCGGAAGCAGCTTCCAGTCCGTATGCCATAGGCTCATGCTATACTCCCTCTCGTATCGAACCCATCTACGCCTTCTCTGCTTGCTAGGCTGAGGAATCGCCCTTCCATTTTCCTTCAGGAGGCTTTGAATCCTGTTATGGGAAAGCTCCATTCCGTATTCATGCTTCAGTATGCTTTCTAAGGTTAAAGCGTTTACCCTGAACCTATCGTAGGCTTCAAGGATGAGGGCGACTTCCTTGGAACCGAGGGGCTCCTTTCCAGGCCTACCGGGCTTCTTCAGGACTGGTATGGAGCCTTTACGCCTGTAGTCCTTCCATATTTGCTCCACGCGCCTGTGGGAAATCCCTTGGACAAGGGCTATATCGTCCGTGCTCATTCCCCTTAGCTTCTGCCTAACTATCCAACGGATCTTCCTTCCGTCCAGTTTAACCATGAATCCTTTATGATGACTAGTGAAATAATTTCGGGAAACGAGAGAGGTGATGGGAAAGGAAAAGTTTTATATATTAATCATCGGAAAAAATTCAATCGATGAAAATGTCAGAAAAGGTTGAAGTCCCTCCTAGGATTCTAACAAGGAACCTTCTAATTCTGGGAATCGCACTTGCCTTCCTATGGACCTTCCTTAGTTTATGGAACGTCGCTATATGGACTCTCTTCCCAGCTAGGGAGTGGAATTGGGGACTGACTTGGAATGGTCTAGCCTCCGGTGGCTTCCTCCTTTTAATACTTGTTGCCCTCCTTCAGATTCCCTTACCTGAAAAATATAGGCTAAACCCCCAACAATTGGTCATCATCTTTGCCTTTGGAATGGGCTCTGTTTTAGCGGCTTCCTTCAGAGCACCGGGCGCCTATCTTAGCAACTATTTCCGCTGGAGGATCATCGAACCTTTAAGGTCAACTTGGATGAAGTGGGTACCCGAGCCAGGCCTTTGGTCTCCATCAGAGGAAATTTGTCGTTTAGCGCTAAGTGGTGGTATACCCGTTCCTGCAGAATGGATCGCTCCCCTCCTATTTTGGATGACTTTCGCCCTTGCAGGGATAATACAAACTTTCGGGCTCGTACTATTGTTAAGAAGAAGATGGATAGAAGTAGAGGGAGTAACCTTCCCCTATGGGCTGTTTGCTGTGGAACTTGCCCAAATTTCACAGCCTTTCGAAGAAATGGCTACAAGAACTGGAGCAAGGATCAGGCCGCGAGTGAAGACTACGCTTATTGGGATGGTAGTGGGATTCATTTTCTATCTTCCCTTCCTGCTGAGGGCTCTGTTCCCATGGTTCCCAAGTGTCTACGGCTGGGACGCTTGGCCCTTCTGTCCATGGCACCCCGGAGCCTTAGACCTAAACCGTGCCATTCCAGCCATCAATACTATCCTCCCAGGCTCTTGGATGATAACTCTCTACCCGCTCTTTTGGTGTCTTTCGATCCTTGCACCAACATCAGTTTCTCTATCCACAGGTCTTACATGGCTACTATTGGCCGGAATAGCCCCTGCAATATGCTATTACATAGGATTATACCCTGTAACGATTACGACGATGGCAGACGCCCATACAGTTTTCTATTATATAGGCAAAGTAGCTCCTTTAAAACTAGGTGTTTTTGGTATCGTTGGAGCTGGCTTAGCCCTAGCGATTCTACCTTTCATCTTTGAATGGAGGTATTGGGTAAGTCTTCTCAAAGCAGCAATAGGACTAAGGCCGATGACAGAGGAAGAAAAGCGTTCAGAGCCATGGCATTTAAGATGGTCCCTACTGATGTTCATAGTGGGCTTTATTGCTCAGATGGTTATGTCGGCGATATTAGGGGCTAATGTCCTATACAGCTTTATTGGATGGCTTCTCTTAGTATTAATTGCCTCGATAACTGTCGCTAGGGGAGCAGGGGAGATGGGATGGTTCCCCGAGTTTAGCGATTATCATGGAGCGCTCGTCTACAATATTTGCTACCCTGATGTAACTATGGATAATATGACAACCGAGTATGTAAGAACAATGCTATTATGGGGAGGTAGGAATGGAGGACATGTCCAAGCCATGGCTGCCCATGGAGTTCAGCCTGCAGTCCTTTTGGCAGTCTTCAAAATGGCTCATGTACTCAAGGTTCCCACAAGGGATACAATGATTGCTTATTTCATTGGAGCCCTTATTAGTGTCCTCTTCGGATGGCCTCTATTTCTATGGATGATTTACACTTACGGAATCAATAACCTACCAGGTCTGAGCACTGCGTTCGCATGGGGTGGCTATATCAGCACTATCCATCCAACCAGTGAAAGAGCATTCTTCGAGCTACCCATTCTTCCGTGGATTGTAGCTGGTTTCGTGGTGATAGGGTTTCTAATGTTTATGAGCAGACGCTTCGTTTGGTGGCCTATCGCTCCGATAGGAGTCTTTCTGGGTCTGTGTGTTACTGGATGGGCAATGGGAGCTGCTTCCTCGGGGCTTTTTGGCTATGCGATAAAGACGATAATCCTTAGGGTGGGTGGAGCAAGGCTCTATGATGAAAAAGCAGTCCCCTTCGTGAGCGGTTTGACAGGTGGACTCGTTCTGACATGTGTACTAATGTATGCAGTAACGGCGATACGAACTCTCTGGCCAGGGATCATCTAAACAAACCCCCCAAAAATAAATTCTTCTTTTTTCTTTTTGCTCTTAATAATGTAGTTTGTTGCAGATGGATAAAAATCCATCCTCATGGACACAAACAACTTTCAACTTTCAGGATATTGTCTGCCAATAGCTTTGATGTACGCTCTTAATCAAGAAGTTTGTTAGTGACGATTTAAGCTTTTATTATGAGCTTAAGCCTTTGAAGACTTGGAAGCTGGCTTGTGGTTCTCTGGAAACGGAAGAGGCTTAAGTATAAGCCGATGTTGTCCTTGGATATCCTCTATAGATGGCTAGCCATGGCTTTAGAAGAGATGCCCTGTTCTCGCAACTGTTGATGCG